>Ga0126381_100003406_pt1 | contig 17277 bp, 11 predicted proteins | sample PanSoiMetPlot_28_FD_96465 | JGI IMG/M metagenome (GOLD analysis project Ga0126381, IMG submission 96465) | Tropical forest soil microbial communities from Panama - MetaG Plot_28 | ecosystem: Environmental > Terrestrial > Soil > Tropical forest > Bulk soil | place: Panama | collected 2016-02-17 | reverse complement strand
CAGATCGGAAATCAGCTTCGTGGCTTCGGGGGCGGTCTGAAGATTCTGAGGTATACCGAAGACCTCAAGATGGCATCCGTAACGCTCCATCCAATAATCCAGGTTGACGTTATTGAGATATTGGTGAGCCAGAGGAATTAGCACCCGGTTGTCGGGAGCGGCGGGTGTGCCGTTGCGGCACAAGGCATTCACTATCCTCTGCTGCTGCCAGGCTCCGTCCGAACTTGGGGCCGATGCATACCACGCCAGACGAGGAGACCAAAAGGTGAACGAACCGAGTCTAAAACCCGAACCGATGCTGCCTTCGGCAAATGTTCCCGCAGCGTAAGTGATTGCGGGCACGATCAACAGTGCAAGGCCAACCGGGAATATGCGCCTGCCACTTACTACCATGATAAGACGCGCCAAACCCAGTCCGAGCGAGGGTAGAAATGGAGCTGTGTAGCGAACGTCCTTGTTGATTGCGAGCGTCGTCGCGACAAGCGGTACGAGCACCCATGAAACAAGAATCGCCGTATGGAGATGCGTTCCCAAGGACTTGATCCGGCGCGCCATCGCCAATCGGGCGCCAGTCAGAACTAACAGCAGAAAAAAGTAATACGAGGAGACGGCACATATGACTATAGTCAACCAGTACTGCCGGATGACGGCAGGCGCGAGAACGTCGGCACTCCCATAGTTGAGTGCCAGTTGGCCATAGCTTGCCGAGATTCCGAATTGGAGCAAAGTCTTCAGGTTGGGAAGATACCAAATAGATGCAACAACGGCAGCGGTTCCCGCTAAATAACCGCAGCCCACAGCCAAACGCCGCATGTCGCGGGAGCGTGAGCCCCTTCGGAACAGATCACCAAAAACCAGGAGTGTGGGCGCTGCAATATAGAGAGGGGCTGTCACCTTCATCAGCAGGGCCAAGCCAAGAATAATCCCAAGGTAGAAAAATGTCCTAAGGGAAAAAGACTGGCGCAGATCGAGCAGGTAATACATCCAGATTACGACCAAAGTGGCCAGGCCATAATCTACCAGGAATTGACGCGATAAGCCGAAGATGAGAGGCATGGTCTGAACGATGACCACTGCAAGCAAGCCTTCCTTGGAGGACCACAGATGTTCACCTATCTTGAAAACATAAATACTCATTAGAACGATGAGTATGGCTCCCACCAGAAACCGGGGATCGTAGTACTTTCCAAACATCAGGTACAGTGGCGCGGGAAGGGCGCAAATCAGAGGCGCCTTAGTTCCATAAAGGTGCGCAAAGGCTCCCACGAATCCTGCAATACCCCTGTCCACGAGGGCATCGAACAGGTGGAGACTACCGACCAGGTAGCTCGAATCGTCCCAAAACGTCGGAGTTCTGGAGCTATGAAAGTAATATGAGTTCCCTGCTACACAGATGCAGATGACGGCCAAAAGGCCGATACGAATATTGCGCTGACCGTGATCCACTAAACCACGCCCCCATCAAAGGCTGGCATGCGCGCACCGAGTTGTCAAGACAAGGGGCTGAGCCAGTTTGTAGTCCCCGCTCCTCCCGTGTTGCTGCGAATTCGCTCGGCAAGTAGAAGACGTTGGCTCCGACCGGGTTTCGTTTTGGCCGACGCATCGATGCACGCTTGGCAAGTCGGGACGAGAGGGAATCGTGCTAAAATCATCGCTTCTTTCACGACGCAACGCATTTTACCCAAAGCCTATTACGCATCGTGCGCCTTCGTCGAAGCGTGGTGGGGTGTTGGAAAATTCCTTTATGCCCGGACATTCGAACATCACGGGTACTGCGCGCGCTTACGATAAGACTGTTCCGATTCCAGCAGAGCGGGATTTCCTACGAGCACTGGCCAGGAATAAGACATTGCAGGCGGCGGTTACCCTTGCGCTCCTATTGAACATTTTCTTTTTCCCGTTTATTTGGGGGAAGAAGACTTTGACTCTCAGCTCGCGCGGAGCCCCCACCATTATGCCGGGCGGCGCCGCGGGGGATGCTCCAATGCCGAAGCTGAACCGCGCCGTCGACATGGCAGCCCCAGCGTGGGAACTCGAGCCGTGGGTGCCAATTTTAGGCCGAATCTATCTGAACGAAAGAGCGGCTCCCCTATGGAATCCGTACGCCGGCTATGGTACGCCTTTCGCTGCCGCGATGCAGCCTGAATGCTTTTACCCACTAACCGCGTTGTTGTCGCTACATCCGACGCCCGAGATGTTTGCATTGTTCTTAACGCTGCGCCTTTGGATTGCAGGCTTTTTTACGTACCTATTTCTGAAGCTCTTTGTCCAACAATCGGCCGCTCTTGCAGGTGGCATCGCGTTCATGTTCACCGGGTATCTCATATTGTTCCTCAACATGCCTCACTTGAGCGTCGAGATCCTTCTTCCTGCAGTTTTTTACGGATTCGAACTGCTGCACAGGTCCTTCAATCGCCGTGTTCTCTTCTTGAACTCAGCCGTTGTGTTGTTTTCACTGCTTGGCGGAATGCCGGAGTCTGCTTTTTTAAGCCTGATCTTTGGGTACTCCTATTATTTGTTTCGCGCTATCACGGATCGGACTGGAGGGACTCTTACCAGGCAACTGGCCCGACTAGCGTTAGCGAATGTCTTTGGTTTTGGAATGGCGGCGATTCTCTTACTGCCCTTCCTGGAATTTGCGTCTCACTCTTTCAGCTTGCACACCGCGGACGCAACACCCGGCCTTGAAAGCTTGACAGGGATCCGTCAACTTCTGGGATACTTGGCTCCGCTAATCCAGGGCGGGCCAGCTGGAAATATTTTCCCCGGTGCGAATGGCATTGAGGGATATTTCGGCGTGATTACTGGCCTAATGGCCGTGCTTGCCGTCGTTGGCTGGATTGCCGACAGGAAGTCCGGGAGTACTGGCAGTGAGCGCTGGATGATTCCCTTTTTCGCTGTTGCCGCAGCGGTCATGATCCTGAAACGATACGGTGTTTCGGTGGTGCAGTGGATTGGCTACCTTCCGGGGTTTCGAAGGGCCGTCCTTTACAAGTATCTGGAACCTTCCATCGGGTTTTCCATGGCTGTCCTGTGTGCGGTGGGCGTCTCCCGTCTGGTTGGCGGGAAATACCGGCCGCGCCATATCGGAATCGCAATCGGAGCCGTGTTGTGCGCGTTTCTATTAGCGTACGAGGCATACTTACCCGAAGCTGTGAAACTGGATCGCAATGCGCATATGTTCTTTGAGTCCAGCACTCAAGCGCTGATCGTACTGATCGTTCTATCCGCAGTTCTTTTCCTGACTGTTGCGGAAGACGGAAAAGTGGACCACAAGAGGGGGTTCCAGGTAGTGCTTCGGAATGGAACGATTCTATTATGTTGCCTCGCAGGCGAGCTGTTCGTGATTTTCATCTACCCGGTCTTTTATAAGGACAGTGAACAGCCCGATAAGAACGTAAACGCATTTGCCGGCGCGCCATATATCTCATGGCTACAGCAAAAGGACTTGAAGAGTTTCCGAGTTTTTGGTAGAGAAGGCTACCTTTACCCGAATTGGGCTGGTGTCTTCGGCATTTTTGATATCAGAAGTGTGGATGCCATGTACAACGGCAAGTATATGCCGTTTGTACGCAACTTTTTTGCCAAAAGTGAAACCGCTGGCGTATGGGAGCTCCACCTATTGTTTACTGGCGGCACGCCGGATGCACCTAGTTATTCTTTCACCTCTCCAATAGCGCGGCGGCTTCTGCAACTCTCGTCAGTTCGTTACTTCATTACCAAGACGCCTTTGCATGCCGATGGGCTCGCGGCCGGGTTTCTGGAATCCGACAAGCATACCGTGCCGACCGCTGAGGTTCCACTTGGGGAAGCGAGCTGGAACATAAACGGGGTTACCAAGAGCGTTCTCTTTCAGCATGCTCCCTCATCGCCGAAAGCCCTAAGAGCTCGAATCGAGCCGGGTCGGGCGGAACTGTCTTTCAGTCTTGGAATGGATCCAAGCGGATATGGCGGTTCGTGCGGCGACGGTGCGGATTTCATGGTGGATGTCCGTGGGGCCAATGGCAGTGTCAAACGTGTCTTCCATGGGTTCATTAATCCTTATGGCAATCCGGCTGACCGGCATTGGTTTGACGAGAAGGTAGATCTGAATGCATACATTGGCCAGGACGTCGATCTTATGCTGTCCACCGGGCCCGGACCTAAGGGTGATAATTGCAGAGATTGGGCGGGGTGGGGGGATCTGCGTTTAGGGAAATCGGCTTTCGATCTTGTGTATGACAAGGAGGTGCAGATTTATGAGTACTCCTCGATTCTGCCTCGGGCCGCCATGTTTTATGGAGCGGAAACGGCAGCAACCGACGAGGACGCGCTCAGGCGCCTGGTGGACCCTGGCTTCAACGTACTGCAGCGCGCGGTGGTGGCCTCCGAGGGATTGAGCCCCGAGGCGGCGCGAGAGTTGCAGCAGATGGCGACCGCTCCTCCTAGCAGTGCCGCTGCTGCCCGGATCGTGCAGATGAAGTCGCGGGAGGTTGATATCGACGCCGCCCCGGACAGACGGGCATTGCTCGTTCTCAACGATACCGATTATCCCGGATGGCGCGCCTATATCGATGGCAAAGAATCGCCGATCCTCAGTGCGAATTATCTGTTCAGGGGCGTCTTGCTCGATGCCGGCCGACATCACGTCGTCTTCCGCTACGAGCCGGCTTCGTTCCACGCAGGCGTGGCGATCAGCCTTTTGGCTGTGCTCGGACTGGTGGTGACGGCCAGATTTTCGAACCGGCTGTATCTTGACTGACATCCTGAAGCGACCGCGTCCGGTATGATACATAAGCACCGGCTGGCAAACGCTGCCTTTGGACGACGCCAAGCTTTGACAAAAATTCTTCATGACGCCCTGTAAATTGTGCGAATCGCCGACCACCCCCATCGGAACCAAACGAGGTCTGATAAGCAACCGGGACTTTCATTTTGTGCGCTGCCTGCGTTGCCAATTCGCTTTTGTAGCGGATCCGTGGACGGATTACGCAACAATTTACTCGGAGGACTACTATCGTGGCCGGGGAGCCGATCCTTACGTCGATTTCGTCTTCGAGTCGGAGCACCCCGATACGACCATTCGGAGATATGAATGGGAGGGGATACTGAAAAATGTTCAACGGCTCATTTCAGTTGGACCACAGACGCGGTGGCTGGATTTCGGCTGCGGACAGGGCGGACTCTTGCAATATTGCAGGCGACACGTTCCCGCTGAGTACTTCGGCTTCGAAGAAGGTTGGGTAGGTGAGGAAAACACGTCAGGCGTGAAGATGGTCCGTCGTCCAGAGCTGCTTGCGGAGGCGGGTCCTTTCGACGTAATCACCGCTATCGAGGTTTTCGAACACATCGAGGACCCGGTAAAAACCATCGAATTTATCCGCAGGCTGCTGAAGAAAGACGGACTGCTCTTCTTTACCACCGGCAACCCTCAGCCGCACTGGAGAAGGTTTCTGGCATGGGAATACGTTTATCCGGAAGTTCATCTCAACTATTTCACGCCGCTCGCGATGGATCGGCTGCTGACCCGTGCAGGTTTCAAGACGGAATCCCGCAAGTTCCTCTTCGGGTATACGGGCATTCTGCGATATAAGGTCTTGAAACGGCTCGGTCTCAAAGAACAGCAGCTTTGGGAAAGGGCTTTGCCGTGGAAGCTGATCACCCGAGCCATCGACACACATCTGAAGCTTTCTCGTCAGCCGATCGCGTGGGGCTGAAGCATCCTTCTTAGAATTACAGGTCGGATCGAACTCCAGCGGCAGTCGCCGCGACGCGCGGCGCGGTTTCGGATGACGAAGCCGACTTCGGGACATTCGCCAGAACGTCAATGGAGGTGAAGCGGAATTTCACAATCGCGCGGAGCCACGTCCATGGATCGCGCCAAACGGATACTTTTTTGCCCTCTGCGAATGACCGCGACCGGTAGTTTACTGGAATCTCCTTGGGTACGTAGCCGTTCCGCACCAGCTTGATCAGCAGTTCGTAGTCAAAATCAAAGTGATTGCACTCAAAGGTCAGCCCTGTAAGGCAGTCGCGCCGGAAGACTTTGTACATCGTGAAGGGGTCCTTCAGGTTGAGGCCGTAAAAGACATTCACAAGCGTCTTGAAAAGCCAGTGTCCGATGTTCAGAAATTTGCTGATCCCCCACTGACCTTCGAAACGGCGCAGCTTCCAGGTTTTGCCGCCGTGGCGCGACCCCAGAACGAAAGCCATCCGCCCGTTCAGGATCGGCTCGAGGAGCACTTCGTAGTCTTCAAAATCGTACTCCAGGTCGGCGTCCTGAATCAAAATGAAATCGCCGGTAGCGTGTTCCAGACCGGTGCGCACGGCGTGGCCTTTGCCCTGGGGGCGGTCCTCCAACACCAACTGGACATTCGGATGATGCGCGTACTGCAAAGCGATTTCGCGCGTGCCGTCCGTGGAGTTGCTCTCCACCAGAACGACCTCTTTGTCCAGGGGTTCCAGGTCCTTCTCTAAAAGGGCCTGCAAAACCGTATCCAGTGTTGCCGATTCATTGTATGCAGGCAGGATGATCGAGAGCTTCCGGCGAGCAGGAATGGCGCTCGATGTGCCTATCGCAATCATGCCGCTGGCGCCCATCCGCAGATGCCGCGTGCGAAAAGCACGGGGGAGCAGGGCATTCGCAAGCCGCACCGCCAAACTCACTTTGGAAGCCGGATTCTTTTCGAGATTGTCTACGATGTACTCCGGGCTAAGGAATTTCGATCCGGGCAGGCCGACCACGTGTTCGTATCCGGTCTGAAACAGCAGCGTATGGAGCGTATTGCGGTTGAAATAGTGAAGACGTTCCGGCTTAAAACCCATCCATGCCTGCTTCAAGAACCTGGCGGACCAACTATCGAGTGTGGGGGTGGCTACGAACAGGACGCCGCCAGGTTTGAGGAGGTGATGAACCTCATGCAGGAACGTGCGTGGGTTGTAGGCACGCTCCAGGACATCGGAAAGCACGCACACGTCAAACGTGCCGGCCACGTGACCGAGATCGCTTATGTCGCCTTGCACTACAGTGCCTCTGCCCTCTAACCGGCTGGATGCCACCTCGGAACCGGATGCAGTGTCCTCCACGCCCGTGACGTGGTAGCCGGCGTCCCTGGCCATCACGAGAAAATCTCCCTGCCCACACCCTATTTCGAGAAGATCGCCGCCATGCCCCCCGCGATAGCGCCCAATCAGTTCAAGGTAGTGGGTGGCAGTAGCCCGCTTCATCTCGGAGAGACGAATCCGCCGGTCTTCGTTTTCGTTCCAAAACTCGTACTGTACTCCGTAAATCCCGGCCAAGTCGGAAGGCGAGGGCGGTGGGTTCAGCATCATATGGCCGCAGTCCCGGCAGCCCATGAGCCTGTACTTCTGCACCGAAAACGCGTAGTAGACGCGCTGACCGGAGCAAATTACGCACTTGACGGCAGTTCGCATGAGTTTCGATTTACAAACCGACACCGCGGCAGCACGAAGCGCGATCAGGTATGTGCATAGGATTGTATCAAACAGCTTTTCTTTAGTGGAATTGCTTTAGGATGGACGGGAGACGCTCGCGATTCGTCGCCAGAGTCAATGCACAAAAAACCGCCAAGGGAACCGAGCCAGCCGCGCTTTTAAAGTACGCATCTCGTCTTCAGCGGCTATTCGCGACTGCTTTTCCCGCTCGAGCAGCGCCTGTGATTGAGAAGCGTTCGCTGCCAACTGACTCTCCAGGTTCGCAGCTTGCTCGTGCTGCTCATCAAAAAGGCCCTGGTAGTGGTCGGCTCGGCTGGTAGCTTCTGCGAGTCGGGCGGTGGCATCATCGAGCCTCGGTTGCATCCCTTCGAACAGGTTCCGGTAGTGTTGGGCTTCGGAAGATTTTTCGGCCAGACGTGTTTCCAGATCGGCCACGCGCTGCTCCCGCTCATCGAGAAGATTCTTGTAGTGGGCAGCTTGGCTGCTGGCGTCTGCCAGCCGGGTGCATGCATCGGCGAGTTGCGGCCGAATCTGGTCGAGCAGATTACATAGGTGCCGGGCCTCGGCGGATTTTTCGGCCAGGCGGGTTGACAGGTCGGTGACGCGCTGTGGCTCCTGCGTGCCGAGACGATCGATCAGATTGATGGCATGCTGTGCGCGCCGCTCCACTTCCACCGAAGATGTGGACTCCATGATCGCTTCGCAAAGGGAATAGACCGCCTGCTGATCGGAGTCGGAGATTTGTTCCCCCCGGCACCCTTCCACGGCAGCCGCAAGCTCTTTCTCGCTTCGATTTTTCCCGATTAAAACGAAGCTTCTGTAACAAGGGTCGCGGTAATCTCCGACGCCGAAGCGGAGGTTAAAGACAGAATCCAGCTCCTCCTCGAACTCAGGCACGCCCTGTGCCCACAAATGATTCTTCGCGATCATCATTTGCAGCCAAACCAGTGCATTGCCATGTTTCCACACCGCAAATGGGAAGCTCGTATCACGCACCCAATCGCCGATTGTCGCCAGGTCTGGAAGGCCGAAGGCCAGGTGTTCCTTCAACGCCGGTAGCTCCACGTTCTTTCGCAACTCGATAAAACGGTAGACGAGCCGATCGCAACTGACATTCAGTGCCGTGAAGAACGGAAAGCTGAGAAAAACGATATCGCGCGACACGCGCAGTAGTTCCCGAATGAAGTGTTGACGTTCGGCGGGGGCAATATGCTCAAGAGTGTCCTGTGCCAGAACAAAGTCAAACGTCTCGTCCTTGAACGGCAGCATCGCGCCGGAGCCGACTGCGTAGTTCGTCAACCCAGGTTCCCTGTGAAGGTCGATGACAAACGCCCGCGCGTCGGGAACAAAAGCCGAGACCAGCGATGGAAAGCCCGGCCATAGCACACTCGAATGGCCACCCACGTCCAACACGGAACAGGATGCGCCTCGCCGTAGGGAGCTTATTAGGCTGGCTGCAATCGAGTAACGCTCGTACAGGTCGAACGGCAGCGTGTGAAGCTGCTTGTCGCTCTCTGGCCAGCAGGAAGGCGTTTCATGCATGAAGGAGACTACCGACTTGGGTACCTTCATCATAACAAGGCCCTATATTTTGCGCGGGTCGCCAGGTATTCGATGTCACTGTATCTGAATGACGCCCGCCACGATGGCGGATTCAGCAGGATGAACAGTCAACCCCTTACTGTAGACCACGGGCAGGCGTTCTGCCGTTTTCGGATTCCAGATTCCCAGCAGGACCGAGTAGCGAGTTCCCACGTCGGACGGCTGGACTGGCACCTCCAGTGCGTAGGAGATGAAGCCCCAGGGATCCTGATTGTACCGGCATAGTGGGTGGTCTGCCTGGAGGCGAACCTGCCCATCTGGATCCAGCAGATGGACGAAAACGGTCCATTCGGCATCCGCTGTGGCGGAATGCCACCGAAGCTCGAATCGTAGCTTCCCTTCGGTGGAGACCCAACCACAGCCTAGCAGCGCCACCTGCTTGCCGAACTGGGCACCGAACCTGGCCAGCCTGATCCTCCTTAACAGCGAGCCGTATGCCAGGGAAAGTTTCGGCAGGTGCGGTGGCGGCGAAGGCCGGGCCTGGCGGCCGGATTTATACCGGGAGCACAGTTCGTTGTAGATCTCAAATAATTCCGCCATGTTCTCGTCCACCGTTTTCACATCAGGTATGCCTGTGCGAAGCCGGGGAATAATTCCGGGTTCCTCCATGACGCGGCGCAACTGCGCGGCAAGGCTGGCTGGGCTACCCATCTCAAACAACAGGCCACTCTTGCCATGTTCTACGATATCCGCCAGGCTCCCCACCGCGGAAGCGACTACAGGGACTTTCTGGGCAAAGGCGGATAGCAGGACTAGCGGTGAGTTCTCATACCACAGCGCAGGAATCACCAATACATCGATGCTGGCGAAAACCGCCGAGAGATTTTCGTTGGGAAAGGTTCCGCGAAAATCGACGTTGTCGAGGCCTTTGGCCAGGGCAAACAAGCGACTGTCGTATTCCGGAAAGTGTCCCACCTTGCCATAGAGGTCGAGCCGCAGCCGGTCAGTAGGCAACCGCCGCATTGCTTCCAACAGCACATGGACACCCTTGGATTCCCGGAAAGTCCCTATATACCCGAGCCTCACGATCGTATCGGTTTTGGGCGCCCGCGGGACCATAGGGCGTTCTTCGAGACCAAAACCCGAGGTGCGCACTTGCAGGGCAGTGACGCCATTCTCATCCAGCAGGCGCGCGGTGTTAGGAGTGGGTGCCAATAAGACGTCGACATGCGACATCGTCTTCTTCATCCATGCCGGCCGTGCCGCGCTCCAGATCAGGGTCTCGGCAACGGGTGCTGGCAAACACCGCAGTTGGGCTAGGTAAGACAGTGCTGGCGATACAGCACGGGCCACCCAATTCCATCGCGCGAGGCGATCGAGTCTCGTGTTTGGGGGCGCCGCCGTGACACATGCCAGGCATCCAACAGCATTTGGTCCACGACACAGGCTTTCGTTATGCTTCACCAGTTGGTAGGTCGGACAGGCATACCAAAAATCCGTGGCGGTGGCGACCACAGGCAGGCCGATCCGCTTTGCCGCCCAAATGGCAGCCGTCGAGAGATGCATCGAATGGACAACGTGGACGACGTCGGGGCGGAGCACGGAAAAATATTCCGCCAAATGTTCTTCGACTGCTGGATGGTAGTACTCTTTCAAATGAAAATAGCGATATCTTTTAAAAAACGAAATACGGTGAACCGGCAACCCCTCGCAGACGGTATCCCAGGTTTTCAGATCTTCGAAATATTCGCTGTCCGGTGCGGGCGGCTCATAGCATATGACGGTAGCCTCATGGCCATTCTGAATGGCCTTCCGCGCCAGGCTCCTGGCATAAACCTCGGTTCCGGCTTGCCAGTTCGGAAAGAAGGTATGAACGATAAGGGCTATTCGCATTTGACAGGCTAAGACTGACCGGCAACCAACCGAGCACTTCCGATAACGCTTCACTCCCCAGTGCAGGCTTCAGACGGCGCATTTTCCGGTGCTTTAGCGGACGAGGGCGTTAATTAACGAGCTATTATCTCGAAAAGCACGATGGGGCGCAAATTCGGATAGCGGCATCTGTTCCGACGATGAATGGGCGCCCGTTGGGAAGCATCCCCTCCCTCCTATGATAATGCGATAGCGGTAAAATCTGACTTTACGATGAACGTCACTGCCGTACTGGCAATACGCAATGAGGAGGCCTGCCTGGCAAATTGCCTGCGCCATCTCGTACGCAACGGGGTAGATTTCGTCGTCATTGACAACGGCTCCGCTGACGGAAGCGCTGAGATTTACCGACGACGCGAGTTCACCAAGGGTCTGGTCGATGTTCTGGAGTTGCCCTTCGCGGGGGTGTTCTCGTTGTCGACGCAACTCGAGCGGAAGATGGACGTCATCCGCGCATTAGAAACCGATTGGGTGATCCACCTCGACGCTGACGAAATCATGCATTCCGGGACGGAGGGAGAACCGCTGAACGAGGCACTGGCTCGCATCGATGCTGCGGGCTGGAATGCTGTGAACTTCGAAGAATTCGTATTCCTGCCTGTAGAAAACGATTATGTCCCCGACGCCCACGGGCATCAGCCCTTGCTCCACTATTACTTCTTTCGGCCTTCTTCTCCGCGGCTGATTCGCGCGTGGAAGAAGACAGCGGGTTTCTCCCTGGTGGAACAGGCGGGTCATCTCCTCACAGGGCCGGATCTTCGCCTTGGGCCCGAGTATTTGGTCTTGCGGCACTATATCTTCCGCAACCAGGAGCACGCCTTTCACAAGTATCCGGCGCGGGAGTTTTCAGTAGATGATTTGGCGCGTGGCTGGCACGGAAACCGGGTCAACCAGCCAATGGAGTCGTTTCGCTTCCCACCCGCCGGGTACCTTCGAAAGCTGTCCGTCTCTGATGCTCGCAGTATGGACCGAAGTGATCCTTGGGACGTGCACTACTGGCAACGGCCCGGTGCACAACAAGTGCTATTAGAGAGTTGTGCTGGAGGCAGTTTTGAAGAGTGAACGCTATACGCCGGAATCCTGGCAGCAGAAGTATTCGCCAGTCGTCGACTGGGACGCGACATTCCGCAACGGCCAATGGTCTGCCCTCGGTGACCTGAGTCAAACCGCGCGCCATGCCATAATCGCCGGATACGTTCACAAACTCGTCAGGCGGGGACATGTTCTCGACGCGGGGTGCGGGGAGGGAGTGCTGATTGACTACTTCGATCCCGCCCGCATCGAATATACAGGTTTCGATCTTTCGCCAACGGCGATTCAAACAGCGAAGGAACGCCACCCCGGCATGTGTCTGTCCAGTTGCGCTATTGAGGCTTTCGTGCCACCCGAAGGTGTCAGGTACGACGTAGTGATTTTTAATGACTCGCTGTCCACACTAGGGCAGCCCATTGAAATGATCGACCGGTATTGGTCGTTCGTCGCCCCTGCGGGGTTCATGATTGTCTCCCAGTATCAACCGGCAGAACCGCATCACAACGGAGCTTTGCTAACACGAATGTTCGAAGCCGAACTGGATGCCGGCCGGTATCAAGTCATGGTACGGTCTGAGGTGCTGAATCCCGAGACAAACCGCCGTTGGCGAAGTTATTGTCTCAAGCGCGGTCAATTAGATGGGCAACGCCAGCAATCAATATGAGCTTATGGCAACGTTTGGCCGAGGAACTCAATCTCTGGTCTGACACCGGTAAGACTGCGACGTTTTGGTGGCGAGACGACGATGCTGTCGCTCCCACACCCCAGCTGGAACGGCTGCTGGAATATGCAGAGTCGGTTCCGCTCTGCCTCGCCGTCATCCCGGATTCGTCAACCGCAGAACTTGCGGACAGGATTAAGAACATACCTTCGGTTGTCGTCTTACAGCACGGCTGGAATCACTTCAATCATGCTGAAGATGGTAAGAGTGAATACCCAGCGTCACGATCCACTCATGAGGTGGAGCAGGAGTTGGCCGCGGGCTGCCGCCTGCTTGCTGGGCGTTTCGGCGCCCAGTCCCTGCCGGTGTTCGTGCCCCCGTGGCACGGCTTCGATGACCAATTTCTCCCACTCCTCGCTTCAAACGGCATCACCCATATCTCGCGGATGGGACCGAGACGATCTCTGTTCGCCGATCTCAATCTACTTCAAGTCAACGCCCATGTAGCGCCAATTCGCTGGACCGTTCCTCGTTCCTTTGGCGACGAAGCCGAGTACTTGTCAGGAATCATCGATCATCTTCGGGGACGCCGTACAGGACAATATGACGCCGCTGAACCAACCGGGTTATTGACTCATCATCTCGTCCAGGATGACAGGTCGTTCCAGTTTGTTTCTGATTTGGTTAGTTTAACGTCACAGCATCAGTCAGGAGAGTGGCTCGCGGGGAATGCCGTATTCTGTTCTCATCACAACAGCAAACCGGCGTCCGAATTTCATACTTCATAGCCAAGGCGCTCGAAGAGAAGCCCAAGGAGGGGCTTTACGAGGTCCACTTCAGCGCCGGGCAGATCTCTCCGCCATCGGCCAACTCCTTCGTTCGAGATGCCCACATGCTGAACGATCTTGGGGTCTTCCAACCCGCACCCATGACAGTCCTTGTGGAGATCGTCAATCATGCCCGCGTGATACTCCTCGCTCACGAAGGACATCAACTGGCTCAATACAGGGATCGGTTCGGTCACCAAACGTTCGTACCTGACGACTGTACTGCATTCCGGATTTGCGTCCACGAATGCAAGGCCCGCAGCAATGTAGTCGCGCACATGGGTCGCACGTCCGACGATGTCGAGGGGAATGACTTTGTTCATTCGGATCTCGGCCATTGATGCGATCACGTCCAATGGGTGCCGCACGACGAGGACAAATGCCATACGTCCGCGTAGCAACCGATTCCAATGAGCGACGTTGATCGCATTCTCAGGATTCTTATCAGCCCAACGTCTCTTCCCTGCATTCCAGGTGGCGATATCGTAACAGCGGCATAGGGCGTAGCCAAACTCATCGAGCCATGTTTCCGTAGGTAAGCCGAGGGCTCGTAGCGAACTGCCGAGGCGGCCGTGGGCCAGGGGGTCGTCTGGAAATTGTCCGAGGAGATCCTTGTGAAACTTGATTTCTGGCGGGCAGAAGATATGTGGATGGCCGTCCAGCAACCGCCGGAGCAACGTCGTACCGGATCTGTGTGATCCGCCGATAATGATCGGCCAATCAGGCGCAACCAACTAGCGCTGCTTCCTTTCCGAACCCAAGACGAAAAAACGAATCAGAGCAGCCAACTCATTGCCTCCGCCGCGAAGAAAGCCGCTGTTAGCGCGGCTCTCTCGCAAGACGAGGGACAGCGGCTACTGCTGTGGGGTGGTCCCGAAGACACCTGGAGTGCCGTTTCCAGAAATGCCGTTTGTCGAGAAGGACAAAGCTTGACCTGCGCCCACCTGATTGACCCCAATGGAATTGCCAACGATGCTCGACCGGGTGAACGAAACCACTGCGCTGTTTCCAGAGGCGTTGATCCCGCGATTATTGTCGAATGCCCCGCAGGCGTCCATTAGAATATCCACGACTGCTCCAGCCGAGAACGCCACAAATCCATCAGCAGTATTATGAGCCGACTCGGTGTCACGAATCGACATTTTGATGCTTCCGGTGGTCGCAGTCCCATTCGCCATAATACCATCACCCCCGTTGTTGGACACCCTGGCACGGTCAATCATCACACGATTTCCTACACTGCCGGTCGGCTTAGACAGAATTCCTTCTCCGGGATTGTCTGCGATCACAGAATCAATCACGTCCACCCGTACGCCGCTGGTCGAATTATTGACGCCGATTCCCGCCGTAGTGAAGCCACGGACCTTCGACTTCACGATACTAACCTTGGCAGCGGTGAGAATGTTGACGCCAGTGAAGCCGGTATTCAATCCTTCGATATCGAGGCCCTCAAGATAAACGACGTCGGTGGACGCCGCGGCGACGACGATGCCGTTGGTGCCTGACACCAGCACTCCGGCGGTGCCGATCTCGCAAATGATGGAAAGTGACTTAGTAATCGTCAACGCGCCGAAGCCACCGGGGTCGAGACAGTTAATTTCCCCGGCCGGAGCGGTCTTGGAAATAGCGCCGGCGAAGGTCTTGCAAGGAGCGGTGCGACTGCAGGGATTCACGTCGTCGCCCACACCCGATACCCAGGTTCTCGTTGCCTGTGCGTGCGCTACATTAGGCGCAGACCACAGGCAACATAACAGCACTGTCATAATTATACTGAGAAATCTCATACCACCTCCTTAGTGGTTCTCGGGGAGTAGCCTGTTGATAACAGACTTAGTCTTTTGCGGAGCCGAGTATAGCAACAAGGATAGCGGACATGCAATGCAAGACAGTACTCTACCTTAGGTGGCAGGATGGTACCTTAACCAAGGGTAATACTTTCCCGGTAACATGCCGTATAACATGAGTAAATACCTCCATCGTGCGGACGTCTGACGTCAGTGGCGATCAACATTGGGCTGGGAATCGGAGGTACGGAGCGGGATCGGCACAGATCGTGCGACGTCGGACGACCGCGAAGCGCGGCCTGCATCGGTGGACGGCCTTGTGACATTCAGAAGCACGGCGGAGCGCGCCTAGCCTGATTTTTCGGCTTGCACGTCAGATGATAGGATATAGGCGCGGGTCTTGGGAATCACGCCTACAATGAGCGGACGATTGATTTTGGACACTGTCGAAGTGAAGATGGGTTGGATCGAAGGAGAGTGGTATTCGGTCGCTTACGTCCGTACCGCTTTGACATGTTGCTGAATCTAAACACCCTAGCTGTGTCCGCACGTACCCCTTGTCGCCTGCAGATCGGCAATCCGAACCTCCGGAAACATTGGAAGACATCGCGGGTGTGGGACACCCTGACAATAGCGACATCCGTATCAGAGGCTCTGGTTATAGAGAGAAGCCCCGCGGCTGGTTTCGCCGACGGTTTTCATAAGCCACATCTGCTAGCGCTCGCGGACTCTCTGGATTTGATTCCGGCCTGGACGACGAGGTCGATTTGAAGCGCAATTCCGGAATTGTCGTGCTCGGCATGCATCGAAGCGGCACGTCTCTGGCTGCAGAACTGGTCCATCGGTGGGGCGCGCATGGTAATGACCACTCGATGTTGGAACCCGATCAGTGGAACCCGCGCGGATACTGGGAGTATCGTCCGCTCCTGGAATTTAACGATGCACTTCTGCGGGCGCTTGAATCATCGTGGAGCGTGCCGCCGTGGGAAGATGAACGGCGAGTAGCATCTCTCGCTCAGGAAACCGCTTATCGCGTGCGAGCCTTCGAACTGTTGGAAGAAGTGCAGCGCGGTGGAGGCCCTTGGTTCTGGAAGGACCCCAGGCTGACAGTGCTTCTGCCCTTTTGGAAACAGCTATGGGGACGGCCGGCCTATCTCGTCCCTGTCCGTGACCCCGGTGAAATCGCCGCTTCACTGAAACAACGGGATGGACTATCCTATTCCAACTCCTTGCTTCTTTGGCAGCGGTATATGTCGGCCGTTCTAAGGGATCCGGATGTCGGGTCCACGGCGCTGTTTTTTTCTTATGAAGATTTGTTGGACGACGGTGTCCGTATCTGCCGCCGCATTTGCGAGTTCCTCGATCGCCACTTCGGCGTCCAACCCCCGATTCCCGACGAGCGTGCCGAGATTATGGCGACAGCAATCGCGCCGGAATTACGACGAAGCCGCGCAATCATCCCATTCGCCCAAAACGATGTCCCAACAACGGCGCAGCGCCTTCTGAACCGTACGCTCCAGATGAAAGTGCAGGGACTTGAGCCGGAGGTAACCGGAGTAATTTGTCCAGAGGCAGCTTGGAGAGAGCACCTGATATCTGACGCTTCCGCTAATTCGAAGCACAGCTCGGTGAACAACATTCAGGTGTTTTGGCACGACTTACAAGTTGGGTACAGCGAAAAGCAGAGCCGCTCAGTTCCATTGCGCGAAGGGTCACTTCGACAATCTGTTCGAATTTGTGTACCCCCGAATCTGACGGACAGCCCGTCTGCGATACGCCTCGATCTGGGTAATCGGCTGGGCCTGATGTTCATTTATGGGATAACCATCGCCTGCCCTTCTGGTAACGTGATCTGGGCGTGGGACGGATCTCCTGAATCGATCGAAAGGATGCCACGCAATCAAGCAGTTCTATGCGAGGTGCAAACCTCCGCGGGCGGGTGCGGCGTGGAGTTGGTCGGAAGCGATCCGTGGATCGAAATTGCGTTGGATCCCTCACAAGCGAACGCCCTATCCAGCGGGGGGTCGATTCTTCTTGATTGTTGTTACTTTTCCGCTGCGGCAAT
>Ga0126381_100003405_pt1 | contig 17283 bp, 15 predicted proteins | sample PanSoiMetPlot_28_FD_96465 | JGI IMG/M metagenome (GOLD analysis project Ga0126381, IMG submission 96465) | Tropical forest soil microbial communities from Panama - MetaG Plot_28 | ecosystem: Environmental > Terrestrial > Soil > Tropical forest > Bulk soil | place: Panama | collected 2016-02-17 | reverse complement strand
CTACCACGCATGTATGCCAGGGGGGCGATCTCGATCGTGCCTGCCGCGGTCAGCTTGGGGATCGAGTCGGGGTCGATCATGTCGTGCAGCGCGTCGTAAAGCGGCCGCAGGTAGGGGTCGATCTTCTCGTACAGCGTCCCCGGCAGGAAGCCGAGCCGCTCGCCGGCCTCGACGGCCGGCCTGGTCAAGATGATCCGGTTGACCTCCTTGGCCTGCAGCGCCTTCACCGCCTTGGCCATCGCGAGGTAGGTCTTGCCGGTTCCCGCCGGCCCGATAGCGAACACGATGGTGTGCTTGTCGATCGCGTCCGCGTAGTGCTTCTGGTTGACCGTTTTCGGCCGGATCGTCCGGCCGCGGGCGGACAGGATGCCCTGCGTCAGGACGTCCGCGGGCCGCAAGCCATGCTCGGCGCGCAGCATTGACGCCGCGCGTTCGACTGCGTCTGGTGACAGCTCCGTGCCTTTGCGCTGCAACTCGAGCAGTTCATCGAACAGCTTTGCCACGAGCGCGGCCTCTGCGGGCGGACCAGACACGGTGATCTCGTTTCCGCGGACGTGAATATCGGCCCTGAACTCCCGCTCGATGACGTGCAGTAGCTCATCTCGGGTCCCGAGCAGGCCGACCATTGAATGGTCATCTGGAATGACTATGCGGATCTGGGAACCTGGAAGCTCGCTGCGAGTGTCTGTCAATTCACTGCTCTCGAAGGCCCCGGGAGCGCCCTGGGGCGAGGTTGGGGACGGCGGGCATGCCCTGACCGTAGCCGGTTTGTCCGGTCAGCCGGGCGGCCATGTCATCGGCCGGCCCCCGAGCACGTGCGCGTGCGCGTGCGCCACGGTCTGGCCGCCCTCCCGCCCGGTGTTGAAAACGATCCGGTAGCCGCTGCCGTCGATCCCCTCGTCGACAGCGACCTGATGCGCCTGGCTGACGAGTTCGTCGAGCAGACCGCCGCCGGCGCCCGCCAGTGCCGCCACGTCGGGATAGTGATCACGCGGGATCACCAGGACGTGCGTTGGCGCCTGGGGGTTGATGTCGCGGAAGGCGATGATCCGCTTACCGTCAAGCACGATCGTCGCCGGGATGTCCCCGGTAGCGATCCCGCAAAACAAGCAGTCTGGCACAACACGATCATAGTGGCCCGGCGCCCGCATCCGGTGCCTGACCCGCGCCCGGCTATCGGTGGCATACCCCCGCCTACTTGCCCGGACGTCACCCGAGGTTACAGTGACGTTCGGTGCTGAGGGAGGTGAGTTACCATCCCTAAGGAATTAATCCATGCTAGCGTTACGTATTTCCGTTCTCGGGTCAGCCGACACGGTTGTTACGTTATCGGGTTGATCCCATCAAGGCCTGTCGAAGGCCTACCCTGATGGATATTCTTGTCTTTCCGCAATCCTCCGGCGGTTACTGGGGTGGAGTTACCGAATGTGGGTTGGGCAGTTCAAGAGCGTCGCGGATGGCCGCAGAGGGCTCCGCGCAAAGAAGCAGAAGCGGCACGGGCGTGGCCGGTGAACCAGTGAACACCGTCGTGGACGGAAAATCCGCGGAGGCTGTCATAGACGGCCGCGCCACGGACTCCGTCCCCGTCGCCGCAGACACGGTCCTGGACGCGCCAGCTGTCGATGTCCGGCAGGCGCCAGAGATCGCTACCGAAAGCAACGGCCAGCATGGCCCGGCCGCTCTGGATGGCCGACCTGGTGCGGTGGTCCCGAGCGACCCGGCCAGGGGCGACATCCTGGTAAGCATGCCCGCGGACGGCACGCTGACGATCCCGGCACTAGTCACCGAACCCGGCGGCACGTCCGCCAATGGTGTCGCCACGGGTTACGGGGGCAACGGCGTCACGGCATATCTGACGGCGGGCGGTGAACCTCAGGAGACCCACGCGCGTCAAACCAACGTGGCGGAAACGCTCACGGCGAGCGTGCTCGCCCCCCCCGAAATACGGACAGCACCATCTATCTGGGACGCTGACCGCGTTGTCACCGAGATCTACCACGGTGAATACAAGTCGCTCGTGCGGCTTGCCGTGCTGCTTGTGCACGACGTGCCGACTGCCGAGGAGGTGGTGCAGGACGCGTTCGAGGCCATGCACACCGCATGGCGCCGGCTGCGCGACTCGGAGAAGGCGCTGTCGTATCTGCGGCAGGCCGTCGTCAACAAGTCGCGGTCGGTGCTGCGGCATCGTACGGTCGTCGACCGGAACGCGCCCAAGCCCGCACCCGATGAACCGAGTGCGGAGCACGGGGCCTTGGCGCTCATCGAGCGGTCCGCGGTCGTGGCGGCGCTGCGAACGCTGCCTGACCGGCAGCGTGAAGCGATCGTACTTAGGTATTACGCCGACCTATCCGAGGCCGACATCGCGGCCACGATGGGGATCAGCAGGGGTGCCGTGAAGAGTCACACCGCACGCGCGATGGCGGCACTCAAGTCGATATTGGAGCAGGAGACGTCATGACCAGGCGGGCAGGCCAGGTGAGGGCATGACCGCACCCGAGGACGACCTGGAAAGAGCGCTACGGCGCGAACTGGCCAGCGCGGTCAGCCAGGTCGAGCCCGGAGCCGACGCACTCAACCGGATCCGTGCCAGGACCAAGTCACGCCGGCCGCAGCCGTGGCTGGTGAGCGTGGCCGCGGGAGCGTTCGGCTACGCCCGGCACTGGGTCTGGCGTGGTCACTGGGTATGGCCCGAGGCCATGCCCAGGCCCAGTTCCCTGCCGCTGCCGCGATTGCGAATTCTGCCCCTAGGTCTCGCCAAGAGCCCGCCGCCCCGGCACCGTGCCCCGGCGCGGAAGCTGGGCATGCCGACGGGCCTGGCCTGGCTCCGGCCGGCGGCCGTGCTCGCCGGAGTCGCGTTCATCGCCAGCGTCGCGCTGGTCGTGCCGCCATTCCGGCAGGCGATCGTCCAGGTCAGCTCAACGATGCTCACCGGGCAGCCGTCCGGACAGACAGGTACCGGCGGCGGTTCCCCGGCCGGCAGCGGCAGCCTGCCCGGCGGCGCCAACGGCGGGGGGAGTAGCCCCGCCGCCACCTCGCGGAACGGGGTGTCACCCGGCGTCGCGCCAACGCCATCCTGCAAGCCAGGCGCCACCCCGTCACCGACGGTCTCCGCGGCACAGTTCGTGACAGGGGGCGGCTCGACGGCTTCCGCCCCGGCCCAAGCGCCGACGAACGCCGGACCGGGCGTGCTCCCGACGGCCCTCCCGCCTTACCCCGGCACATCCCCGTCGGCGTGCCCGTCCTCGACCGCGTCCCCGAAGGCGAGTGCCACGCCGTCGCAGTCGACGACACCGACCACGTCCAGCTCCCCGTCGCCATCGGCAACGTCTCCGTCACCGACCCCGTCCGGGTCGCAGTCGCCGACACCGACCTCGGAACCGACGAGCCCGCCGCCGTCGAGCCCCGACCCCACCCCGACGGATACGAGCGCGGGCGGCGGCAACTCGCAGGGACTTCCGGCCGGATCCGCGAGTCCGGGCCTGGGCAGCGCCGACAGCAGCACAGGTATCACCAGCGCGTTAATCGGGAAACCGCATCATGACCGGCCAGCCCGCGATGATCGGGCGCGCGATCGGCGTTCGTGCCGGGCTCTGCGGCGTCATGACAAACCGCCGATATCATGCGCTACCAGCAAGTTCACCCCAGTCAGGGCAATTTTCATACCGCTTGATGCCCGTTTTGTCCTGCCATGGGGGGACGAAATGTGCCCGGAGTCGTCGTGTTCGTTCCAGACGTGAGAAGTGACGGAAAATAACGCCTCGCGGCTCGGCGCCGACCTCGGACGCGGCGGCTAACCTGGCCGGCATGGACGTGCCTGTCGCCGGACCGCCGCTCTTCCTGGTGGCACCGGGAGACCTGTCCGCCGCTATGGTGACGCTATCCGGTCCAGAGGGGCATCACGCGGCGGCAGTGCGCCGGCTGCGCCCCGCCGAGCGCGCGGATATCACCGATGGCGCCGGCACCCTCGCCCAGTGCGTCGTCATCTCGGTGGCAAGAGATTCAGTCGTCCTCGAGGTGCGGTCGGTACACGTCGTCCCGCCCCCTAACCCGAAGATCACCGTCGTCCAGGCGCTGCCCAAGGGTGACCGCGCCGAGCTAGCGGTCGAATTGATGACCGAGGTCGGCGTCGACTCGGTCATTCCGTGGGCCGCCGAACGCGCCGTAACCCGCTGGCAGGGCGACCGAACCGACCGGTCCCTGGGCAAATGGCGCGCCACGGCCCGCGAGGCCGCGAAACAATCCAGGCGCGCCTGGATCCCGGAGATACCCGCTCCCGCCACACTGTCCGACCTAACAAAGCTGGCGTCAGCCGCCGCGATAGCCATCGTGCTAGAGGCCGACGCAGCGGCAGCCCTGACGGGCCTGCCGGTGCCAGCTAGTGGCGAGATAGTCCTGATCGTCGGCCCGGAGGGCGGCATCAGCCCCAGAGAGCGTACGGCGCTGTCCGACGCCGGAGCTGTGGAGGCCCGCCTGGGCCCGACAGTCCTGCGCACCTCCACGGCTGGCGCAGCCGCAGCAGCCGTCCTGCTGGGCCGCACGGGCCGCTGGTAACAGCCAACCTAGGGGAATCAGCGCCCGTTGAAGGCGTCGCGCAGGCGCGAGAAGAAGCCCTGCTGGCCAGGCTGGAACTTACCGGGCGGCGCCTCTTCGCCGCGCAGCTTGGCCAGGTCCCGCAGCAGCTTCTCCTGCTCCGCGTCGAGCCGGCTCGGCGTCTCTACGGTCACGTGGATCACCAAGTCACCGCGCCCATTGCCGCTCAGGTGCTTGACACCGAGGCCGTATAGCGGGATGACCTGCCCGGACTGGGTGCCCGGCCGGATGTCGACGTCGCTGGGGCCGTCCAGCGACTCGACCGACACGGTCGCGCCGAGCGCTGCCGCCACCATCGGGATCGTCAGCGTGCAATGCAGGTCGTCACCTTGCCGCTCGAAGATCGGGTGTGCCCGCTGCACGACCTCGAGGAACAGGTCGCCGGGCGGGCCGCCGCCCGGGCCGGTCTCGCCCTCGCCAGCCAGCTGGATGTGGGTGCCGTCCTCGACTCCGGCCGGGATCCGCACCTTCATCGTGCGCCTGGTGCGCACCCGGCCGTCGCCGTCGCATTCCGGGCAAGGGCGCGGCAGCACCGTGCCGTAGCCGCCGCACGCCGGGCAGGGCTGGGTCGTCATTACCTGGCCGAGGAAGGACCGCCGCACCTGGCTGATCTCGCCGCGGCCCGCGCAGACCTCACACGTCACCGGGTGGGTGCCCGGCGCGGTGCCCTCGCCGGAACACGTGGGGCAGACCACCGCCGTGTCCACGGTGAGCTCCCTGGTGGCGCCGAACGCGCACTCGGACAGTTCGAGCTCGATCCTGATCGTCGCGTTCCTGCCGCGGCGCGCACGGCTGCGCGGGCCGCGGCTCGCGCTCTGGCCGGCGGCGCCGAAGACGGCGTCCACGAAATCGCTGAACGGGAATCCGGCCGCGCCGAACCCGCCGAAGCCGGCACCCGCGCCCGCGCCCGCACCCGCCGTGGCGAACGGGTCGGCGCCCAGGTCGTACATCTGACGCTTTTCCGGGTCGGAGAGCACCTCGTAGGCCTGAGTGATCTCCTTGAACTTGTCCTGCGTCTCCGGGTCGGGATTGATGTCCGGGTGCAGTTCACGTGCCAGCCGGCGATAGGCCCGCTTGATGTCGTCCTGAGCCGCATCGCGCCGCACACCGAGCAGCGCGTAGTAGTCCTTCGCCACTAGGCCTCCCCGAGGATCCGGCCCACGTACCGCGCCACGGCGCGCACCGATCCCATCGTGCCCGGATAATCCATCCTGGTCGGGCCAAGCACCCCGAGCTTGGCCACGGCCTGCCCGCGCGCGCCGTAGGCCGCCGACACCACCGACGTACCCTGCAGCCCGGTCTCGGCCCCGATCTGGACCGTCAGCGCGGACGGACTCGCGGCCTCGCCAAGGAGCCGCATCAACACCACTTGTTCCTCCAGGGCTTCGAGCACGTCACGCAGTCCCTTGCCGAAATCGGGGGCGGAGAGGTTCGCGGTACCGCCGATCACCACCCGCTCCACATGCCGCTCGCCGAGGCTGTCGAGGAGCGCGGAGAAGATCGCGCCCGCGTTGGGCCGCTCGGAAACCGGGATCTGGTCTGCGAGACCGGCCACCGTCATGGCGGCGTCGGCAAGCTTATGTCCGTCCAGGCACGCGTTGAGCACCGCGCGCAGGTGAGCGACCGACTCGGGCTCGGCGACATCGGGCAGGTCCACGGTGGCCTGCTCGACCCGTCCAGTGTCGGTAATGAGCACAAGCAGCACCCGCTGCGGCGCGATCGAGACAAGCTCGATGTGCCGGACCGCCGACCTGACCAGCGACGGGTACTGCACCACCGCCACCTGCCTGGTCAGCTGGGCGAGCAGCCGCACCGTTCTGGTTACCACGTCATCAAGGCTGTACGCGCCCGCGAGGAACGTCTCTATCGCCCGGCGCTCCGCCGCGGACATCGGCTTGATGCTGGACAGCCGGTCGACGAACAGCCGGTAGCCCTTGTCGGTGGGAATGCGCCCGGCGCTGGTGTGCGGCTGCGCGATGAAGCCCTGCTCTTCGAGCACCGCCATGTCGTTACGGATCGTAGCGGGCGACACGTCCAGGCCATGCCGGTCCACCAGGGATTTCGACCCCACCGGTTCGGTGGTGGACACGTAGTCCTCGACTATCGCGCGCAGCACAGCCAGCTTGCGCTCGTCAAGCAACGTGTTCACCTCCCTGGCACTCGGTAACCCCGAGTGCCAATTCTACGCGAACGTAGGCCTCATGACAGGCCGCTGAGCAGCGGCATGCAGTCATTACGCCTGGTCATCTCGGGTTGCCGTTGGGTAGCGATCGCCTCCCGAAGAACATAACCGCAAGCGGTCAGCTACGCTTCCCTCTCAGCGACTCCAGCGCGGGCGATCCCGTGGGCGAACGGGGCAAAAAGGAGGTGCGGCGGGTGCGGAGCAGACAGTACGGACAGGACGTACTCGCGCAGCACGGCCGGCGCCAGCGTCCGGGTCAAGGGCCGGTACCTGAGATCGAGGCCGAACCCGGGCTGGTCGTCGAGGACTTTGAGGGCAGGTTCTGCGGCGCGGTGGCCGGCTACGAAAAGGATTCGGTCACCCTCGAGGACCGGCATGGCAATCGGCGGGCGTTCCCGCTCCCCGGCACGTTCCTGCTCGACGGCGAGCGGGTGATGCTAGTCCGGCCGAGGCCCTCCGCGCCCAGCCGGCCGCCGGCTGCGGGGCCGGCCAGGACTGCATCGGGGTCGATCGCCGCGCCTGACCAGCGGGCCAAGGTCGCGCGCCCAAGCCGCATCTACGTCGAAGGCAAGCACGACGCTGAGCTCGTGGAGAAGATCTGGGGCGACGACTTGCGGGACGTCGGCGTGGTCGTCGAGTACCTGGAAGGCGTCGACGACCTGCGCGCGATCGTCAGCGCCTTCGAGCCGGCCCCCGAGCGCCGGCTCGGCGTGCTCGTCGACCACCTCGTCGACGGCTCCAAAGAGAGCCGGATCGCGGCGGCCGCGCGGTCGCCGCACGTGCTGGTGGTCGGCCACCCGTTCATCGACATCTGGGCCGCGGTCAAGCCCGCCAGCGTCGGGCTGGCCAGCTGGCCTGACGTGCCGCCCGGGCAGCCATGGAAAGAGGGCGTGCTCGCACGCATCGGCTGGCCGCACCGCACCCAGGCGGACGTCGCGGAGGCGTGGCGGCGCATTTTGCGCTCGGTGACCAGCTACGCCGACCTCGACCCCGCGCTGCTCGGCCGGGTCGAGGAACTTATCGACTTCGTAACGGCGCCGGCCGGCGGTTGACCATGATGGGCAACTCATCCCGCCGGCGACATGTCGTTCCGCGGTATTCGCAGTGGGGCGGCGAGATGCCGGCGCGGTCCGAGCAGAAACTAGCCAGGCTCGGCTATCTCCTCGCGATCTTCCCCGGCCTGATCCTCTTCGGCCAGGTCGCGCCGTTGGTGATCTACCTGTCCAGGCGGCAGTCTTCGGCCTTCGTCCGCTGCCACGCCGCGCAGGCGCTGAACGTCACGCTGACCTTCCTGTTGTACGCGCTGTCCGCCGCGATCGCCGGGCTGCTGCTCAGCCTCGACAGCCCCGTCGCCGCGCTCGCCGTAATGAGCCCCATCGCCCTTGCCGGCTGGGCGATCACGGCGCACCAGCTGACCCGGGGCGCGTCCGCCGCCGACCATGGCGAATTCGTCGAGATACCGCACTGGATCTGCACGCCGTTCGTGCGCTCAGCGAGCTAGTCAGGTCAGGTCGCGGATCACCGCGTCCGCGAGCAGCCTGCCCTCGCGGGTAAGCACGAGCCGGCCGGCCGCGAAGGAGGCGGAGTCGAGGAGGGCAGCAGCCACCGCTCGTTCGGCCGACAGATAAGCGTCAGAGGTCAGGACGGACCGCTCGGCACCCTCCGCCAGCCTGACGCGGAGCATGATCTCCTCCATCCGCCGCTCGGCAGCGGTCAGCGCCTCACGGGCCTGTGCCGGGGACTGCCCCGCCGCCAGCCGCTGCGCGTAGGCCGATGGGTGCCGCACATTCCACCACCGGGTGCCGGCCACGTGACTGTGCGCACCCGGGCCGAAACCCCACCAGTCGCCGCCGGTCCAGTACAGCATGTTGTGCCTGCACGTGGCCTGGGTGCCGGCCGACCAGTTGGAGATCTCGTACCAGGTGAAACCGGCGGCGGTCAGCACGTCGTCGGCGATAAGGTACCGGTCCGCGAGCACGTCGTCGTCTGGCGGCCTGAGCTCGCCGCGCCGCACCCGGCCGGCCAGCCGGGTGCCTTCCTCCACGATCAGCGCGTACGCGGAAACGTGATCCGGGCCCGCCTGTAGCGCGGCGTCGAGCGACCCGCGCCAGTCGTCGTCGCTCTCCCCCGGCGTGCCGTAGATCAGGTCAAGGCTGACGTGCTCGAAACCCGCTTCGCGGGCCCACCGCGCGCACTGTTGCGGGCGGCCGGGCTCGTGTGCGCGATCCAAGACTCGCAGCACATGCTCCGCGGAACTCTGCATGCCGAACGAGATCCGGGTGACTCCCTGCCGTCGCAACTGCTCGAGGCTGCGCTGGTCGACGGATTCCGGGTTCGCCTCGATCGTCACCTCGGCGCCGGCGGCCAGGCCGAAGGCCTGGTCGATGTGGGTGAGGATGTCACCGAGCTGTCCGGGACTGAGCAGCGTGGGGGTGCCGCCGCCGAAAAAGACGGTGCTGACCCGCGTGCCGCCCGCTGGCAGCACCTTCCTGGCGAGGGCGATTTCCTGCCTTACCACGTTCTGGTAGGCGGCCTGCGAGGCGCCGCCGCCCAGCTCGGTGGCGGTATAGGTGTTGAAGTCGCAGTAACCGCAGCGGGTGCGGCAGAACGGGACGTGCACGTAGACGCCGAACGGGCGGTCGCCGAAGCCAGTCAGGGCAGCCTGCGGCAGGCTCCCGTCGGCGGGGACGGGTTCCCCTTCGGGCAGCGTTCCTGGCACGCAGCCGAGGGTAGCCGGTTGGCGACACCGGACTGGTTTGTGAGCAACAGGGGCCGGAAGGGAAAGTCATAAGCTGTATGCGGACAACGCGGGCGCGTTCGGGCGCCGGCAACGCGGCAGGAGGGAACCGTGACTGGGGATCCGGCACATGAACCCACCGACGGTGCGGAGACTGACCCCGGCGGAAGCCCCGATGAGGCCCCGCCTACGGTGCCGCTGACGTCTGTGACGCCTGCGCCGTCGGTGCCGCCCGCCTCGCCAATGCCGCCAGCGTCGCCGGTGTCGCCGTCAGAGTCTCCTGTGTCGCCCCCGCCGCCTGTGCCGTCCGCGTCGCACATGCCACCGGCATCGCCGATGCCGCCCGCGTCGCCCGTGCCGTCTGCGTCGCCCGTGCCGTCGCCGTCGGCTTCGGCTGGCGGGTACGGCCTGCCTGATTCCGGGCCGCCGTCGTACGGGCCGTCGCCGTCCTACGGGCCGCCGCCGTCCCACGGGCCGCCGTCGTCGTACGGGCCGCCGTCGTACGGCGCGGTCGGGTCCGGGCCGCTGGGCTACGGGCAGGCCGGGTACGGGACCGCGCCGGGGATGCGCGCGTCGGCCGCGGACCGGGACAGGACGCTCGACGTGCTCAGGGCCGCCTACGGCGAGGGCAGGCTGACCACCGAGGAGTTCGAATCTCGCGCCGCCCGCACCATATCGGCGCGGACCTATGGCGAGCTCACGGCCATCGTCGCCGACCTGCCCGCCGGGCCGCTGGTCCACCAGGGACACGGCTACTACCCGGTCGCGGCCCCGCTGGGACCGACGAACGGGCTGGCGGCCGCGTCCGTGGTCTGCTCGCTGATCGGCCTGATCTTCGCGCCGATGCTGATCCCCGGGATCGTCATGGGCCATGTCGCGCGGGAGCAGATCCGCCGCACTGGCGAGCGCGGCGACGGAATGGCTATAGCCGGGATAACCTTCGGCTACGTCGGCATCGTGATGTGGGCGTTCATCATCGCCGTGCTAGTGGCCTGGTTATCCGGACAGGGTCTCACTTCTGGCGGCTGTCCGGCTGCTGGGCGGTCGACAGCGCCGCTACGAAGGCTTCCTGCGGCACTTCGACCCGTCCGATGGTCTTCATCCGCTTCTTGCCCTCCTTCTGCTTCTCGAGCAGCTTGCGCTTTCTGGTGATGTCACCGCCGTAGCACTTGGCCAGCACGTCCTTGCGCATCGCGCGGATGTTCTCGCGCGCGATGACCCGCGATCCGATCGCCGCCTGGATGGGCACCTCGAACTGCTGGCGCGGGATGAGCTCCTTGAGTTTCGCGGTCATCGCCAGCCCGTACTCGCGCGCGTTGTCGGCGTGCACGATCTGGCTGAACGCGTCCACCGGCTGGCCCTGCAGCAGGATGTCCACCTTCACCAGGTTCGCCTGCTGCTCGCCGTCCGGCTCGTAGTCCAGGCTCGCGTAGCCGCGGGTGCGGGACTTGAGCTGGTCGAAGAAGTCGAAGATGATCTCCGCAAGCGGCATGGTGTAGCGAATTTCCACCCGGTCCGTGGACAGGTAGTCCATGCCGAGCAGCGAGCCTCGACGGCCCTGGCACAGCTCCATGATCGTGCCAATGTACTCAGCAGGCGCGATGATCGTCGCCCTGACGACGGGCTCGTAGACGGCTTTGATCTTGCCGCCCGTGTTGGCCTTCGGGTTCGCCCCCGGGCCGGTGAAGCCGTCGATGCCGCCGGGGAAGTCGCTGGGGTTGGTCACCCGGATCTCGCGGTCGCTTTCCATCACGACCCGGTAGATGACGTTCGGCGCGGTCGAGATCAGGCTCAGGCCGAACTCGCGCTCGAGCCGCTCGCGGACGATCTCCATGTGCAGCAGGCCCAGGAAGCCACAGCGGAACCCGAACCCGAGCGCGGTGGACGTCTCCGGCTCGTAGACCAGCGCCGCGTCGTTCAGCCGCAGCTTGTCGAGCGCGTCCCGCAACTCCGGGTACTCGTCGCCGTCGACCGGGTAGAGGCCGGAGAACACCATCGGTTTCGGGTGGTCATACCCGGCGAGGGCTTCCTTGGCGGGCTTGGCCGAACTGGTCACCGTGTCGCCGACCCGGGCCTGGCGGACGTCCTTGACCCCCGAGATGATGTAGCCCACCTCGCCTGCGCCCAGTCCCTCGGACGGGATCGGCTCGGGCGAGATGACCCCGACCTCGAGCGTCTCATGCACGGCGCCGGTAGACATCATCAGGCAGCGTTCTCGCTTGCTGAGCCGCCCGTCGACCACCCGGACATACGTGACGACTCCCCGGTACGTGTCGTACACCGAGTCGAAGATGAGGGCACGGGCCGGGGCGTCCGGGTTCCCGTCCGGCGGCGGGACCTGGTCGACGATCACGTCGAGCAGTTCCTTGACACCCTCGCCGGTCTTCGCCGACACGCGGAGCACCTCGTCCGGGTCCGTGCCGATGATCGACGCGATCTCCTGGGCGTACCGGTCGGGCTGCGCCGCCGGCAGGTCGATCTTGTTGAGCACCGGGATGATCTTCAGATCCGCCTCGAGCGCCATGTACAGGTTGGCGAGCGTCTGCGCCTCGATGCCCTGCGCGGCGTCAACGAGGAGGACGGCGCCTTCGCAGGCTGCGAGCGATCTCGATACCTCGTAGCTGAAGTCCACGTGCCCGGGCGTGTCGATCAGGTTCAGCACGACGTGCTGGTTGTCCTTCTGCCAGGGCAGGCGGACGGCCTGGCTCTTGATCGTGATGCCGCGCTCGCGCTCGATGTCCATCCGGTCCAGGTACTGGGCCCGCATCTGGCGGCCTTGCACCACACCGGTCAGCTGCAGCATGCGGTCGGCCAGCGTGGACTTGCCGTGATCGATGTGCGCGATGATGCAGAAATTACGGATCGCGGCCTGGTCCGTACGGGCAGGCACCGGTACCGGTGCAGGTACCGGCGCTGTCCGAGCCGGGTCGCTCATTGCCACCATGCTTCCATGACTGAGAGGTGCGGGACGCCGGCGTCGCACGAGTGCGTCTGCGTGTCGCGGGCCGTTCCGGGGCATCCGGTTGTTCCCGGTCTATCCCGGACCAGGTTATCGTGGCTCGCGCGTTGTCCTAGCGGCGACGCGACCCGGCTTCCCCTTGCTGGTTTGAGCTAGCGGTGCCAACTCGGCTATCCTTCGTCTTCGCGCCCTCACTCTGCCGCTGCCTGCGCGGGCAGACCGTTCCCTGGGCGGGGTTCAGCAGACTTTCACCAACGAAGGACTTACACGCGTGGCGAACATCAAGTCGCAGATTAAGCGTAACAAGCAGAACGAGAAGGCGCGCCAGCGCAACAAGGCCGTCAAGTCCGAACTCCGCACGCATGTGCGCAAGTTCCGCGAGGCGGCCGACGCCGGCAACGTCGAGGAGGCCAGCCTCGCGCTCCGGGTCGCCACCCGTAAGCTCGACAAGGCCGTGAGCAAGGGCGTCATCCACAAGAACCAGGCCGCGAACCGCAAGTCCGCCATCACCAAGCGGCTCGCCGAGCTGCAGGCCTAAGGCAGGCGGGCGCTTGCGCCTGCGGGCGCGGGCGCCTCAGCGCGCGGCACGGCAGGCGACGATCCGCCGCACCGCGCGCTCGAGGGCGTAACCAGGGCTCGTCCCCTCCCCCTTGACCTGGGCATCCGCCTCCGCCACGGCCTGCAGGGCGCGGGCCACGCCGTCCGGCTGCCAGCCGCGGAGTTGCTGACGCACCCGGTCGATCTTCCACGGCGGAGCGCCGAGCTCGGCGGCGAGCCCGGCTGCGGTCGCTCCCCTGGCGGCCGCGCCGACCCGGCCGAGCAGCCGGACTCCCTGGGCGAGCGCGCTGTTGATGAGGACCGGCGACACGCCGGTCGCCAGCGCCCAGCGGAGCTGTTCGAGTGCCTCATCCAGCCGGCCCTCGACCGCGTGGTCGGCCACGCTGAACCCGGTCGCCTCGGCGCGCCCCCGGTAGTACCGCGCCACGACGGCCGCGCTTATCCGACCTTCAGTGTCCGAAGCAAGCTGGTCCACCGCGGACGCCAGCTCCCGCAGGTCCGAGCCAACCGCGTCGAGCAGCGCGCGTACCGCGCCTTCGTCGGCCGCCCGGCCCGCCCGGCGGAATTCCGCCCTCACGAAGTCGGCCTTCTCGGCGATTCTGGTCAGCTTGGGGCGCTCGAATACCGGCACCCCTGCCTTGGTTAGGTCGGTCAGCAGCGCCTTGCCCTTGGCGCCGCCGGCGTGCGTGAGGATGAGCGCCGCGTCCGGGGCCGGCGCGGCGGCGTACCTGGTCAGCTCCGCGGCGACCTCCTTGGCCGCGTCCTGCGCGTCGCGGACCACAACCACGCACCCCCCGCCGAACAGCGACGGCGACGTCAGCGAGGTCAGCTCCCCAGGCGTGAGCGCGCTGGCCTGGACGTCGTGGATGTCCCCGCCGTCGTCGCCCGCGTCCGCGAAGGCGGCGCGGGCCTGCGCCGTCAGCTCCCGCACCGCCCGGTCGATCAGGAACTCGTCTTCGCCGACGACCAGCGTGACGTGCGTTGCCATGCACGCAAGCATGCCACGTCCGGTTCAGCCGCAGAGAATTATCCCGAACGGTGCCCCAGCCGGCTCTGCGGCCGTCAGCTCGCTGCGGACTGGCGTCAGGCCGTGACGGGCTCGCCGCCGCGCCAGACGCGGCGCGGCTGCATGCCGTAGTTCCAGGCGAACGCGCCCTCGTGGTCGGCGTCCCAGAGCACGATGTCGGCGAGCCTGCCGCGCACCATCGCGCCCCGGTCGGGCGCGCGCAGCGCGTGCGCGCCGCCGAGGGTAGCCGCGCGCAGCGCCTCGGTGACGCTCATCCCGAGGTAGGACACGGCAAGCGCGATCACCAGCGGCATCGAGGTGATGCCGACGCCGCCGGGCGTGTGGTCGGAGCCGAGCGCCACGGCCACGCCCTTGTCGAGCAGCGACCGGACCGGCGGCCGCGCGCCGGCCTGCAGGGCCGAGCCAGGGCAGATCACCGCGGCGACGCCGCCCCTGCCGAGCGCCGCGACGTCCTCGTCGGTGGCCGCGTGCAGCAGGTCGGCCGAGGCACAGCCTATTTCCGCGGCGACCCGGGCTGCGCCTGTGTGCGTGCTGCCGCAGGCGTGCACCCGTGGCAGCAGCCCGGACCGACGGCCGGCGCTGAGGATCCAGCGCGCCTCGTCCTCGCTGAACCGGCCTTCCTCGCAGTTGACGTCGACGCTGTCCGCGCCGACGGCGGCCGCGTCCGCGCACCACGCGCTCACCGCGTCGATGTAGTCGCCGCGGCGGCCGAAGAACTCAGGCGGCACCGTCTGCGCGGCCAGGAACGTCACATGCACCCTGGGCATGCCGGGCTCGTTCTCCAGCGCGCGGAGCATCCGCACGTCGGCGAGCTCACCGTCCCTGGTGAGGTGGTAGCCGGTCTTGGCCTCGATCGTCGTGGTGCCGGACTCCAGCCAGCAGGCGAGCCGCTCGCGCACGTTGTTGCACAGCGTCCAGGGGTCGGTCCCCCTGGTCACCGTGACCGTGGACGTCACGCCGCCGCCGGCGGCCGTGATCTCCGCGTCGGACAGGCCGCTTGATCGCATCGCGAGCTCGGCGTACCTGTTGCCCGCGTAGACGGGGTGGGTGTGCGCGTCGATCAGGCCCGGGGTCACAAGACCGCCGCCCAGGTTCTCCACCAGGTCAACGTCGACGATGTCGTCGACGACTCCCGGGATGCTGCGCGGCAGCTCAGCGGACGGGCCGACCCAGGCGATGCGCTCGTCAGAGGTGAGGATGGCGGCGTTGCTGAGGATTTCCGACCCGGTCCACAGCCGGCCGATGTTCGTCAGCAGGCGGGCGGTCACGAGCGCGTCCTACCGTACCGGGGACCCCTCGGGTCAGATCCACCCACCATGATCGGCCACCTGCCATGCTTTATAGACGTCGGCGTTGACCGTACTTCCCTGACGATAGGGCGGCCCGCTAGCGCGATTGGCAACGCGTTGCGCGACGCGTCCTACATATCGGTTCCGTTACGGTATTGCACCGAGCCCGGTCTCGTCCAGACCCTTACGAAAATGCACAGCTAACCCCAAGGTTCAGGGCGCGACGACGGCGTACCGCTCCAGTTCGGCGGCCAGCTCCGGCGGAACCCGTGCCTCAAGCAGCGTGCCCTCGGGTCCGTGCTCGGTGCGGGTCACCTCGCCGACGGCGTGCGCGCGGGCCACCAGGTCGCCGCGGCTGTACGGCACGCTGACGCGGACCGCGCAGTGCGGGTCAGGCAGCGCCTCCTCGATGGCGGCGCGCAGGTCGTCAATGCCCTCCCCGGTCTTCGCGGACACGAGCACCGCGCCGCGCTCGCGCGACTGCAGCGCCTTGACGTCCACCGGGTCCGCGTCGTCGATCTTGTTGATCACGACCAGCTCGCGCACCTCGGCCGCGCCGACCTCGCCAAGGACACCGCGGACCGCGGCGAGCTGCGCCTGCGGGTCGGCGTCCGAGCCGTCCACCACGTGCAGGATGAGGTCCGCCTCGCCGGCCTCCTCCAGCGTGGACCGGAACGCGTCCACCAGCTGGTGCGGCAGATGGCGCACGAAGCCGACCGTGTCGGTGAGCGTGAACTCGCGCCCTGACGGCGTCTCCGCCCTGCGCACCGTCGGGTCCAGGGTCGCGAACAGCGCGTCCTCCACCAGCACGCCGGCCCCAGTCAGGGCGTTGAGCAGGCTGGACTTGCCGGCGTTGGTGTAACCGGCGATCACCACGGAAGGCACCGCGTTCCTGCGCCGCTGGCCGCGCTGGACCTGGCGCCCGGTGGCCATCGCGGCGATCTCGCCGCGCAGCTTGGAGATCCGGGTACGGATCCGTCGCCGGTCGGTCTCGATCTTGGTCTCACCAGGACCGCGGGTCCCTATACCGCCGCCGCCAGCTACCCGGCCGCCGGCCTGCCGGGACAACGACTCGCCCCAGCCACGCAGCCGCGGCAGCATGTACTGCAGCTGCGCGAGTTCGACCTGCGATTTGCCCTCACGGCTCTTGGCGTGCTGGGCGAAGATGTCCAGGATCAGCGCGGTCCGGTCGATCACCTTGACCTTGACGACTCCCTCAAGCCGGCGCAACTGGCTCGGGCTCAGCTCTCCGTCGCAGATCACGGTGTCAGAGCCGGTCGAGGCGACGATCCCGGCCAGTTCGGCCGCCTTGCCGGCGCCCACGTAGGTGGCGGGATCGACCCGGCCGCGCCGCTGGATCAGGCCATCGAGCACCACCGACCCGGCGGTCTCCGCAAGCCGGCTCAGTTCGCGCAGCGAATTCTCCGCGCCGGTGAGCGTGCCGTCGGACCAGACGCCGATCAGGACGACTCGTTCCAGCCGCAGGGCACGGTACTCGACTTCGGTTACGTCGGTGAGTTCTGTGGAGAGCCCCGCCACGCGCCGCAGCGCGTGCCGGTCTTCAAGGTCAAACTCCCCCGTTGCGGCGGCCATCTCAGCCCGCTCGCCGAAGGCTGTCGTCATCATCCTCCAAGCTTCTGCCGTCTCCACGATGGTGCCACCATCGGGGAAACCCGTCACCTCAATAACACCCGGCAGCCCGCGAATGTGCCCCGCCGTCCCTTGCGACGCTGGTGACCATCCCGGACGTCGCCGGTCGCCCGGCGAAAGATAGTGGATCGATAGCCACATCATGATGTGCTTTTCGATCCATTATCTTCAAAACTCAGTTCGGTCCTTGAGCGAAGATCGCGTGGGCGGCCTCGCGGCCAGCCTCGAAGGCGGCGGCGAGCAGGGCGCCGTCGGTGGTGAGGCGGCTCACCGGCGGGGCGTCTGTCGCGG
>Ga0126381_100003404_pt1 | contig 17295 bp, 11 predicted proteins | sample PanSoiMetPlot_28_FD_96465 | JGI IMG/M metagenome (GOLD analysis project Ga0126381, IMG submission 96465) | Tropical forest soil microbial communities from Panama - MetaG Plot_28 | ecosystem: Environmental > Terrestrial > Soil > Tropical forest > Bulk soil | place: Panama | collected 2016-02-17 | reverse complement strand
TCTCGCGAATGAAGAAATTCGCATCGCCAAGATCGAGCGCATCGATCGTCACCGGGCTGCCCACCTTCGCGCCGCACGGATTATAGATGTGCTTCTCCGGAGGGCCGGCGAGCTTCGCCATGACCATTTCAAAGAGCGTTTTGCCTTGAGCGGGCATAATGCAATCCCGAGTTGCATTCGGGCGATATAGTCGTCTTTCGCTCGGCGAAAGAGCGCGCTTTCGCGGGAGCGAAAGACGACTTACTTGACGGCCACGGCAACGATGCACGAGACGCCGAGGATCACCGCCGCGCAGATGATCGCCACGGCGACATTGTGTTTTTCCGATAGTTCGTGCTGAATATCGATCTTCGGCGTGATCCAATCGAACACTTTAAAGCCAAAGATCACCAGCGTGATCGAAATCAGGCCGTAAATCACCGCACTGATAACGCCCCCCGCCAAATCGGTCCAATAAGTCTCCGACATGCCCTAGGCTCCTAATGGATGAGTAACTGAATTGGCTTAAGGATAGTGGATTTCGCGGCGGAAGCGAAGGGTGAGAGGTGACGCAGACGATCGTTCACCTTTCCGATGCCGGGCCGCCGCGAATCCAATCGCCGATCGCACGCACGATGATCAGCAGCGGAACCATCATCACTAAGCAAACGCCCAAGATCGCCGCGAGAATCCAGCCCATTTCGATAAGCGGCAGGAGCCGCTGCCAGATATCGGCCCACAGCACGATCGTGACCATCGCCGCCAGGCTGAGGAATGGTCCAAAGCGGATCTCCGGATCGCGGCTGGTGAGCCACTGGGCCAGCCCGATCGCCGCGCCGGCAAATGGCGCGAGAAAGAAGACGACAAAGCACGACTGCCAACCGAGATACGCGCCGATCATGGCCATCAGCGTCACATCGCCGAAGCCCATCGCCTCACGCCCGAGGATTGCGCTTCCGACGATTCTCACAATCCAAATCAGTAGCCCGCCGGCCGCCATTCCAACAAGCGCCGTAAGCAGGCCTTGCCAATGAGACGCGTCGAAGTGCCAAACGACGGCGATTGCCGCCGTCCCCACTAGGCCAAGGATCGCGAGCCATTTGGTCATCGGATCGCGAGCGAGTCTCGCCCCGAAAATGCGCACAGCCATTCGCCAGCCGTGTCGCGTCCGCCAAATCCGAGTCATCAGGCCGATGCACCAAAGCCAGAGACATGCGATTCCAATCGCCAGCGAAGCGACGCTCTGCCACGGCCAATTTCCCATTCCGGCGAGCGTCAGAAATTCGAGCCGCGGGTTAGCGACTCCCGCGGGGCCGTCAGCTCCAGGAATCACGATCGGCAAGAGCGAAGTCGGAAGTACGGCGGCAAGCACCAATCCAACGAGCGCGCCGGGCACAGTGACCGCGTCGGGGATCGTCTTCTCGTCCAGATCGATGAACGAGGCGACGATCAAAAACGGAATTAGAAAGGCGTGCGCCAAGAACACGGCATGCAAGGCGACGAGCGTTTCTCGGCGGAGCGCGGCGTTCGGCGGCAAATCGAGAAAAACCTTGAAGCCGTCCGTTAGCAAGCCGCGCTCGCCGATCTCCCACCAATAGAGCGCGGCCAACAGTCCGCCGGTGACAATTTCAATCACAAGGGGACGGACCCAAAACCCCGCGCCGTGCAGCGACGCTTCCCGCCGTAAGGCGCACCAGCCGACGACGGGCAGACAATCGAAGAGCCGCCGCGGCGGGGCCATCGGTAGTCGGGCCGACCATGGGCTAATCGCTCGTGGTGCGTAAGCCAACCTGTAGATTCCCAGGTTGAGAAGGCCGCCCAGGAAAAGGCCGATCACAAACAAGGCGACCATTCGCAGCTCGAGCGGCATAGCGAGGATCCAATTCACGCCCGAGCCTCTGCCGAGGGGAGCCGGGCCAGAATCTCCGCCGTCACGTCGGCCGGCGATTTATCGTCGGTCGCGATCGCCAGGCCGCAGCACTCACGATAATGACCTGATCGCTCAGCAAGCAGCTTGCGGATCTCAACGATTCCGCCGGCGGTCGTGAGATCAGGGCGTCGCGACGCGGTCGTTGGGTCTTGTGCCATCCGAACAGCAATCGTCTCCGGCTCGGCTTGCAGCCAAACGACGAGACCTGCCCGCCGCAGCCGCTGGCGATTCTCCGCGCGAAGCACGGCGCCGCCCCCAAGTGCAATCACGGTTCGCTTACGGCCGATCAAGTCGCCCAACACAGCCGCTTCGATATCGCGAAAGGCTGCTTCGCCGTCGTCGGCAAAAATCTCCACAATCGATTTTCCGGCGCGAAGCTCCACTTCCACGTCGGCATCGATCCAGTCCCAACCGAGCGCCAGCGCAAGCTGCCGTGCGATTGTCGTCTTGCCCGTGCCGCGATAACCGATCAATGCGATGTTCATGAGGCGCGAGGCCAGGGGGTCGGGAGTTTTTTTCGGCCTGCGTGAAACGTTTGCGGAAAGTCATTCGGCCGAAAAAGAATCCCGAGCCCGTCGCGCGGCGATTCACCGGCACGTACGGCGCGCCCCCTACACCTTCGCGGCGCCGGTCGTTCGCTTAAGCACGTCGCGCATCAAATCCCACGGCGCCTCTTGCCCGGTGAACAGCTTGAATTGGAGGCTCGCTTGCCGGACAAACATTTCGACGCCCGTGATCGTTAGGCAGCCCTGGCTGCGCGCGTCCTTCATGAGCAGCGTATTTTCAGGATTATACACCATGTCGAACACGACCATCGACGGCCGGAGATGGTGTTTCTCGAATGGAGTTTCATCCACGAATGGGTGCATTCCGACCGGCGTGCAATTCACCAACAGGTCGGGCGAGACCGAATAGCGCGTTTCCCAATCGACGACACTGCAGCCGAACTGATCGGCGAGCTGCTCGGCGCGGCTGGTGGTGCGGCTGGCGACGACCACTTTCGCGTTGCGGCGCTGAAGGGCATAGACGATCGCCCGCGCGGCGCCGCCGGCGCCGAGCACAAGCACTGTCTTTCCGTCGATCGAACCCCGGTCGTAGGCGGGCGGCTGCATGGCTCGATCGAGGCTCTCCATCGCGGCGCGACAGTCGGTGTTGTAACCGGCCAGTGAATCGCCGTCGAAGATGATTGTGTTGGCCGCTCCGATCCCTTTGACGGCGGCCTCGACCTTATTGAGCTTCCGAATCACCGACTCTTTATGAGGAATCGTAACGCTCAGCCCATGGATTCCCAATTGTCGAGCATCTGCGAGGAACTGATCGAGGTTCTGGGCGGGCACCCGGAAAGGCACGTACACGGCATTGAGCTGGCACTGCCGAAACGCTGCATTGTGAATCTGCGGGCTGAGACTGTGCCCGACGGGATCGGCGATCACACCGTAAACCACTGTTTCGCTATCAATCTTGTTGTAATGATAGGTCTCAGTCATGAGCTGAAAGCTGAGTTGACCGGGAGCAAGCACCCGCTCTTGGTGAAATGTCGCGTAGGTCCACGGCGAGCCGAATCGACCGGCCAGCAGCCGTGAAGCAGTGCCCATATCTCCCATGCAGAAGCCGACTGTGGGGATCTTGCTCTCACGGACCAGCTTCAACATCCGGAGATTGTCGTGCGGCTGATTGGCCAGCGTGGCGATCTTCACCACATCGGGATCGTGCTTGGCGATTTGAGCGTAGATCGCCGGTAATTCCTCCGGCGTCTTGCGAAAATTGTGATAACTGATCACGCGCTTGGTCTTGCCGAACCGCGGAATGGAGGCCGCGACGTCTTCCTCGATGTCGATGTAATCGACTCCCTCGACGATCGCCGTGCGCAATAGCATCAACCGCTTCTGCTCATTGCCGACCCACTTGCCGCCATCGACTTCGCGGCGGCAGCTCAAAAGCACGGGGCAAGGCCGATCCGCCAACAGCCGTTTGAGATTCACGTCGCCGGCGATCCAATCGAGCCGCAATTCGACGAACCGCGCTCCCTGCTCAACCAGATGCTTGTGCTCGGCCATCATGTGCCGATGCCGACTACGACCAATGCTGACGCAGATCATGAATGCCTGTTTCCGACAGTCCTGGCCTTGCTGAATTCAATGAATCATACCACACCGGCTGCGAGACTTCACTGCCGTGTCCAGAGGTCGGAAGGCGGAGGTCGGAACGCGTAAGCGACTGTTGTCCGACCTCCGACCTCCGACCTCCGACTTCAATGCTGCTCCTCGCGCTTGGGCTGCAAGAGCTTGGCGATCAGGCCGGTCCAGCCGGTTTGATGCGAGGCGCCGAGCCCTCGGCCGTCGTCGCCGTGGAAGAATTCATAGAACAGGATGTTGTCGTGAAAATGCGGGTCGGTTTGGTGTTTTTCGTCGCCGCCATAAATTGGGCGGCGGCCCTTGGCGTCGCGGAGGAACAGTCGGGTCAGCCGGCGCGTCAGCTCGTCGGCCACCGCGTTGATTGTTAACTTTTGCCCGCTACCGGTTGGGCATTCGATTTTGAAATCATCGCCATAGTAATGATGAAACTTTTGCAGCGACTCGATGAGCAGATAGTTAAGCGGAAACCAGATCGGGCCGCGCCAATTCGAGTTGCCCCCAAACATGTCGGTCGTCGAATCGCCCGGCTCATAATCGACGGCAAGCTGCGAATCGCCACACCGCAACTCGAACGGGCGATCGCGATAATAGCGCGAGAGCGAGCGGACTCCGAACTCCGAGAGAAACTCCGTTTCGTCGAGGGCCCGTTTGAGCAGCATCTTCATACGATGCCCGCGCAACAAAGATAGCAGCCGGCGCTCTCCGCGCCCCGCCTCTTCCCAACGAGAAACGAGCGCCGCTGCCGCCGGTCGATTCTTCAGATACCATTTCAGCCGCTTGGCGAAATCGGGCAGTCTCTCGAGCGTTTCCGGCTCGATCGTCTCGACGGCGAACAGCGGAATCAGACCGACGATGGAGCGGAGCTTGACGGGACGAGCGTCGCCGTTGGGCTGGCGGACGGCATCATAATAGAACTGATCTTGCTCGTTCCACAGCCCAATGCCGCCTCCGTTGCCGCCGACATTCGTCAATGCCTCGGCGATCTCGAGAAAGTGCTCGAAGAACTTGCTCGCAATATCTTCATAGACGAGGTTGTGCTGCGCCAGTTCCAACGCGATTCGCAGCATGTTGAGACAGTACATGCCCATCCAAGCCGTCCCGTCCGCTTGATCGATTGTGCCCCCGTCGGGCAGCGGCCTGCTGCGATCGAATACGCCGACATTGTCCAACCCCAGGAATCCGCCTTGGAACAGATTCCGTCCATCGACGTCCTTGCGATTCACCCACCAGGTGAAATTGATCATGAGCTTGTGGAACACGCGCTCCAAAAAGGCCAAGTCGCCGCCGTCCGCGACGCAATACTTGGCGTCGAGTTTGTAAACGCGCCACGCCGCCCAGGCGTGCACCGGTGGATTCACATCGCTGAAGTTCCACTCGTACGCCGGCAACTGCCCATTAGGATGCATAAACCATTCGCGAGTGAAGAGCACCAATTGCTGCTTTGCGAACTCCGGATCGACCATCGCCATGGGAATGCAATGAAACGCCAAATCCCAGGCTGCGAACCAGGGATACTCCCACGTATCGGGCATCGAGATGACATCGGCGCTATTGAAATTCTGCCAGTCGCGATTGCGGCCAAACCGGTGGCTGGACGGAGGCCGCGGTTGCAGTGAATCCCCCTCGAGCCATTTCGGCACGTCGAAATGGTAGAACTGCTTGCTCGATAACATGCCGGCCAGCGCTTGCCGCTGAACATTGCGGGCATCGACATCGTCAATGCCCGACTGCAGTTCGGCATAGAACTCGTCGGCCTCGCTCTTGCGATCGGCCATCGTGCGATCGAAATCGTCGAACGCCGTTGTCGTCGGATTGCCGGCGAGCACAAACCGCCATTGCTTCTCTCCGCCGGGTGGCACGGTCGCCCGATAATAGGCCGCGGCTTTGGTGCCCGTCTGGCCGGAGTTGACCGCCGATTGATCGCCGTGAACGACGTAGTCATGAAACGCATCCTTGAAATATCCTGTGGCGTCATGCTCGCCGAACAGCCGGCGGAGGTTGGTGTCGTTGTCGCAGAATAGCCAGGTCGGCGAGCCATCGGCGTGAAGTTGATAACGTCCCGGCACTCGGCGATGCGCCTCGATCACGTTTGGGCCGGCCATGTTGATGAGCGGCCGAGTCGCTTGCGGATTCCACGACCAACCGTTGCGAAACCAAATCTGCGGCAATACGTGAATCTCAGCCGGCTCCGTACCGCGATTGCAAACCGTGACCCGCATCAAGATGTCAATTGGCGATTGCTTGGCGTATTCGACGAATACGTCGAAATACCGATCGTCGGTGAAGATGCCCGTCTCGAGCAACTCAAATTCCGGATCGTGCTTCCCGCGGCGCCGATTCTCCTCGACCAAGTGAGCATACGGAAACTCTCGCTGCGGATACTTGTAGAGCATCTTCAAATAGGAATGAGTCGGCGTTGCGTCGAGAAAGTAATACAACTCCTTGACATCCTCGCCGTGATTCCCTTCGCGATTCGACAGCCCGAAGAGCCGCTCCTTCAGAATCAGATCGCGGCCGTTCCAAAGTGCCAGTGCCAGGCAGAGCCGCTGCTGGTCGTCGCACACGCCCGCCAGCCCGTCCTCGCCCCAGCGATAGGCATGACTGCGGGCCATATCGTGGGTCAGATAGTTCCATGGATCGCCCGCGGCGCTGTAGTCCTCGCGGACAGTTCCCCATTGCCGCAGGCTGATATATGCACCCCATTTCCGCCACGCCTTCTGGCCGAGCCGGCATTCTTCAAGGCGGCGCTTTTCGGCGGTGATTGTTCGGGATTCCATCGTTTAAAAACGTAGATTGCTGGCTGTCGGGCCACTCAATGCCGCAGCCGTCTCGCATGCCTCTTTCAAGGCGAGACGCTTGCACCACAAGTGCGTCGAACGGGTCAGGTCGCTGCCACGCATGATACCGCAAGTTGCCCAATCCTGCTCGTCGTCGGACGGCAGGCTGCAAACCCTGCGGAATCGCTATAGATTGCAAAACCGGCGTCCGATGGATAGGAACGGCAACCCGTTCGCGCACGATGGATTTCTCGAATGTGGTGTAAGAACTGCCGCCAAGACACGCCGGCAATTGCATCTGAAGCCGGAGGCGCGCCTCGTTGCGTGCGCTGTCAGAGCCTTGTCGAATCGAGATCGACAAACTCCACGAGCTTCGAATGGTCGGGAGACAGCCAAGTCGTGGATGTCAGCGTAGAGTTCGGCAAATCTCCCTTCGACGAATCGCGGCAGCGGCGCACTCATTCGCACTCGCCGGCAGCGGCCGATCTTAACGCCGATCCTGCTCCTTCCACGTCATACTCAGCCAGTTGGCCGTTGCGGCACAACTTGCTCGACGACTTTGAAAGCCAGACAATCGCGGCCGAAATCCAAAGAATCCGCCGTCGATTCGATGCTCCGATGAGCGACGCGTCCGCCACCGCGTCGCCGTCGCCGCACTTTGAGCCGCCCACCTCTGGCGCAAACATTCGTCGCTCGGTCGCAGAATCGATCACTGAGCGCGGCGAAAAGTCGCCGACCCCAAACACAACGTCATCCGTGCAACATCAGTTCCGCCGCTCGTCACCGTTCGCTTGGACGGCCATAGCCTTCGGCTTGATGTCCTTTGTTTGTGGTGCAATTCTACTCGGCTGGTCGCTCGTCACCGACCGCCGCGAACTCTGGAACGTCGGGCTTCCGATCACGCTAGTCGGACAGTTTGCACTTCTATTCGGCCTCGTCTGGCAGCTCGATGGCCTCTGGCAAGGTAATCACGACGCTGCCGAAAAGCTCGACGATGTTGACGACCGCCTCGACGATCTCAAGAAAACCACCGCCTTGCTCTCGACGGCCCAGAGTTCCCCGGCTCAGAAATTCTACGTACACATGCCCAGCGGCGCCGGCCCGGAGTTTCTCTTAGCCGATCTCAAAGGGCAGCTCGATTTGCAGGCAACGCAGATGGCCGAAGAACGCCGGTAACAGACGCATGACGACTGTCGTTCACGGCACGAAGCGGTGGCGAGCATCTGGAACACCGTCTGATCAGCATCTCGAGTTGTTCCCCGAGCCCGCCGCCGGCGCCGACTCGGCGCCGTAACTATTTCGCCCTTTCATTCTCGCTCCCTTTCACGACGCGGCCATACAGCTCCCCGCGATGGCTGCCGCCGCTCCACATGCCGGCGAAGCTGTCGTCGTGGATGAGCACTCGGGCGGTGAAGCTGCCGAAGCCGGGAATATCGGCGCTATCGAGCGTGATTACTGGCGTATCGCCTGCCCAACGCACGGCCAGCGGCACAGGGATCGTCACGTCGTGGTCGTTGTATTTGATCCGCGCTTCGAAGAGCCAAAGATCGCCGGCAATCTTCGAGGCTTTGTTAATCACATACTTGGACGGCTTCGGTTTCCCCTCGTCCCCAGGCGTTTCGGTGAAGTAGCCGTCGAGCGTCGCGCCGCTCAGAGACTCGCTGAATTTCTTTTCCAGCGCGGCTCGATCTTCGGCTCGCGTGGGGGCGGGCTTCGCGGGCGATGCGGTCGCCGCGCCCCCGCGCGGCTCATCCGCCGAGCGGAGCACCCCAGGCACAAGGACGATCAGCGATCCGACAACGGCCGGCAGCAAATAGACAGACGTGCGTTTCATAACCGTCTCCTTTGCAAGATTGCGCACAGTGAATTGGCTTGGCTTCACAAGCTCTTGAGATATTCAATCGCCGCACCGATTTCGACAAGCGGATCGGCGGCCGATTGCCGACCGACCGTAAAGTACCCGCGGTAATTGTACTCCTCAAGCTTTCCGATCAGATTCGGAAAATCGGCCGTCCCACGTCCGACGGCAACTTCAGTGCCGCGGCCTCGGGCCAGATCGCGAACCGCGTCGGTGGCGTGGACGTGCAAGATGTGCGGCCCCAGTGATTCAATCGCTTCCAGCGGCGAGTTTCCATTGACAATTAAGCTGGCCGGATCGAAATCGACGCCAAGCGAACCACCGGGCAAAGCCGCTATCAGCCGAGCCAGCTCTGGACCACCCTCCGAGCCGGTCTGTGCCGCAAGCAGCGCCCCGGCCCGATGCGAGAACCGGCCCAATTCGCTGAGCACCTCCACAAGCTGATTCCACTGCGGCTCAACCGGCTCCGGCGGCACGCAGCCGGCGTGAATCACGACGACCGGCGCCTTAAGCTGATAGGCAAGCTTGATGGCGGCCTTCGTCCCCGCGATCCGCTCTTCAATCTCGTCGGGCACGTCGTACCCGCGGCGAGTGGGAAAGCTGATTGCCACCGGCCTCAGCCCGTAATCGTCCAGCAGCTTTCGCACTTGCCGAACGGCCGTTTCGGTCATTTGCGAAGGGCGCAATTCGCCGCGGGCTTCCAGCTCGACCCCATTTCCGCCGAGACGATGAGCCGAAGCCAGCGACTGCCTCAAAGGCTGCCCAAAGCTGGCGAGCTTGATGCCGATTTTAATCGCGGGCACGAAATCACCTTCTCGCACGCGAAAACCTAGACTTGCTCAAACCGAAAACGACGGATTGCACTGAATTAACTCGGATGTTTTGGGAATCAAATCAGTTGCCAGTTGTCTTCTTCCATCAGGGGAATCGGCGAAATCCGTGGTTATCTTCCTATGGCGGCAAAGGTACTAGGCCCGAGGCTGATTCACAGTCCGCGCAAGCGTCGATAGTCCTTAGGGGCCGCTCCGCCCAGAAATAGTGCAAGCATTCCGGTTATGCCGAATCTCCTGCCTCTCCTTATTCTAGCGGCCGGCGTCGCCGCGCCCACCGAGGTCCGCTATCCAGATGCGGCCGAGGTGTTCCATTGCGATTTCGGCCCGCAGTGGGACCCCCGCCTCGACGGCGACCCCGATGGCTGGTCGCGCCATTTTTCGGCAACGTTCCCGCGCTATCTGCCGGTTCGCATCGTCGAAGACGCATCGGCCACAGACGGCCGATGCCTGCGAATGGACCTCGATGGCAGCGCCGCGGCCATCTTCAGCCCACCGATCAAGGTGAATTCGATCTTTAGTTATGTGATTGAAGCTCGAGTCAAGACCGAGGGATTGGTGCACGATAAGGCCTACGTTTCGGTCACTTTTTACGACGCCAAGCACAAGCCGCTCGAAACGATCACATCAGATCGCACGGGCGCGACGTCCGATTGGCGCAAAGTCCGAATCAACCCAGTCGCTCCGACGCACGAAACGACGGACTATGCGATTGTCGGCTTGCATCTCGTGCCAACCGCCAGAGCCGACGTTTATGGCTCCGCCTCATTTGACGACGTGTGGGTCGGGCGATTGCCGCGAATGACGCTCGACACCGACCGCCGTGACAATGTTTACGTCGATCCGGCTCGCCCCAAAATCACGTGCTTCGCAAGCGGCTTTGCCGACGAGAACTCGCGCGTCATATTTGAGCTGCTCGACCGCACCGGCAAATTGATCGCTACGGAGGAGCAGCAACTCATCGTTACGACGAAAACGAGCGATGTGAGGTCCGACGTCGATGCGAGCGAGGCGCCTCGAGCAACGGGCATTGTCGGCAACGCCGTCTGGAAGCCGCCAATTCCTGATATGGGATTCTATCGAGTACAGGTCAAGATGCCCGGCCGCGAAGGCGTCGTCGATCAACGGACCTTGTCCCTCGCCGTCGTTCCGGATACGCCAATTCCGTCTTCCGGCGAATTTGGCTGGACGCTTCCCGACGGGGAAAAGCCGCTCACGCTCGGCGAGCTGGCTGAACTGCTCGGCAAAAGCGGAGTGAACTGGGTGAAGTTCCCCTGCTGGATTGGCAGCCAAGAGGCGAGCCGGATCGATCGGCTAGCTTGGTTCGCCGAGCGGCTGCGAATTCAGAACATTGAAATGGTTGGCCTGCTGCACCAACCACCGGCCGATCTGCGCAAGCGATTGGGCGACTCCGATCATCCCTTGGCCGCTCAGGTGTTCTCGACCGAACGGGAACTCTGGGACCCGTCGCTGGAGCCGGTGCTGACATCGCTTTCGCTCAAAGTTCGCTGGTGGCAGCTTGGTGCCGACAAAGATACGAGCTTCGTCGGTTATCCCAACGCCGCCGGCAGAGTCAGCGAGTTCCGCCGCTCGGCCTCGCGATTCGGTCAGACCGTGTTTGTCGGTATCGGTTGGTCGTGGCTACATGAGCTGCCGCGCGAGCGACAGGCTTGGGATTTCGTCTCGCTGTCGGCCGATCCGCCGCTCACGTGGGAAGAGGAATCAGCGTATCTCAAACCTACGGGCACCGGCAAAACGCAACGATGGGTCGTGCTCGAGCCGTTGTCCAAAAACGAATACGCAGCCGACGTGCGAGCGTGCGATCTGGCGCTGCGGATGCTCGCCGCGAAAACCCGCGGCGCCGAGGGGATCTTCATCCCTGACGTGTTCAGCGCCGAGCGGGGTCTCATGAACCCCGACGGGATGGCCGGCGAATTACTTCTCCCCTGGCGCACAACCGCGCTGGCGTTGGCCGGGGCAAAATACGTCGGCAGCCTCAATCTGGCCAATGGCAGCACGAATCATATCTTCGATCGCGACGGTCAAATCGTGATGGTGATTTGGAACGATCGTCCGACGGAAGAACGGCTCTACCTCGGCGACGATGTACGGCAACTGGACCTTTGGGGTCATTCGGTCAAACCGGCCAGCGAAAACTCAGAACAAGTGATCCAAGTGCAGCCGCTGCCAACGTTTCTCACCGGGCTCAACGCGCCCGTGCTTCGCTGGCGAATGGCCGTGAAACTTTCCGAGACGCAATGGCCCAGCTTGTTCGGAGTGGCACACAGTAGCTCGCTCATAGCAAAAAACACATTTGGCCAGGGGATCAGCGGACAAATCCGGATCGCCGCCCCAGACGGCTGGCGGATCGCGCCGGCCGAGATGCCGTTTAAGCTCGGCGCGGGTGAAACGCTCAATCAGCCATTCGAGGCGATTCTGCCACCGGACGCCGCCAGCGGCCGACAGGATCTCGGGTTTGACTTCGACATCATGGCGGATCGGCATTACAAGTTCAGTGTTCGCCGGCAGATCGACGTCGGGCTGGACGACGTGACGATTGTGGCCGCCACCCGGCTGAATGACCAGGGTGAATTGGAGATCGAGCAACGACTCACCAACGAAACGGACCAGATCGTCAGCTTCAAGTGCTACCTCTACGCCCCCGATCGGCTGCCGATCGTAACGCAAGTGGTCGAGCAAGGCCGCGGGACAGACACGAAACACCTCCGGCTGCCCGAGGGCGCGGAGCTGCTCGGCAAAACACTCCTCCTTCGCGCCGACGAAATCACCGGCCCCCGAATCATCAACCACCGCTTCACGGCGCAACCGTAGTCGGCCTGAAATTGCATAGGCCTCAAAGGCCGTCCTATTCTCAGCTTGCTCATCGGCCCACGCAGGATTGACGCGGACCCGTGGACCGATTCGGTGAAGACTTGCGCCGATCGCCATTTTTTGCTCAAGGTCCTTGACAATAGTGTACGTATGTTCTATACACGGAATACACGGACCGCGATCGCTGAAATTCACGTTGGCGGCCGCATGGTTCGGGAGTCGAGCGATCGGCTCCGCGAGGCGCTAGCCCCGGTGCAATGTGCAGCGGGGCTGCGTTGTTTATGAGAAGCGCCATCAGCCGTGCGATTCGAGGGCGTGCGAAACGTTGCGCAGCTTCGCGTTTGCTACCACTCACCAGTCAACTCTCGCTTGAATCCCAAGGCTAATGCGCTGACGGTGTGATGCTCGGCTGCTAGAATCTCGCCCATGAAATCGAAGGCCGCAAATCGAGCACGAAGGCCGCCCGTGGTTTCGTCGCTCGCCGGGCGGAAGCTGATTCCGTTCGGCTATTACGGCGGCAAATTCTCGCATCTTGATTGGCTTTTGCCGCTGTTGCCCGAGTGCCGGCACTATTGTGAACCGTTTGCCGGTTCGGCGGCGGTCCTGCTCAATCGCCTGCCATCGGCGGTCGAGACCTACAACGATCTCGACGGCGAGGTCGTCAATTTTTTCCGCGTTCTCCGCGAGCACGCGGATGAATTGGTCCGGCTAATCGGCCTTACTCCGTTCTCGCGCGAGGAGTTTTCGCTTGCTTGCCAGCTTGATCCCGATCTCGGCTTGCTCGAACGTGCCCGCAGGTTCTATATCCGTGCTCGGCAGGTTCGTACCGGACTAGCGCAAACGGCATCGCTTGGCCGCTGGGCGAATTGCAAACAGACGAGCCGCTCGGGGATGAGCGGCGCGGTGAGCCGCTGGCTCGGCGCGGTCGAGCAGCTTCCGCAAATTGCCGAGCGGCTGCTGCGCGTTCAGATCGAAAACCGTCCTGCGACAGACGTGATCCACTTGTACGACGGCCCGACAACGGTGTTTTACTGCGATCCGCCCTACGTCCATTCAACACGCGGCGACGCCAGGGCATACCGATACGAGATGAGCAACGACGAGCATCGTGAATTGGCCGTGCTCTTGAATTCCGTGCAAGCCAAAGTTGCAGTCTCTAATTACGATTGCCCGTTGCTCGATGAACTCTATCGCCCACCAAAATGGCGCAAGCTCAAATGCCCCGAACGCACCAATCACTCGACGAAGGGAAAACGGGTCGAGGCTCTATGGACGAATTACTGAGCGCGTCTCGGCTGCAGCAAGTAGGTCGCATCTGCCCGGTTGGGATTTCAGGCGGTGCTGCTTGCAACGTGCTAATCAGGTCGCGCCCGGCGGATGGGACGTAACGGCGCGTTCGACAATCGCACCGCTTCCGGCACACTGATTGCACTCGCCGCAGCCGCTTTTCCTCGGAACGCAACGGCGGTAAACTGCCGAACGATCGGCCCAGGCTGTTTCGGCCGACCAAGGAAAATGTGGGTGCCCAGCAGCACCCGATTTGTCTCGAAGGCATGGCGCGATTCGCCCTAGCCCGCGATCGCGACCGCGGGCCTCTTGCGTTGGGCGCGACGTGAACGTCATCGCGTGTCCGCCGTCGCTCGCATGAGCGACGCGGGGCATTCGTAAGACGTGTCGGAGCTTGGCCGTGGCGCAACTCTTTCCGCAGCCGATGAATTATCTCGCTCGGCTGACGATCATCGCCTCGGCGTTCGGCATGCCGCTGTTCGCTTGGTTCTGCTTGATGTACTCGCATTCGTCGTACGGCACCAACGCGGGCATCATGCGCGAGCAGCCGATTCCCTTCAGCCATCAGCACCACGTGGGCATTTTGGGCATCGACTGCCGTTATTGCCACACGTCGGTTGAGAAATCCTCATTCGCCGGCCTCCCCGCGACGGAAATCTGCATGAACTGCCACTCGCAGATTTGGGTCGGCAGCCAGATGCTCGAGCCGGTTCGCGCCAGCTACCAATCGAATGAGCCGCTCCGCTGGCAGAGAGTTTACAACTTGCCCGGCTTTGTCTATTTCAACCACAGCATTCACGTGCATAAGGGAATTGGCTGTAGCTCGTGCCACGGCCAAATCGACCAAATGCCGCTCACTTATCAAGTGCCCACGCTGCTGATGGACTGGTGCCTCGAGTGCCATCGCCACCCCGAGCGGCAGATTCGCCCGCGAGCGGAGGTGTTCAACATGCGTTACGTACCGCCCGACGATCAGGACGAACTCGGCCGGCGGCTCTCTCAAGAGTACAACGTCAGGTCGCCGCTAGAAATCACCAGTTGCACGACGTGCCACCGATGAATGCAACTATGAAATTAACACAACAGACTAATGACGCCCAATGAAACTAACCACGGATTTCACTCATAACACGGATAGTTTTTGCGACGGACTATATGACGACGTTTGGTTTTCGAATCAGTGAAATCCGTGTAATCCGTGGCTGGCGTCTATGAACTGCCAAGAAATTGCAAAATGACCTGCCGCACGAATCTAAACCCGCAACTTGTTCCCCTCGCGATACTGCGAGAGAGCGGCGGTGGCCGGCGCTATTGGCGGAGCTTGGAGGAACTGGCCGACACCGATGAATTCCGCCGCTTGATCGAGCGAGAGTTTCCCAGCCAATTGGACGTCGCCTTCGACCCGGTCACGAGGCGGAAGTTCTTGACGCTGATGGGCGCGTCACTGGCGCTCTCGGGCATCGGCGGTTGCTCTGTTAAGCCGGCACCGGTGAGTGAGATTGTCCCCTACGTCCGGGCACCGCGGGACGATGTGCCCGGCAAGCCCCTTTTCTACGCGACCGCCATGACGGTCGACGGCGGCGCCGTCGGGCTGCTCGTCGAAACGCATCAAGGCCGCCCCACCAAGATTGAAGGTAATCCCGACCACCCGGCCAGCCGCGGCGCGACCAGTGCTCAGCATCAAGCGGCGGTCTTGGAACTCTACGACCCTGATCGGTCGCAATCAGTTCGCTATCTGGGACAAGTGCGCACCTGGCCCGATGCCGCGGCAACGATTCGGCCGATGGTCGCCAATCAACGTGAGAAGCGCGGGGCCGGCTTGCGAATTCTCACGGAAGCGGTTGTCTCGCCGACTTTGCAGGCCCAGCTCGAGACGCTGCTCAAGCAGTTGCCCGAAGCGAAATGGCATGTCTACGAGCCGATTAACTGCGACTCCGCGTATCAGGTCGCTCAATGGGCATTCGGCAAAACGGTCGTTCCCCGATACGACTTCACCAAGGCCGAGCGCGTCGTCTCGTTCGACGCCGATTTTCTCGATCGAGGGCCGGCATTTCTTCATTACGCGGCCGACTTCATGCGGCGCCGGCGCGCACCGCTTGATGGAGAGCTGGCCGGAAGCCGCGAGATGAACCAGCTTTATGTCGTCGAAACGGCCGTGAGCTGCACCGGCGCGAAGGCCGATCACCGGCTCGCCGTTCGAGGACGGGAAATCGAACTGCTCGCGCGGGCTTTAGCGGCGGAGCTGAAGATCGAAGGAGTGAGCGGCGTCGATGCCGCGATTCGAGACAAGTACCAAAAATGGCTCGCAGCCGTCGCCCGCGAGCTTCAGTCGCACAGCGGCAAATCGCTTCTTCTGGCCGGCGACCGCCAGCCCCCCGTCGTTCATCTGCTTGCCCACGTGATGAATGATCGTCTCAAAAACGTGGGGAGCACGATCGAGTTCACGGCGCCGGTCGAAGCCCGCGCCGAGAATCGCATTGAATCGCTTACGAAATTGACGGAATCACTCGACCGGGGCGAGGTCGAGTGTCTTGTCATTCTGAGCGCCAATGTCGCGTTCACCGCACCGGCCGATATTCCGTTTGTCAAAGCGATGGAGAAGGCCGCGCTGCGAATCCACGTCGGCCTTTATGAAGACGAAACAGCCCGACTTTGCCATTGGCATCTCCCCGAAACGCATTTTTTGGAAGCCTGGTCTGACGCTCGGGCATTCGACGGCACCGCTTCAATCGTGCAACCGGTCATTGAGCCGCTGCACGGCGGCCGATCGCTACATGAAGTCGTTGCGCTCTTAATTGACGGTCGTGAAGTCCCCGGCAGAGACATTGTTCGCGACTACTGGCGACGACAGTGGCAGCAGGAGAAAGACGCGGGCGAGTTCGAGACCCGCTGGCAAACCGCAGTTCATGACGGAGCGATTTCGGGGACGAGAGTGGAAGCGTCTAATGTCTCGTTGGCCGGCGATTGGCAGAGCCATCTGTCGGCGCCGCCCAATGGCCACGAAGCAAATCAACCGGCGTCCGGCCGCGATTTAGAGTTGGTGTTCGTCCCCGATCCGTCGCTCCACGACGGCCGATTCGCCAACAACGGCTGGCTGCAGGAATTGCCCAAGCCGATCACGAAGCTCACCTGGGGAAACGCGGCAATCATGAGCCCGAAAACCGCTCGCGATCTCGGTCTGGAAAAGGGCGCTTACGCTCACGGCGGCGAACATGGCGGCTATCATATGCCCACCGTCGAGCTAAAAATCGCAGACGAATCGGTAACCGCGCCGGTTTGGGCGATGCCGGGGCACGCGGATGGAACGGTGACGGTCTATCTCGGCAACGGCCGCAAGTTCGCCGGTCGCGTCGGCGGCACGCCGGAAGAGTCGGTCGGCTTCAATGCGTATCCGCTGCGGACAAGCAAGCAACTCTGGTTTGCCGACAGTGTGCAAGTCACGGCCAAAAATGAAACGGCACTCGTCACGTGCACACAAGCCCATCATAGCATGGAAGAGCGAGAGCCGGTGCGGACCGTTTCGGTGGATTCACTCAAGCCGCCGCCGAAGAGCGAGAAAGCGAAGAACGCCGAGCCAGCAACGTCCGAGCCGCTCACACTCTACGAGCCGTTCGACTATTCGCCGCCGAAAAACAAATGGGGGATGTCGATCGATCTCAACTCCTGC
>Ga0126381_100003403_pt1 | contig 17297 bp, 15 predicted proteins | sample PanSoiMetPlot_28_FD_96465 | JGI IMG/M metagenome (GOLD analysis project Ga0126381, IMG submission 96465) | Tropical forest soil microbial communities from Panama - MetaG Plot_28 | ecosystem: Environmental > Terrestrial > Soil > Tropical forest > Bulk soil | place: Panama | collected 2016-02-17 | reverse complement strand
TGGCCGAGCTTCCGATCGAGCAGCCGACGAAGTTCCATCTCGCTGTCAATCTCAAGACCGCCAAGGCGCTCGGGCTGGATATTCCTCCTGCGCTGCTCGCGCGGGCCGACGGTTAGTGCTTCCCGGTTCATCGGGGGCGAGGCCATGAGCGAGAGGTTTGCGTCAACCCCGCCGGTGGCTGCCAATCGCGCGCCAGATGCGTTCGGGGGTGGCGGGCATTGGCAGATCGGTGACGCCGATGGGGGCGGGGGCGTCGAGGATCGCGTTCATGACGGTCGGCGTCGCGGCGACGGTGCCGCCTTCGCCGAGACCTTTGGTGCCGAGTGGATCCGTTCGCTCTACTGGATCGTCGATGGGCTGCATCCGCTGCTCGTCCAGCTGCAGCAAATGCCGAAGCCGGCTGTTGCCGCGGTGCAGGTTGCTGCGGCAGGTGTCGGGCTCGTTTCTCGAAAAGCGCCCGCCGAATTTCCCGGCAATGAGTGAGCCGTGACAAAACCTCGTCGACTGCGATGGATCGGGCTGGCGGCGGTGGCGAGCGCCGGCCTGTTGTCGGGATGTTATTATTACCCCTACGGCTACTACTGGTGGGGCTATCCGTACCCTTATCCTTACGCCTCCGGCTATCCATACGGGAGCGGTTATCCCTATCCGGCGGCACCGGAGGCGGGGTCGCCAAACCCGCAACAGCCGCCGCCAGGCACGGCGCAACCGCCAAATGCGCCGGTTCAACGCATGCCGCTGCCGCCTGCGCCGCAGTAGCCGCAGGACGACTGGCGGGCCGGCTTCAGGCTGATGCCCTCCCCGCAAGCGAGTACTGGCCGCCCGCCGCAGCGGGCCAGCGTGTCTCCGGGCTAGAGGGCACGCAGAAAGGCCACCAGATCTTGCTTCTCCTGCGGCGCCAGCTTGGTGCCGAGGATCAGGTTGAAGAACTCGACCGTGTCTTCCAGTGTCAGAAGACGCTCGTCGTGCATGTAGGGCGGGTTGTCCTTGGCGCCGCGCAAAGCGAAGGTTTTGATCGGCCCGTCCCCGACCGCCATCATGTTGTTGATCATCACCGACTTGAAAAAGCGCTCCGTGTGGAGGTCGTGCATCAAATTGTCGGTGTAGAAGGGGGGCTGGTGACAGCTGGCGCATTGGCCCTTGCCAAAAAAGATCTCTTGGCCGCGCATTTCGGCTTGAGACGCTTTGGCGGGATCGAGCTTGCCGAAGACGTCGAGCTTGGGCGCCGGTGGAAAATCCAGCATCTCCTGAAAATCTGCCATGAAGTCGACCTGGCTGCCGCGCTCCAGCGGGTTCACCCCTTTTTTCGTGGCGATCACGATGTCACCGTCGAAATAAGCCGTGCGCTGCTCGAATTCGGTGAAATCCTCGACTGTCTTCAGGGCCCGCTGTGACCCGAAGAGCCGCTGGATGTTCAAACCGCGCAGCGAGATGGTTTTTATGCGGTGGCGGAACTGCTGCGGGCGGGCATCGGGGGCAAGGTGTGTCGCGCCGTTTTGGTGCCCGTTCGAATGGCAATCAAAGCAAGCCGCGCCCTGGCTGGGGATCTCCGCGCGGCGATCCTCGGTGGCGTTGAATTGCTGTTGCGGAAAGGGCGTCAACAACAGCCGCAGCCCTTCCAGCTGCCGGGGCGTAAGGATGCCGTTAAACAGCTGGTAGTAATTGGTCAGAGAGACCAGCTTGCCCTGCGAGACATCGCCCAAATCGGTGCGTGGTGTCAGATAGATGGCCGGGGGGAACTCCGCCAGAAAGTAATCCGGAAAATCGAAATCGATATCGAACCGCTTCAGGTCACGGCCATCCTGCTGCTTGATCGCATCGATCAAAAAGTGCGGAAAGACGAAGCCGCCCTCGAGATGGTTGGGGTGCGGTAAGGGGTAGAACCCTTTTGGATAGAGGTTCTGGTCGCGGATCTGGTCCGGGCTCATTGCCGCCAGTTGCTCCCAGGCCGTCCCAGCCGGCAGTTTGACGCGAACGCCCTCCTGCAGTGGTTTGCCGCGGTCCATCGTGACCCCTTGCGCGGGGCGGTCGCTCAAATCGTAACGCTCGTTGAGCACGGCCATGTGCGCCTGCTCGATGCCCGGCTTGGCTGCCGTCATGCGCGCGAAGATCTGCGCGAACGACTCGGTGATGTCCACCGGCATGTAGCTCGACTGCCCACGCCCGCCTTGCTGGGCATCGGCGTAACCGAAGGCTAGGATCAGACCGGTCAACGACAAAACGACCCAGCGCATCGTGCGCTTTGGTTGGATCATGGTGTTCCTCCTCTCTGGTGACGCCGGCGGGGAGTCTCACACAGTCGGCAGCATCCGAAAGCCTAGGCTGCGAGGCCCTTCCTGTTCCGTTCAAAACAGCTCCGCGGTGAACGCTTCCGGCGTCCGCTTGTTGCATCGCCTCCAAATTTGCCCGGAAGTATTTAGCCGATTGTGCGCCTTGGCGAGGTCTCGCTTAACCTCACCTTAACCCGGTTCTCGAAAGCTGGGCGCGGAGGTGCTCGCGAGGATGCTCGAACGGCATGCGCTCGCAATTGTCGGCGGTGCCCTGGTGCTGATGGCGCTATCGCTGGTTCGGCCGTCATCCGGAATGCGTGCGATCGTGCTCGGACTAGTGCTCGCCGCCGCGGCGCTGGTGGGGATGAGCCTGGGCCTCCGGAATTTTGTCAGCGCGTTGACCGGAATTGGCTGACTTTCTATCCTCGGCGAGCATATCGCGCGGGGTGAAGCTCCTTTCCGAATTGACTTTGAGTGCCGCGGCGTCGAATCGGAATGCGGTCGAGGTAGCCGAGGGGAGGGGACACATGGGTGAAGGAAGCGGCCTGAGGACGCGACGCGCGCTGTTGCAGGGTCTGGGGACGGCCTTGCCCGTCGGAGCGGGGCTTACTTTCGCCCGGAACGCCTTCGGATTTTCGCGGGAGGAAATGCCGGCCGCGGTCGCCAAGGCGTTCAAAGATCATTGCGCCACCGATTCTGTGCACGCCCCAACTCTCGAAGCTGCTTTTGCTCGGCTCGATGCGGCCGGTATCGAATACGACCGTGCCGAAATCGCGGCGACATTGCGCTGTCCGATTTGTGGCTGCAGCATCATTTCCAGCTCCGAAACGCCGAGCGGCGCGGAGCAGGGGCCACCCTCCCTTTGAAGTTCCGGCAACCCCGGGCAAAACCGGTTGCGAGGGGCACGATTTTGGGGTTAACCCGTAGCGTATCGAATCGCCGCTAGCGGGTAGCGAATTTCGGATGGCGGGCAATCTCGTGCAGGGCGCGGTCTTCACCGTCATGGTGGTGCGCGCCGGGATGTTGCGCGATGCCGGCTTCGAGACCGAACTTGCCGAACAGGTGCAGCGCAGCCCCCGTTTCTTCCTCAGCGCGCCGGTCGTGCTGGATCTGAAAGGGGCGGCAGAGTTCACGCGCCAGGCGGAGTTTATCGAAGCCAGGGAGATCCTGCGGCGCCATACCTTGGCCCTGATCGGCATCCAGAACGCAGCGCCGGCTCAAGCGGATGCCGCTGCCGCAGTCGGTCTCGCGAGCTTCGCGCCGAACGCGACGCAACCCAGCCGACCGCGCCCCGCAGAAGTCGCGCCGGCGCCGCAGAGCCATGCCGCCCCGTCAGCGTCCAGGTCGCGGGTGATAACGCAGCCGGTGCGGTCAGGTACCCAGATCTATGCGCGGGGCAGCGATCTCGTCGTCACGGCGCCGGTTAGCGCAGGGGCCGAAATCATGGCCGACGGCAACATCCATGTTTATGCTCCGCTGCGCGGCCGGGCTCTCGCCGGTGCCGGCGGGGACGCCGAGGCGCGAATCTTTTGCAGTCGGCTGGAGGCCGAGTTGGTTAGCATCGCCGGACACTATCTCGTCAGCGATCAAATCCCGCCGGAGCACCGGGGTTTAGCGGTGCAGATCGCGCTCATCGATGATCGGTTGACCATCGAGCGAAATTGACTTTCATCTTGGGGCCGCCCCTTTGCTAGCGGCGGGGGACCGCCGCAAGGGGGCTGCAAGGCAGTTCGCTGGGGAAGAGGGGGAGGTCTGGTTGACAAAAGTAATCGTGCTCACTTCGGGCAAGGGGGGTGTCGGCAAGACCACCTCAGCGGCGGCGATCGCCACCGGGTTCGCGCTGCGGGGCAAGCGCACCGTAGTCATCGATTTCGATGTCGGGTTGCGTAATCTCGACCTGATCATGGGATGCGAGCGCCGCGTCGTCTTCGACTTCATTAATGTCATCAACGGCGACGCCAAGCTCAATCAGGCGCTGATCAAAGACAAGCGCAACGACAATCTCTACATATTCCCGACCTCGCAGACGCGCGATAAGGACGCGTTGAAGCGCGACGGGGTGGAGCGGGTGCTCGAAGAGTTGAAGGACAACTTCGACTACATCGTATGCGACAGCCCGGCCGGGATCGAGCACGGTGCGATCACCGCGCTTTACTTCGCCGACAGCGCGATCATCGTCACCAACCCGGAGGTCTCCTCGGTTCGTGACAGCGACCGAATCATCGGGATTCTTGCCTCCAAGTCGCGCCGCGCCGAGCACAACCTGGAGCCGGTGGACGTGCACCTGCTGCTGACCCGCTACTCGCTGGAGCGGGTCAAGAGGGGCGAGATGTTGTCGGTCGAGGATGTCAAGGAGATCCTGTCCGTCCCGCTCCTCGGTGTGATCCCCGAATCAGAATCGGTGTTGCGTGCTTCGAACACCGGAACGCCAGTCGTGTTCGACGAGGAGAGCCCGGCCGGCCGCGCTTATATCGATTCGGTCGCCCGGTATCTCGGCGAGCAACGCGAGATGCGCTTCGTCAAGCCCGAGCGCCGCAGCCTGTTCCGCACTCTGCTCGGTAGAGCCTGATGCTGCGCCTACTCGATCTGCTCTTCCCGGAGCGCCGAAACAGCGCCGTCATCGCCAAGGACCGCCTCAAGATCGTCCTTGCGCATGAGCGGGCGAGCCGCGACGCACCCGATTTCCTGCCGGCATTGCAGAAGGAGTTGCTGGAGGTTGTCGGCCGCTATGTCGAGATCCGCGACGACATGCTGCGCGTCAATGTCGGGAAATCCGGCGACACGTCGCTGCTGGAAATCAATGTCGAGCTTGACCGCTCCGTGTTCGGGCCGGTAGAGAAAGGTCCGGTTGCCGGGCCACGGCCGGCCGCTGTCCTCCGCCGGTTTGAGCCGGAAGCGCAAGCACCCTGGGTCAAGCCCGGCTGATCGTGCCCATATGCAGGCTCGGCCAGAGAATGAGAGGTCAGCGCCTGCGGACGTGGCGAAAAGGTAGACGCAGCAGACTTAAAATCTGCTCCGGGAAACCGGGTGCGGGTTCGAGTCCCGCCGTCCGCACCAACTAGGTCGAGTCATTGGTGGAGGCATAGCCGCAACGAGGCTGGCGCACGTCAACGGCGGGCAATTTTCGCGGGGGATACATTTCCCGATGCTATTTCCGCGGATCGCCTTGGAAGAAATATGCTTTGGAATGCCGTCGAAACGGTCGGGAAGATTAACCAAAAGTACGCGACGGCGGCTGAAAACGCGATGAAGTCAATCGTGAGTATAATCCCCTCGAATGCCTCAACGTAACGAGGCAACGCAAACTCGACAGACGCCACCAGAATGTAATAACCGTTAAGGGCAACACTCAGGTAGAGCAGAGCAGCTGATGAGACCACGATTGGCCGTCCGGCGGCAAGCTGCCAGAGCCAATATGGACAACAGAGGAAGACCACGCAGGCCGCGGTGATCAACAGGCCGAGCCGAAAGGCGGGTATCGTCGTTTGGATAAACGTATCGAGCCGACGGTAGCTCGCGAGCTTCTTCAGATACGTTTCGCGAGCAGTATAAAAAGTTTCGTCTCCCAACCCGACCTGATGGGCCCAAGATCTCAAATCTGAATTTTCCGCGAGCAGCTTCAAGCTCCCCTCGATCGCGTCTAAGTAAGATTCCCCCGGAGGCAGAGGCGTACCGATCAAGGTGATCGACCACAATCCATAGTATTGCGCCAGCACGAGCCGCAGATAACCTATCGGATCGTGTTCGATTACCCGTACGGCAAGAGCCCAAGCAACGGAATTCATCCGGCTCCAGGCGGTGCCATGAGGGTCAGAGGAATTGGCATCGGTACGCTTGACGTAGTCAGATAACACCGGGGAGACTTGTTCATAAAGAATTGGATCGTACACACTTGCTGTATACATCCAAAATTCGGTCGGGAATCTCTTGGTTTCTGCATCCCTGACCTGGACTGCAATTCGTCGATAGATCTCCTCTCCCACCGGGGGCGCTTCCGGTACGTCGCCGTGAATGAGAAGCGCCACCTTGCCGAGGAGGGTATAACCGCCGAACGATTGGCTCTGCCAGGTTCCCAAGGCGGCCTTGTGCAGGCCGGCGGCAGCTACGTACAACGCCGCCGCCGGAATTATCGTCCACGTCAGGATAGCAATCCGGCGGCCACGCAGGAGAAGAATAAGCAGGGGGAGGTTCAATAGCAGCGAATAAGCGGCCGGCCGAACGAGGATCGCTGCTATCAGCGACATGCCGGCGAAGGCGGCGGCCGCGCGCGAGAAGCGCGTTAGAATCAGCAGAACGAACGCCGCGTGCGCGAGCAACAATGGTATGAACAGGCCTTCGCTCATGAGCTGCTCCGCCCAGGTCAACAAGGCGGGATTTAGGGACAGCACGACAACCACGACGATGCCGCAGAGCAGATTGCCGACTAATCGGGTTACAGCCCAACCCAGAATTAGAATCGAACCGAGCAACAAATTTAGCTGTATCGCAACCAGCAGCCTAAGGTCGCCAAAAAGGACGATCACCGTTTTGAGAAACACCGGATAACCGACCGTGCGGATCTCATTGAAACGGGTATACAATTGAGTGTCGGGTGTCATGGCGGCTGGCACCGACCAATGCCGTATAATTATGATGTTTGCGATGATGATAATCGGCGTCGTTATGACGAGATAAATGGCAATCGCCCCAATGCGTCGCTCCAGAGCTCTATAGGTCGAGGAAAGTCTTCGAACGAGCCGCGATCTCCAGACCTTTCCGCCGCTGGCCGTTGCCCAAGCTAAGAGCAGCAACCAGGGCAGCACTGCCACCAACGGGCTGAGCCTCGCGTGATCGACAGCGTGATAATACCGGCCGTTCGTGCGTGAATCGCTGTTATCCGACGCCGAGAACAAGATGTAATTGCTCCAATGACTAAAGCGGCCATTGCCGAGATTACGAATTTCCGCATGAGCTTGGTGGGGCGGCCCGAGCGGGTGGCCGTTCTCGAATAGGATCAAGCCGGACTGCCGCTGATTCGACATCGTGTCGGGTGCGCGCTGCCATGGCCATGACACCTGCCCTGATACGGGAGCCTGAAAGGCCGCCCCTTCGTTGTGGGCGATATCTTTCGGCATAAGACCGAATTGATATCGAGTATCAGCCTGCCGTAAGGCCAGCGAGGCGGCGCATGCAATCACCAGTGCGGCCCAGGTCGCCAAACGCAGAATCCCGCCAACAGGCCAAACGTTTAAATCCACGCGTCGCGGCTGATCAGAGAATATTGGCACGGGCCCACCGAAATTTTCGGTGCAAATTTATGGCAGAAGGACTTGGCCCAGCGGCCGGGCCAGGAAAAGCAGCCATTAGACACCCGGATAAGAACTCGATCGCCGCTCGACGAGGCGGCGCAAGCCGGCATCCCCCTCGCGATAATCGATCCCCCCGGTCAAACTCTAATCGCCCTCTTGGCGAACGGCAACCAGCAGCTCAATCGAGCTTGGTGCAAAGACGAAAGTTTGACCTGATTAAGCAAATCGTTTATCAGCCGCAACCGGTCTAGTTCGAGCAGCGATCATATCGAGGGGGAAGGCTCGCTATGCCGGCAGAAATAATCGCCCAAACTCATTCCGATGCGGCGTCCAGAAAGGCCCCAGACGTTGTCTGCGGTCCGGCTACGAGCAGCGGGATTGCGCGCTCGCCCCATCCCAAAGTATCGCGGGGCACCCTCTTCGATGTGAACGTGGCCGTCCTTATCCCCTGTTACAACGAGCAGACAACGATTGCCCGCGTGATCGCGGATTTTGCATCGGCCCTGCCTGGCGCCCGTATCTTCGTTTACGACAATAATTCTTCGGACGCCTCGGTCGAGTGCGCGCTTGCAGCCCACGCCATCGTCCGGAGCGAGAAAGCACAGGGTAAGGGGAACGTGGTTCGGCGGATGCTCGCCGATGTCGATGCCGACGTTTATGTACTCGTCGACGCGGACGCCACCTACGATGCCAGATCGGCACCGGCAATGGTGCATCGGCTCGTCGCCGAAGGCCTCGACATGATCAATGGAATGCGCGTTGCCGAGATCAAGGCCGCATACCGTCCGGGGCATCGGGCAGGCAATCGGATTTTGACGAAGTTGGTGAAGGTGACCTTCGGCACCGGCCTGAAAGACATGCTGTCCGGCTATAAAGTAATGTCGCGGCGCCTGGTCAAATCGATGCCGTTGCTGAGCAGCGGGTTTGAGATCGAGACCGAGCTTGCGGTCCATGCGCTCTCGCTGCGGGTGCCGATTGCTGAGATGCCGACTCCCTACCGTGATCGCCCGGCGAATTCAGCCAGCAAGCTGAGGACGATCCGCGACGGAGCGCGAATACTCCGCACCATCGTTTGGCTTATCAAGGACGAGAGGCCGCTGCCGTTTTTTGCGACCACGGCCGCGGCGTTGGTAGCGACAGCGGTGCTTCTCGGAGTTCCGATCATCACGACCTACCTCGAAACGCATCTCGTGCCGCGTCTTCCGACCGCGGTGCTCGCAGCCTCGATCATGCTGCTGGCGCTGCTCAGCCTCTGCTGTGGGATGATCCTCGACACGGTCAGCCGAGGGCGCAGAGAGATGAAACGAATCGCCTATCTCGCGAGCCGGCCGCTGACAACCGGAGAGACGGAAGGGCTCAGCTTCGAGAGGGCGCTGCGGTAAACGCACCCGCCGATCTGGGGACAGACCAAAGCGGTTGCCCGACGGAATTCACGTTGCACGCCTGGGCCATGTGAAAGCCGACCCCGCCAAACCAGCTCCACGGTCACCGGCGGGTTTGCCAGTCTTTGACTTCGATAGGCGTTCGCGCCCCCTTAAGATCGGCATCCGCGCAACTCGCTCTGCGAACAGATCCGGGGTAGCCGTTGCCTAGGTCAGAAACCTTTGACCATCTCGAAGATTACGAGTGAGGCCCATGCGGCGAGCAGCGTCATGCTGCTCCAATACAGAACGGAGTACATCGTATCGAAACCTTTGGCACCGCGGCACACAGCGAAATTTTAGGGCTGGTAGCCTCCAATCGTCCCCGCAACGAGAGCGACCCCAAGCGCCCTTGCTATACAAGTACAAGCGGGTCTCGGGGTTTTCCAGAGGTTAATACGCGACCCACACGCGCACGCGACCCGACCGGCTCATTCGCTGTCCCACCGTACCGCTCGGGCGTGCCGTGCGCTACCCGGTCACCCTCAACTCGGGACTAAGTGCGGGTTCGGATCCAGGACGAGAGTTCGATGCGGCAGCTTGTCAAGCATTTCCGGCTCTGCCAGGATCGAGCGAATTCGGGGAGAGGCCAAGAAGATGAGTATGCTCGGGCGGTGGCCGCGGCGGCGGCAATTGTTGCAGACAGGCGTTGCCGCGGCGGGTTCGCTGTTGTTGCCCGGCCGGGCACCGGCGCAAGGCGGCGCCAGGCCGCTATCGGGGACGACGCTCAATATTGCGTGTTGGAGTTCGCCCTATGCCAAGCTCTTGACCGAATATGTACCGCAATTCGAGGAGGTAACTGGCGCCAAAGTTAATTACGACACCCCGTCCTTCCCGATCTACAATCAGCGCGTCGATGTCGAGCTGTCGACTGGCGGCTCTTCTTATGACGTGCTCAACGTTACGTTCATTTACATCGGCCGCTGGGTCGGCGCCGGCTGGTTTGTCCCGCTCGATCCCTATCTGAAGGATCCGCAAAAGACCCCGGGAGATTGGGAACCTGACGATTTCCTGCCCGGTGCGACGGCGGCATTCAAAGACCCATCCGGCAAGCTCTACGCGATCCCATGGACCGCCGACATCTATATGGCAGGGGCCGCACGCTACGACCTGTTCGAGAAGGCCAGCATAACGATGCCCGACACCTTCGACGGGGTGGCGGAAGCGATGAAGGCGGTGCACATGAAGGACGGCGTCCCCGCTTTCCTTCCCGAGAACCACTACGGCTGGAGCTTCATTCCCTGGCTGCAGGGTTTCGGTGCCAACGTATTTCGTGATCCGCCAGAGGATTTGACGCCGGTCCTCGACACGCCTGAGGCGATCACGGCAGCGGATTTCTTTGCCAGATTACTCCGCGACTACGGTCCCGACGGGGTGATCTCCTATACCTACGACCAGGTCGTCGCCACTCTCAAGGCCGGCCGTGCCAACTATTCACCCAATGGGCAGATATTTCTGGTGCAGATGGGCGCCAAGGACAGCAAAGTCGCCAATACCTGCAATTTCTCGATGTGCCCGACCGGTCCGAAGGGGCGCTTTCCCGGCGTTGCGACGCATGGCTGGGGAATTCCAACCGGATCGAAGAACAAGGACGCCGCTTGGCAATTCATTACTTGGGCGTTGTCGAAGCCGGTGATCCGCCAAATGGTGATCGAGCGCGGCTACAGCTCGATCACGCGGCGCTCGCTGATCGACAGCCCGGAATTCAGGGGCAAGCTCACTGTCAATGGGCACGATCTCGTCAAGATCTACCTCGACACGATCGCTCTCGGCGCGGGGGGCTACATGAAGTACCGGACGATCTATGTCTATCCGCAGGTCGACAAGCAGATCGACATCGCGATCCAGAACATTGCCTCGGGGCAGATGTCGGCCAGCGCGGCAATGCATCAGGCGCAGCAAAACTCGCTGGCCGAGTTGAAGCGTGCCGGTATCAAACTCTAGGTTCTCTTTTTGGCGGCCCAGCCGACCCCTCATAGAACAGGCCACGGGCCGCCGCCTGGCACGCAGAGTTCTTCCTGATTGGAAACGGGAGCAGGGGCGCGCTTTCGCGCTCGGGCTCTTTCCCGCCCTCCTTGTCCTTGCCGCGATAACCCTAGGCCCGACGCTTTACCTGATCGTCACGAGCCTCACGCCGCTCGACCCGGTTCATCCCCACAGCGCCGCGGATTTCTCCGATCCGGCCGGCAATTACCGCGCGCTGTTGGCGGATGCGCGATTTCTCAATTCGCTTCACGTGCAGCTGAAATTATCGGCCACGACCGTGATATTGCAATTGGCGCTGGGGCTCGGCGTCGCCCTGCTGCTGAAATGCGCGCTCACGCGCCTTGAAGCGGTGCGTACCGCCTTCATCTTGCCGATGGTGTTACCCCCGATCGTCGTTGCGGTCGTCTGGAAGGTGATCTTCACCCCCGATGTCAGCCCGATGCATCGCGCGCTTACCGCAATCGGCCTGCCAGTGCATTCGCTGATCGCGAACCCCGATACCGCGCTGGCGGCTATTGCCGTCGCCGACACGTGGGAGTGGTTCCCGTTCACAATGCTAATGGTACTGGCGGCGTTGCAGATGATCCCGGGTGAGCCGATCGACGCCGCCCGGATCGACGGTGCCGGCCGGCTCGCATTGTTCCGCTATATTCTCTTGCCGTATATCCGCCCGACCCTCGTCGTAGCCGGCCTGTTTAGGCTGATCGACAGCATCAAGGCGTTTCCGTTGATTTACGTATTGACCAATGGGGGGCCTGGCACTGCGACGGAGGTGACCAACTACTATGCCTTTGTCGAATCCGTTCAATTTCTCCTATTGGGGCTACGGCAGTGCGATCGCGACCTTGATGGTGACCGGCGTCTTGCTGCTGAGCTGGCTTATCGGCCGCCTTGGCGTCGAAGCGCAGCGCGATGAATAACGAGCGCATCTTCGTCCACGGCGTGGCAATGTTGCTTTTGGCGGTTGTGCTGTTCCCGGCACTGTGGATGCTCCAATTGTCGTTCCGCGCCGGCGGTGACATCTTCGATCTGAGCCTCACCTTCACGCCGACCCTCGACAATTATCGGGCATTGTGGACCGGACTGTTTCCCAGTTCTTTCGTCAACAGCGTCGTCGTGAGCCTCACCGCCACAGCTCTGTCGCTGTTGCTCGGCGTTCCAGCCGCCTATGCGCTGTCCCGCTGCCGTTTTCGGGCGCGCCGCCACATCGCCTTGTGGATCTTGGCGACGCGCATGGCGCCGCCCGTCGCTTTCACGATCCCGTTCTTTCTCGCCTATCGTCTCCTTGGGCTCATCGACAGCCGAACCGGGCTTGTCCTGATCTATTTGACCTTCAACCTCGCGCTCGTCGTCTGGATGATGCGCAATTTCTTCGACGGCGTGCCGCGCGCGCTCGAAGAGGCTGCCTGGATCGACGGCTGCGGCGTGTGGAGCGGGTTCCGTCTGATCGCCCTTCCGCTCTCCGCACCGGGTTTGGCGGCCACCGGTGTCTTATGCTTCATCCTGTCCTGGAACGATTTCTTCTATGCACTGATCCTGACGCGCACCACGGCGATGACAGCGCCGGTCGCGATCGTCAATTTCATGCAGTACGAGGGGTGGGAATGGGGCAAGATCGCAGCCGGCGGCACCCTCGTCATGCTCCGGGTCGTGGTGTTCAGCGTCCTGATGCGCCGCTATCTCGTGCGCGGCCTGACGGCGGGCGGCGTTAAGGAGTGATGCCGATCGGTCGCAACCGGCTTCTCGGAGAATTCATTGCACGGTTCGATCCGCACCGCCTTCCAACCAGAAAGTCATGCCCGGCTGCACGCCGGCACACTGGCCGCGAGCGGGTCGGCGCGCAGCAAGAACGTGTTTACGTCGTAGTCGCTGACAACGCGTGCCGCGCGCCTCGTCGCGAACTCGCCTCGCGCCAGGATTTCGGTGACGCGCGCAGAGACCCGCTCGCCGCCGCCGAGCGGCAGCAGCTCGAGCGGCGAGCCGATGCGCAGATCGCCGAACTGGTCCTCGCGCAGGTTGAAGCTCCCCCAGAGCCGCGCGTTAGCGTCGAGCGTCATGACTGTTGGCCCGGAATAATGGCCTCGCCCGGCTCGGCCACGAGCAATGCCACGGTGCCGTCCGCGGGCGCACGGACCCGCAATTTGACGGCCCGGGCGGCGATCACGCCGACCGCGGCCTCGGCGCTCTTCACCTGGCATCGGCGACGGCGAGCTCCTCGCGGGTTGGCCCAGATGCGCGGTCTGGTAGGTTTTCTCGGCCGCGGCGAGCTTGGAATGGGCGGTGCGACATCGGCGGTGGCTTCGTCGAGATCCTGAGGCGGGGCGAAGCCGTCGGTGGCGAGCTTGGATTTCCGCGCAAATTGCTGCTCGGCATAGAGCAGATTCGCGCGCGGTTTCGATCTCGCGTTCGAGGATCGCGACCAGCTCGGCATAGACCCGGTCGCGCGCCGGCGCGCGCCTCGCCAGCCTGCGTTGCCCGGCGTTACGCGTCATGAGCGGCGTCTCGCGAAGTCCGCCGGCGCGCTGCGACCAGCGCAAGGCCGAAATAGATAGCGCTCAGCACCCACAAATAGAGCCAATCGGCCCGCACCTCGCCCAAGCTGGCGCCCATCTGATCGATGCGGACGAGGCCGTCGATCGCCGATTCACTCGGAAACACCCGGCGCACCGCGTCGAGGAGCGGCGGGATCATCTCGCGCGGCCAGGAAACGCCGACGAAAAAAAAACTGCAGCAGTATCGTCACCGCGAAAACAGGACAGCCGTCTCGCGATGCTTGAAAACGCCGCCGGTGGCTTGGCCCATCAGGCCGGTGGCGAGTGCGAACGGCCCCGCGACAGCGCCATGTCGGTGAGCCGGCCGAGAGTTGAGAATCCGTAGATCCGCGGCAGAACGACAAGAAAGCCCCCGAGATGGCAAACCGACAAATCGGGCGCTTCGTTCGGTGGTAAATTCAGGAGATCGGCTTTGCGCATTTTACCAAAAGCATTATCGCGGCGTCGCGGTGGCGAAATCCGTGCTTGACGTCAGCTCGCCCGTCGCAAAGGCGAGAGCCGCCGCGTTGACCAGTGACTGCGCGTGTGCCCGGGCGACTGCAGCGCGCGCAGTGGCGAGACCCGTCTGCGCGGAGGTTGCGTCGGTCAACGTACCCACACCATGTGCATAGGATTCGCTGGCGCTGTGAAAGGCGGCCTCGGATGCGGTCTGCAGCGCGATGGCGGCATCGTATTGCTGCAGGCCGGTGTCGACCTGATCGTAGGCGAGCGCCACCTCGCGCAAAGCCTGGTCGGTGCGCACTTTCAGCGCCGCCTCCGCCTCTTCGCGCTTCGACTGGGCGAGGGTCAATTTGTTCTGCAGCAGTCCGCCTTCGTAGAGCGGCCATTCAAACTTCAGTAACGCAGCGCCCTGCGGCTTGGTGACCGGAAAATAGGGCGAATTATTCACGTTGAGTCGGCCGATATTGCCCTGCACGTTCGCGCTCAGCGAAACCTTCGGGAACAGAGCGGAGCGGGCGGCCGCGATTTCCGCATCCGACGCACGCAGCTTCGCGACCTCAGCCAACAGGTCGGGCCGCTGACGCAGCGCGCCGCCCAGTACGTCGTCGACGGCGCGCGCGGTACGCGGCGGTAGTGGCCGCTCGGCCGCGTTTGCCACGCGCAGCTTTGTGGTCGGCGGCAAGTCCATCGCCGCAAGAAGAGTGTACATCGCATCGTGCTGCGCCGTGTCGGCCTGAGCGAGATCGTACTGCGCCTGCGCTGTCGCACGCCGGGCGAGCTGTACATCAACGATGGTGTCGAGACCGCGGCCGAACAGCGCCTCAGCGGATTGCTGCACCACTTTCGCATCTGCAAAGGCCTGCCGCGCCGCGCGCAATGCGGCATCGGCGCCGTCCAACGTGAAGTATGCGCGGGCCACGTTGTAGATCAGTTGCTGATGCGCCGCGGTGAATGCCACGTTCCCGGCGATCGAAAGCTGACCCGCCGCTTCGACTCCGGCTGCGCGGCCGCCGAAATCGAGTAGCAGATAGTTTACGGCGAGCTGCGGGATTAACTCCTGAGCGTTGAAAATGATGAAGCCTTGGGGGACGAGGTTGCTGGGGAACGGCGTCACGAAGTGCTCCCAGCCGGCGACCGCGCTCGCCGTCAGCGCCGGAAGATAAGCGGCGCGCGCGATGCCGACATTGATCGCCGCCTGCCGCGCCTGTTCCCAGGCGACGCGCGTCGCCGGGTTGCGGCGCTGGGCGATATCGATCAGCTCGATGAGCGAATAGATATGGTTGGGATCGATATCGGCGGGCGACGGCAACTGGACTGCGGTGTTTTCCGGTACCGCGAACCGCCGAGCCCCGCTAGCGGCGGGCGCAGGGGCTGTCGACGATTCTGTTGACGGCTCGAATTGCCACGGTGTGTCGGGCGAAGCAGGCGCGAGGTCGCGCGTGTCATTGCAGGCGCCAAGCAGCACAAATCCGGTGAAGGCAATACGTCCGAACCTACCCGGTGGCATGCAATGCTTCCCCGAACGACGGCGTGATCGCCAGCCGCGGCTGCGGACCAACCTCGTCGAGGATCTTGCGAATATCCTCGTGCAGCAAGCGGTACCATGTTGCGAGCGCCGTGAGGTGATCACCCGGGCCGGATATCACCGGCGGTTCCGGTAGGTCACCTACCACCTCACCCGCTCCCTCGCCGCTGCGCGTCCATGACGCTGCCTGCCGGAACCACGCCGCCAACGCCTGGTGATGCGCGCGAATCGCGCCGTGCATTGGCTCCGGAAGGTCGCGCCCGGCCAGATCGGTGCGCAAATCGAGGATCGCCGAGACGGGGATGAACAGCCTACCGACCTCCTCTACCACAGCCGCGTCGATCGGCCGCCTCCCGACAGCGCGCCGCACCTCGCTCGTTTCGAACGGATCGTTGACTAGGACCGCGCGCGCCTGCGCGATCGCCTGCCCGAACGCCATATCGGCAGCGGACCGAGTGGCCTGGGAAACCTCGCCATCGGCGCCGGCACCCAAATCCATCAACGCCGCCAGTTGCTCCAATGCCTTGGCGAGGTTGGTGCGCACAATATTGGCCACGCTCACCGGCCAAATCGCCGTGAATATTATGAGGATCACGATATTGCCGAACAGGATGCCGATGGTGCGGTCCCTCGCCGTATACATGTCGATCGTCGGGCCATAGCCCTGCAGCACGACAAGATAGAAGGCTAGGCTGATCTGCAGGCCGGCATAGGCGATGCGCTCGCTGCCGCTGGCGACCCAGGCGGCGAGCAAGGTCACCGGCGCCAGCAGCAGGAGCAGGTCGCCAAGATCGGTCATCAATGGCATCAGCAGCAGGATCGCGCCGAGCCCGAGCCCGGCGCCGATCAGGCAGCCGATGAAGCGCAGCGTCGCCTTGTGGATCGTCTCGCCGACGGTGCCGAGCGCGACGAAGAAGCAGGTGATGACGCAGGTGTGGATGCCCGGCCAGTCAGCAAGGTTCATCGCGAAATAGCAAATCCTCACCGCCAGCGTGACCTTGAGGGCGAAGCGGGCGTATTCCGGGTTGGTGAACGCATCCGCCGCCAGCAGCCGTCGCGGCGATCGCGCGGCGTCTTCCGCTTCCTTGCTCGCCGCCGTTCCAGCCAGTGTCTCGCGGATCTCTCGCAGCGTGCGCGAGATCCGGTCGGCCACCGGTTGGGCGGCGCCGGTCGCGATGATGGTTACCGGTTCGGGGATCGGGGCCGCTCGGTCCCGCAGCAAGCGTTCCGCCGCACGGCAGGCGCTCGCCGCCGAAACCAGCGGGTTGCGCGCGTCGCCCGCGACGCGGAACCAGACGAGCAGCAGGAAGCCGAGCCGGCCGATCTCGTCGATCAGCGACGCGCCCCAGACCGGGCGGGGCCGGCCACGGTGCAGCAGTCCGGCGAGATGATGCAGCTTGTGCAGCTGTGCTGTGCCCTCGAAGGCTTGGGCTTCGAGCCGGCTTTCCGCTCCGCTCTCGCCCGTGCAAAAGCGCGCTGCCGTTGCCAGTCGCTCGGCCGGCGCCTGGTACAGCAGGCGCGCCGGGTCGCGCCCGGTCAGCAGGTTGGCGACGATTACCAGTATGATGTGTAGGGCAACGGCCATGCTCAGCCAGAGGATAAAACGCAGCTGCGCTTCTTCCGGCGGGGCAAAGACGAGCTCCGTCAACTCGAACTGCTCTGCATTGACCGCGGTTGCCGGCTGCAGCGCGAGGACAAGCACCTGGTCGCCCAAGGTCAGGCCGTAGGCAATGATGACACCGGCGACGAAGAACACCGGTCCCGGCGTCGCGGTCCGCGACAGAAACATCGCGACGAAGGTCATTGCCGCCATC
>Ga0126381_100003402_pt1 | contig 17298 bp, 13 predicted proteins | sample PanSoiMetPlot_28_FD_96465 | JGI IMG/M metagenome (GOLD analysis project Ga0126381, IMG submission 96465) | Tropical forest soil microbial communities from Panama - MetaG Plot_28 | ecosystem: Environmental > Terrestrial > Soil > Tropical forest > Bulk soil | place: Panama | collected 2016-02-17 | reverse complement strand
TTCGGATCACAAGGAATGTTGTTGAACCCGCAATCCCTATTCCGTCCGGTCTGGCTTTTGACCAGCGTATTGCTCGTGATAGATTTGCTAGCTGTAATCTGGTCTGGCTTCACGGAATTTCACTTGCGGCAATATCTTAAGGGTTTTTCTACCGCGATTGTGCTGGTGGAGAGTTCGCCGCAACAAAAAGTAGAAACCATCCTTGCTTGGATGAGCAAAGGTCCACGGCGCCCGGCTAGGTTTTGATAATTTGACGAGTCTTGGAGGTCACGCCCGATAGAAGTGTCAGTGTCCTCATTAAACGACTGCGTCTCAAGCTGCTGGTCAAAAATGACGCCAGTGCCGGTGCACGTTGGACACCCCATGTCGATGCCGTTTGCTGTGACGCGCGGCCCGGTTTGGCTCGGCGTGTCTGGCATCGAGGATACGGCGTCGCAGCCAATGGTCTCGCACCTGGGTGGTGGTCCATTGCAGGTATGCGTCAGTGGGAATACCTCTGGCGGAATCCCGCTCGTTACTGGGTATCAGATCACGTCAGTCACCTGCGCCTCGCAGACCGACATTCTGCGCGGCGTGAACACGAACGTCTCTGCCCAGTTGGGACCACAGTTCCTGTACGACGGTTTCTACAACACGAGCCAACCGCTGCTGCAGAACAACATGCACCGCATGATTGGACCCGGTTATTCGCTATTCACGAATCCTGGTGGCGCACCAGCAGCTCCGACATGCAACGTCGCGACGGGCGGTCCACCATACTCGATGTCTTCATGGGGTGGAGGCACGTACTCTTTCGCCTATAGTGCGATCTACCCGAATGGCGGATACGGGCTCACTTCTGCGTTCCTCACATGCACGATGAACGGAACTACGCAGCAGGCAACGCTCACCGTGCCGTCGCGCCCGGCCGGTGCCATTGGCTACTTCTGGTACGCCGGACCGAGCGGCCAGCTCGGCAATCAACTCAACTCGTGCAATACAGTCACGCTGAATCCGTGTCTTGTGCCAATCGCGTATGCCGGTTTCAGCAACGCGACGGCCGCTGCCGGTGGCCTGCCGGAATCCAGGGAAACAACATGTGGACCGACCGAGCTGCTCACCACCGGTCAGGCAAAGTTCAATCCGATGGCTTTTTCCGCGCTCGGCACTCCGGCGAACGGGATCGTCCTCTACCGCAACGACTGCACCATCGCGAATCCGCGTGCCGGAGGCGGAACAGGCGCATTCGCGAAGCACCTGAACGGAGTGTGGGTATGCAACTGAAAAAACTATTCAGTGCGCTGGGATTGATCCTGCTTGTCGCGACATCGTGGGCGACTGGGTTCTCGCAATGCACTGTGCCGCTCACCGGCGCGGTTGTTAAAACAGATAGTTACAACGCGCTCGCTGCCGACAGCGGGAAACTCATCGCGATGAATTGCACAGCGAATTGCAATCTTACATTGCCAAGCGTAATCCAGGCACCGAACTACACCCTGTGGGTCTCGAATATCGGCAGTGCGTTCGTTACTGTCTCCGGGAATGGAAAAGCAGTTAACGTAAACGCAAGTTTTGTAAACATTCCAAACGGCGAGATGGTTTTGGTTTCCACCGACGGCACGAATTATTTTACTTCGGACCCGATGAGGGCAGCTGACCATGCTGGGATTGACGTCACGACGTTCGGCGTGCGAGCGATCTGGACCGCTGGTGGTTTGCCGCAGATGACATGCACGACGACGGCTGGCTCGAAGATGATGACGTGCACTTCGACGACTGGTTTTCGCGTCGGCGATGGCGTGAACGTACTGAACGCTGGTGCGACGAACACAATGACGACGCCGCTCGTACCTACCGTGACACCGACCGTGTCGACTGGTGGCACATTCACTGGTTTGGTGACTGCTGGCGCAACGGGATCGACACCTTACAACTATTGCATCATGGGTTGGAGTCTTGGCGGCGGCCACACGGCTTGCAGCCCTGTCGGCAGCACATCTTCTGGGCAGGCATCGCTTGGAAAGCAAACAGCAACGATCAGCTCGATTCAGCTCGCGAACAACACCGTCACGGTGCAGACGAGCACCGCGCATGCTCTTCTTGTCGGTTGCTATCCGCAGCCTTGCGGTGAGGTGTTCATCCATGGAACGCAGAACGAGGGCCAGTTCTATGGTCGCTATGAAGCCGTCACTGTTCCTGACGCGACGCACCTCACTTTTCCAAGTCAGGCAGATACGCGGGATGGAGCAACTGCCGATGCGTACACCGGCGGCCAAGTCGTCTGGTTCAATCAGAATCACATCAAGGCGCAGGGCAATCTGGCTGGCAACTATCTCTATGCTGTCTATGGGCGGTCTGGCGCGTCATTGAACTTCATCGGCGTGATGCTGCCGCAGAATGGACAACTCACACAAGCCACCGATGTGACTTATCTGACGTTTGATGATTACGGCGCTACGATGTCTTATCCACCAAACTTGCCACCCTACATCCCGGCGTCCGCGGCGGCGACGGCAACGAACGACAATCTCATTACGAAGATCATGAACATCTCAGGAAACACGGTCACGCTCGCCGACAACGCCGTGAACTCGGTGACGAGTGGCACGGCACTGTTCGACAATGCGCGTCCGTTCGCCGAAGCGCTTGGATATGCTGGCGGGGCAGCCGTGTATTTCCCGAGGACGCCTCTGGCGAACTGGGCCTACGTGTTTCGCTCCGTCGTCACGTTGCCAAACAACACCAAGATCGTGCAAGCAGGCACTGTCAACTTTTACGATCCGGTGGAAGTATATTCCACCGTCGAATGGCACGGCTCGTCGACCGTCCTGCCTTGCAACACTGGTGGCACGCCGCAATTCGGAGACATGTGTTTGCCGTATGTGAGTCTCGGCGGAGTGATCGGTTTTCATTTGAATGCGTCCAGTGCGAACTTCAATCTCAACAGGGTCGCTCTCGGTGGAAGCAACCAGAATCAAAACGTGGTTTACCTCGAAGATGGGAACGGCGCGTGGAATGTCTGGCGCGATGTTCAATGTAACACCGGATGGAGCGTGAATGACTACGGTTCGCGTTGCATCGTCGCTCGCGGGAATAGTGACGGGTCTGCTGGCGATTTCAACACCTATTATGAAAATGTGCTGCTCAATGATTTCGGGCGCAGTGCTCCGGGCGAGAGCGACGAAACACCCTCGATGTACCTCAGTTACTCGCTCATGGGCAGCAAACTCGTGCACTTCAGCATGCAGCATCGTGGAATTTTGATCCGTCCACCGGCAAGCGGCTCAGGACTTGTTATAAACGGACTCTATTCACAGGGTGGCGAGAACCCCATGGTCACGTATGTGAACGACATCAACGGCACGATCTGGAACGCGCTGCACATGGATCAGGTTGTTTTCGATACGACAGCGGTCGCTGGCATCGTCAATCTCACCGGACGCCAAACTGACATCATAAATGTCGATATACATACCAGCGCCGGTCCCGGTTTCACCGGAGAAGGCAACGGCGGCCAAGGTCCGTGGATCAACGGGCCGAACATCTTTGTCAACGGACTCGGTTATAAGAATGGTGTCAGCAGCGTCTACAACGGCGTGGCGCAAGACGGCATTTTCGGCAACGGCACGACTTCTGGCGCTTATCCGCAGCAGAGGTTCGGAGTCTCGACGGCGATCTCGCCCGCGTTTCCGTTATACACGCAGGATGCGAGTCCGCCTGCGGTGGCGACTTGCGCGGTGACTGCAGCCGGGCCTCCATACACGCAGGCGAACGCTGGCTGGTGGATTTATTATGCGCCGATCTATCCGAACGGCGGCACTGGCACGGTGTCGAAACTAGGAACCGCCTGCGCTGCCACGAACGGCAGGACGCAGCAGGCCACCGTGACGATAACCGCGATACCCGGCGCAATCGGAACGATGTGGTACAACAGCGATGGCGTCCAGATGGCTTGTTATAGCCAAACGGTGACGACCTGCGTACTCAATCAGAAGTATGGTCCAGGTGCTCCGCAGATAACAGCTGGTGGCCCGACGGGGATGCGCGGCCCGATGGCCTGGACGAATCAATTCTATTTAGGCCAGTGGATGAAAGTCGGGCCTACGTTGTTTTCTGCGCTAGGGACGCCAGCCAACGGAGTCGTCATGTATTGCAGCGACTGCACGCTTGCGAATCCTTGTGCTGGAGGCGGCACAGGGGCGTTTGCGAAACGGCTGAATGGGGTATGGGTGTGCAACTGAGAGGTCATGCTATGAAGAAACTTGTTTCTTTTTTGCTCGCGCTCGTGCTACTACCGATCCCGCGCGCTCCTGCGCAGTGCGTCGTCCCGGCGAATGGCTACGTACTCAAGAGTGCAAGCTACTCCCCGCTTGCCGCAGACATCGGCAAGACGTTCGTGATGAACTGCGCGTCGGCGTGCACGCTGACGCTGCCCGAACACCAGGCAGGAGAGAAAGTCGATGGAGGCCATGGGTAGGCACGGGTGGATTTGAAGAACCGCAACCGTTGCAGCGGGGCCTGCTGATTCTGCGCGATTTAGCTGGCATTTTGGAAATCAGGCTTCTTTCCCAAATCTTTCCCAGGTATTTTTCCGGCAAGCGCATTACTCTTAGCGTGATGCTTCTGACTGGAGCAACATGCAACTAGACAACCGTCAGCTCCGCCTCAATCTTGGTTGTGGCCTTCTAACCCATCCAAGCTGGATCAATGTGGATGGTTCCTGGAACGCCAGGCTCGCTAAACATCCATTCCTTCGCAACTCCCTCTCCTTGCTCGGTATCTTGCCAGCAGAGAGGGCGGAAGTGCCCTGGAGGCCTGATATCTTCATTCACGATATTCGCAAACCGCTACCTTTCCCCGATTGCTCGGCGGAGGCGGTCTATGCGTCGCACGTCCTCGAACATCTGTACCGTGAACAAGGCCAACAACTTATTCTCGAAGCCTTCCGCGTTCTAGCCTCAGGTGGAATTGTCCGTATCGTTGTGCCGGACCTCCACACCATCGTTCGCGAGTACCTGGGTGATCGCCCCTTCGGCGAACTCTCCTCTTCGGCAAAGGCCCTCCCTCCAGGGGACCTTCTCAATGAACGATTACTCATGCGTTGGCCATCGCCCTCAAGACGCAATTTCGTTCTGCGAATCTACGAAGCATGGCAGGATTTCCACTCCCACAAATGGATGTATGACGAGCAATCTCTCGCCAGCCTGCTCCGTTCTGTCGGTTTTGTCGATGTCGTTCGCAGAAGCTACGCCGAGAGCCTGATCACAAACATAACTGACGTCGAAGACCCTTCACGCATTCTGAACGGCGCTGGTGTTTGCCTCGAAGGCAGCAAGCCTTAAACGTAACTGGTTCTCGGTAATCGGATTACCAGCTGAATACCCCAGACCGAATTAATGTAGGTTCGGGAGGTTGTGAGTTTCCCACTCTACCTCCATTTCCCCGCTGGCTGCAGCGCAACATCATATTGCCGAGGCAATCGATAAAACAGTTGAAGCACAGCGCGCGAACAAAGACGACCTTGGCGGGCATGCCGAGAAAGCCGAACAGCTCCTGCGCGAGGCCAGTCGGGAATTAAAGGCGGCCGCCGACTATGCCGACCAGCACCGCAAATGAATAAAGCTGCATTTCTGTTCAAGTCTTTGGAATTCTCCCGGCAGAGGGGATAATGCCAGGGAAAAGTGAGTGGGTTTTCGCAAGAAGCATCAGCGATTGCTGCCAACCTTGGACCCGCGAGAAGACTTCGGTGTCGGGAAAAATGGCGGTCACATTGCAAGGGCAAAGAGAACCTTACTTCAGATCATAGTCGCCAATGTAGGTGCCGCGACTGATGTTCTTTTATTCTTCTCATCATCACCAACATGAAGCACACTCATAAATGACACCAAGTATATTGGGTTCGCAGTTTATCAAGCAACAGTCTCTGTGGTTGTGATGATTTCTCCCGGAAGTTTATGGAGGAAGCTGTTTTCGACTGATTTCTTGACAGGAGTATGGGAAGGGAACTAATTATTACGGTGGGGGCAATATGCTTTCCATTTTCTTCCACTCACGTGGACCCCAGAATAGATGCCTCTGCAAAGGTGCAGATCGCCCGCTTTTCGAGGTTCGTCTCCCTTACACTGCTTTCCGATCGGTGCCGGCGGCGGCGCCAGCTTCGATGTGAAGTTTGTTGGCGCCAGTCTTGGCCACCAGAGTGTTGGCCCTGAGGAGTGAATCAAATGTACCGGCGTCGGTCCACCAGCCATCGAGAGTTTCGTAAGTCAAAGCTCCCTCTTGAATATAGAAATTGTTGACATCCGTAATTTCCAGCCCTCCTCGACCAGAGGGTTTCAAGCACCGAATTTTCTCGAAGACAGTGTTGTCGTATAAATAGACTCCAATTACGGCATAATTGGACTTGGGGATCTTAGGTTTTTCTTCTATGCCGACAACGTGCTCCCCGCGAATCTCTGCGACGCCAAATCTCTCGGCATCGGGAACCTCCTTCAATAGAATTTTCGCTCCGCATTTTTGCTGCTCGAACGCCTCAACGGCCTTGCAAATGTTCATTTCGATGATGTTATCGCCAAGGACGACACAGATGGGATTGCCATCGGCAAAATCTTGAGCCAAACTGAGGGCTTCAGCGATGCCGCCCTCTCGCTCTTGATAGGTGTAGTTCAGATGTTTCAAGCCAAATTCACGCCCGTTCCGAAGAAGGCGCAAAAAGTCCCCGGCGTTTTTTCCTCCGGTCACGAGAAGTATCTCCCGTATACCAGCGTTAACGAGCGTCTGGATAGGGTAGTAAACCATCGGTTTGTCATACAGGGGAAGAAGATGCTTATTCGTCACTTTCGTTAGTGGATTGAGCCGGCTCCCAGTTCCGCCGGCTAGCACGACACCCTTCATGTCAATTGGTGGTTAGGCGAGCAGATCATTTCTTCTCACCTCTCCGCAATCCTACTGTGAAGTCGCGAAAGACTCTCGAACCACGCCGGCCGCGCCGCGTTCGCGAGCCAGATATTGATCGTAAATCCAGTGATAGATCTTCTCCAACTCGCTTCGGAGTAAAGTATTGGGTTCCCACTGCAGCAGTGTATACTTTTTGGGGAGTATTTGGAATCTGCGCTGCCGATCCCCTCTCCATCTGAATCGTTTCTCGGCTGAGGTGGCCTTTGCCTGAGCCCCGCTACCGCGTCCTCGCGATTGGCAGCCATCCAGTTCAGTACATGTCCCCGTTGTTTCGCCGCATGGCTGAACACCCGCAGTTGGATCTCTCCGTGGCGTACTGCACACTTCGGGGGGTACAACCCTCTTATGACCCCGACTTTAACACCACCGTGAAATGGGATATCCCTCTACTTGAGGGATATGCATGGCAGGAAGTCACCAATCACGGCTCCAACGCGGATTCCTTCTTTGGACTGTACAATCTTGGCCTTCGAAAGGTCATTCGCCAGGGCAAATTCGATGCCGTCTTGTGCTTTCTTAGCTATCTTTGCGCATCATTCTGGATTGCCTACTTCTCCTCCAGAGGCGCAAACACCGCATTTCTCTTTGGTACCGATGCTTCCAGTCTCCGCCCTCGGAGTGGCCGCAGTTGGAAAGTTGCGGTGAAAACGCACATTTGGCCGCGCTTATATTCCCTTGCCGATCAGGTGATGGTTCCCTCCAGTGCAGGGCGCGAGTTAATGCTATCCCTCCGAATCCCGCCAGAACGCATCACGATGACGCCCTATTCTGTAGATAACGATTGGTGGATAGAGCAGGCGCAAAAGGTGAACAGAGAGCTGGCGCGAGTGAGCTGGGGTGCATCGGCGGAGACGGCGGTCATTTTGTTTTGCGCCAAACTCCAGCCTTGGAAGCGACCTCTCGATCTTTTGCGCGCCTTCGCCATGGCAGACCTTCCGGATGCGCTTCTGGTGTTTGCGGGGGAGGGCCAACAGCGTAAGGAACTGGAGCGCCAAGCGGCGGTGCTGGGTGTGGCTGAGCGAGTCCGTTTCCTTGGGTTCATGAACCAGTCCCAATTGCCAGCGGTTTACACAGCCGCGGACCTGATGGTGCTTCCCTCGGAGTACGAGCCGTTCGCCGTTGTGGTTAATGAAGCCTCCTGCTGCGGCTGCCCCGTCGCGGCCAGTGACCGAGTCGGCGCAGCCGGCGATCTGATTCTTCCCGTTGACCCGGGCCTGGTCTATCCCTGCGGCGATGTGCGCGCACTAGCGAATCTCCTAAGCGGGTTGTGTCACGACAAAAGGAGGCTGCGCGATTTGGGATATGCAGCGAAAAAACGTATGGACGGCTGGGGACCCCCACAAAATCTCGCGGCCACAGTCGAAGCTGTGGCAGCGGCTGTGCGCCATCGCCGCAGCTAATCCCAGCCTGTCTCCACTGAATTCGAAATTGAGCAGGCGTATGATAGCAGAGGCGGTCCCGCCGCAATTGCCCCGCGAGCAAAGGCAAGTCGGGAGCCTGACCATGAGCGACAAATTCCACCGGGGATCGAGTGAGCTTTCATGCGAACGCTGAGCGTCCCCCCTACGTTGCGGCTGGCTCGCAAGCCTATTGTGGCTATCGGCCTAACAGTGCTGCTGCTGTACTTAGCTTATGTCACCGCCCAGAACATCCTGGCCAACGACTTTACCGGCTTGGCCCTCGCGGGCATCGTTTTGGTTGGCGGAGCTGTCGTCATCGCCGTCCTGAATAACTGGCGCCGAGGGCTTTACCTCTTCATCGCCTGGATCATGTTTGAGGATTTTGTCCGCAAATACCTCGGCAACAACATGGCCGTCTATTTCGCGAAAGACGTGCTCGTGCTGTTGCTTTATCTGTCCTTTTTTCGGGCGCAGCGCGCTGCCCGGGCGGTGCCGTTCAAAATCCCCTTTCGCGTTCCTCTGCTGTTGTTCATCTGGTTCGGTGTCCTACAGGTGTTCAATCCCGCCTCGAGCAGCATCTTCTATGGAATTCTCGGCGTCAAAGTGGATTTTCTCTATATTCCTCTGATTTACATCGGCTATGCCCTGCTGGATTCGGAGGAGCATCTCCAGCGGTTTTTGTCTTTTCTCTGCCTGCTGATGCTGATCGTGGGCGGCCTGGGGCTGGCTCAGTCCATCATCGGGCCCACGTTCCTGAATCCCGCCCATCTTCAGGAAGATATCCGGGGGCTGAGCACGACGTACCGCGCCTCGCCCGTCACCGGCCTGCTGGCCTATCGGCCCAATTCCGTGTTCGTCAGCGCCGGGCGCTTCCAGGATTTTCTAAGTCTTTCCTGGACTATCGCTCTCGGATATGCTGGATACGTTCTTCTTCGCGCCCGGCGCGGACGGGCGCTCGTGTTCTCCACCATCGGTGTCCTGGCGGCTGCATCGCTGATGAGCGCGTCGCGCGGTATTTTTCTGGGAAACGCCATCAACGGCCTTATCATTTGCGTCGGTTTCCTCTGGGGCGCGCCATGGCGTCAGCGCGAGGTCATTCGCGTCCTCCGTGCCATTCAGCGAACCGTGCTTCTCGTTGGAGCGGCCATTATCATCCTGCTGACTCTCTTCCCGGAGGAACTGGGCTCGAGAATCGCTATTTATGCGGAGACTCTTCTGCCGGACAGCCCCACGAGCGAGTTGGTTCAGCGCACCCAGACTTACCCTCTGAAGCAGTTGGAGTACGCGTTCGACCATCCGCGCTGGCCCTATGGATACGGCATTGGAACCTGCACTCTGGGCCGTCAATATGTTGTGCGCATCATGGGCGCGCAACCTATGAGAATCGATGTGGAAAGCGGCTTTGGCAATATGCTAGTGGAGCTTGGCATCGTTGGCGTGATTCTCTGGATTCTGCTGGGGGTGTCAATCGCCGCTTCTGCCTGGAAGGTCATCCTCAAGCTTCGGGGCAGTCCCTGGTTTCCCCTAGCGTTTGTCTTCGGCTACAATGCGGTGATGATGTTTTTCCCAGTGGAGTTCGTGAGCTCGGTTGCATATCAGGATTTCATCTTGAACTCCGGCCTCTGGCTGCTCCTCGGAATTCTGTTCCGGTTGCGGGATTATCCGCGGGAAGTGCAATTGGCCTCTGCTGAATCTATGCCGGACGAGCTCGTGCCGGCTGTATAGGGAAATCGGTAGTTTTGTAGAAAGTCCCGGCAGCGCTGATGAGTTTCTTCTACGGCCTGAGAAACCATCATTCGCTCTTTGGTTTGAAGGGCGTGTGTTTGGCACTGAAATCGCGTGCGGTCGGGAAAGGCTCGCGATCAGGTTTTGCGCGCGATTCGAAATCAGCGCGATTCCGCGGACTTGTCTGGCGCCCTTTTCTCATGAGCACTGATCTGCGCTTAACTGTCGTCTCTCCGTTTCTGGACCGACAGCACGGCACAGAACTTTGCGTTATCGAGCAGCTCGAGCGCCTGGCGCACCTTCCCGGCTGGAGTATAGACCTTTACGCTCAGCGCGTGGAGCAATTGACCGGCGTCCGGCTGGATTCGCCGGGGGCTCTGGACGCCCACGGCGAGATTGTATGGCATAAAATCCCAGACATTCCGGGTCCTCATCTCTTGAAATTCCTCTGGTGGTTTGTGGCGAATCAGTTGCGACGCAGACGAGAACGACGCTCCGGCCGCCCGACTCCCGACCTGGTCTATTCCCCCGGGATCAATTGTTTCGACGCCGATGTGATCGCGGTCCACATTGTCTTCGACGAATTTTATGCCCGGGTGCGCCCAGGGCTTGCGCTTCATTCTGTCCCTCTTTGGAGCTGGCCGCGCGTTATTCACCGGCGTCTGTACTACCGGCTCATCATGTTTCTGGAACAAAGAATCTACAGCGACAAGCACATTCATCTCGTGGCCGTATCGGCCCGGATCGCCGCGATCCTCAAAGCTCGCTTCGGCCGGCAGGACGTCACGGTAATTCCCAACGCCGTGGACCTCGACCGCTTCTCTCCCGAAGTGCGCCGCGCACGGAGGGCTGCCTCGAGGCAGACGTTCCATTTTCAGGAAAATGAATTTGTCGCCCTGCTGATCGGTAATGATTGGAAGAATAAGGGCCTGGAAGCGCTCCTGCGCGCCGCCGCGCAGCTTCGCGAACTGCCCTTGCGGCTGCTGGTGACCGGCCAAGATGACCCCGAACTGTTTCGCGCCCTGGTGCGGGAACTTGCCTTGCAGGACCGCGTGCTTTTTGCCAAGCCTTCCCCGGATGTCCTCCAGTTTTACGCGGCCGCCGATCTGTATGCCGCCCCATCGCTCGAGGATTCCTTTGGCCTGCCGATAGTTGAAGCCATGGCCTGCGGGCTTCCTGTGATCGCGAGCGTCCACGCAGGAGCCAGCGAGCTGGTTCGCGACGGAGAGAACGGTTTGCTGCTGCGACGCCCGACGGCGGCTTCTGAACTCGCCGGCTTGATTCGCACTTTATTGGATGATGCCGCACTCGGAGCAAGCCTGGGTGCGGCCGCCGCTCAATATGTTGAGGCCAACTGCGGCTGGGATCAGAACGCGGAACGCACCCGCCTCCTTCTGGAAGAAGCCCTTGCGCGTCGAACAGGCCAGAAATGAATCTTCCGGGCGGTCAGGGAAGCTAAACAACGTGGTATTTTGGAGATCTGGGACTGCTGGTATCTCCGGACGGCGTGTTCGCCCAGTTCCGTGCAGGAAAGGCCGATTCTTGAGCGCCACCGATTTCCTCCGACGCGCGAAAATTGCGACGCGAGCGTTCGCCGATGTCGCCAACTGGCGCGAACTGCTGCCGCTCGCCGCCAGCGGCAAAACGGTAACGGAGATTCGCTTGCGCAGTGGCGCGGTGATCAAGGCCTCTCCGGATGGCTCCCTTTGGCCCGTTTTCAGTGACATTTGGTATCACCACTCCTACACCAAACACTGCCCGATTTCTCCGGGTTCCACCGTGGTGGATGTCGGCGCGAATGTAGGGGTCTTTTCCTTGTTTGCCGCGCGCGTCGCCCGCACCGTATACGCGCTCGAGCCAGCCTCGTCCAACTTTTCGCGGCTGGTCCAAAACGTGTCCCAAGCCAAGAACGTGATTTCACTTCATTGTGCCTGCGCGGGGCACGATGGCCGCGCGACTCTGGACCTCAGCAGGGAACCCATCGGCTTTTCCTTGCTGACGACTTCCCCCAGCGGCTCGCAGGAAACCGTTGACGTCGTCAGCCTGAAAACTCTTTTTGCGATTCACAAGATCAATCGTTGTGACTTCCTGAAACTGGATTGCGAGGGCGCCGAATATCCAATTATTCTGGACACTCCGCCTGCGGTGTTGCATCGAGTTCAGCGGATTGTCCTGGAATATCACGACCATCTCTCCGAGCGATTTTCGCATCGCGATCTGACCGAGAAACTGAGGAGCCTCGGTTTCCAGACCACCGAATACAACCCCAGAGGAAGCTATGGCATGCTGGCGGCGATGAGGATCTGACCGCCGCGATGCGTGAGGAATTCGTACGCCGTTATGAGGTTGATTCCCTCATGCCTGGCAAGTTCGCTCTCGGACTCTCCCCGATTGTCATTCTTTATTTTTCCGCAGCTAAGCTCTCATAGAGCGCAACGTGCTCCCGCATCATTTTGCTGTAGCTGAATTCGCTCTCAATGCGAACTAGGGCTTGTTCCCCGAGGTTGGCGGCGAGCCCCGGCTCATCGAGAGCCCGGCCGATCTGCCTCGCCAGATCCATCGCGTCTCCTGTTCGGAAGAGCAAGCCTGCGTCGCCAAGAACCTCCTTAAACGATCCCAGGTCCGAAGCGATGACTGCCAGGCCTCGCTGCATGTTTTCCGCGACCGCTCGGCCAAATACCTCGCCCGCTAAGGATGGAACGACCACCGCCCTAGCACGGGAAAGCTCTTCCGCCATTTCTACGGTTGGAACTCGTCCGAGAAAGTAGACAGCCCCAACGAGTGGCCGAGCCTTTGCTGCCCCTTCTAATGCAGCGCGCTCCGGCCCGTCGCCGATTAGACGAAGTTGGAACTCGCGGCCCTCTCCCAGCAACAGCTTCGCCGCTTCCAGCAAGACGTTAACGCCCTTAGTCGTAACTAGCCGTCCGACAAAAGCAATGACCGGCGGCCCCGTGGGAACGTCCCTTCGCTTTTCCATTTGCAGCGGAGCCAGGCCAAGCGGAATGGTTTTGGTCGGCTGCAGCCGGAGCAGCTGTCTCAACCAATCCGTTTCCGTGATATTCATCGAAGCGTGCGCGCAGAGGAACCGGCGCACAAAGGTGAGCAGCCACAGCTTGCCAGAAGCAAACAGGCCCATATCCCGATTGCACCGGAGGCACGCGCCATGGCGTCCTGCCATGAAGTGGCCGGGGCACGGCCGGTCTTCTTGCGTGAGGTAAAGCTGCCCATTGGGGCAAATAGCTTGAAAGCCGTGGTGCACGACTACCACCGGTTTGCCCGCCAGCAGCGCCAGAACAAACGGCAGGAGTGCGGGGCCCGCGAGATGCACCACATCGCAATCTTTCACCAACAGTGCGAGCTCCCAGAGCCCGGGTCTGCGCACCACCCGAAAGGGCAACTCGCGGTCGTCGAAGCCCCTCGCTTCTACCTGTGTGACCAGAATGATCTCGAATTCGGGTTGTCCCTCGCGCCCATTGCTCTGCGCCAGACCGCGAGCGAGCGCAAGCACCGTCACCTCCACGCCGCCTACACTCGGGGCGAAGAAGTGAGAGTAGAGAAGCAGCTTCACGCGTTTCATGTCGTAGCTGGCAGTCTGCCACACGAATGCCAATTGATCTAGTCTCATGGGCGGTCGCGGATTCCGCCTCTCGAGAAGGCGGTGTGCCGGCTCCACCAACATTGTGTGTTACCTTCCAATCGTGCGGGGATGGGGCGATTCCAACAAGGTCGATGCGAAGGCTCTGCGTCTGTTGCGATAGGTCAAGTAACCGACGGTCGAATGATGGAAAGCCGCATGACACAAGATGGACACCATGGACATCCATGACTGCTCAATCTCCAACCGTCCTTTTTTTGCGGTTTTTCTCCGAACTAGCTGGAGCCGGACGCAGTGGCAGCTGGTCCTTCAGACTCAGAAAGGGCTCTTTAAAATATCGCTGAGAGAAAGAGACCATGATGAAGGAAGACTCCGAGGATGGCCAAACCCCGAATGATGTCTAATTCGGCCATGTGGGCGCGGAGAATTGACTGGAAGCCTGGCGCTGCAGATGAGCCCAGTTGTCTTGCTGCACTTTTCACCGAATGAGCCTGAAGCAGCGGGTTCTCTAATTGCCAGGTTCCGCCGTAGATGCCTATACGCAATAGTTACACGTCGCCTGTGGACTTGGTTGCAATCCCTCCGCTGATGTATTACAAAAAGGCTTGGTGCGGGCTGCGAGAGGTTTTCCATCGATCCGGCCGTTAAAATTCAGCGCGAATACTACGCGGGGACTGCCTCGCGCTATGATTCCATGCACGCTCATGAAGGCGCCGACGACCCCGCGTGCCGAAACCTGATCATTTCGATCCTTCGTCCCTTGGACATTCAAAGCCTGTTGGACGTGGGCTCCGGAACGGGGCGCGGGTTGCAGGACTTTGCGGCATCATTTCCGGGAGCGTTGGTCTGCGGGGTGGAGCCGGTTCGGGCGCTCCTGCAGCAAGGCGTGGCCGCTGGGAATACGCAGACCGTCTCGTTGTTGCAGGCGTCCGGAGAAGCGCTCCCCTTCGGGGACGGGAGCTTTGATGCGGTAAGTGAATTCAGCATCCTGCACCATGTCCCCAATCCCTTCGCGGTGGTGCGGGAAATGCTGCGCGTCGCCCGGAGGGCCGTGGTGATTGTCGACTGCAACCGCTTCGGGCAAGGCTCCCTACCCGCGAAGCTTTTTAAATTATTTCTCTGCAAGACCGGCTTATGGCACGCCTTTAACTTTGTGCGCACGCGCGGCAAGCGCTATCAGATCTCCGAAGGCGATGGTCTTTTCTACTCCTACAGTGTTTACGATTCTTACGATCTTGTGGCGTCGTGGGCGGATCGAATTCTTGTCTTGCCCAGTGGCCAGACTCATTCGCGAAGCTGGTTTCATCCATTGCTTAGCGCCGAAGGAGTGATTTTGGTGGCCACTCGCGAACCGCGGGAAGACGGGAAACAAAATTAGTTTTTGGCGTTTCTGAGCACAGCCTCTCGTGTCGCCTTATACACAAGGATGAAATAACCTGGAGTTAGAAGACGAACTTCTGACGAGTGCCAGTACATCTGCCTTGTGTTAAGAAAGAATCGACTTCTGAACTACAGGGTTGCGAGTAATTTTCTTCGCCAACTTTGCCGGCAGTTCCTCCAGCTCACTGAAGGATTCGATGCTGACAACAAAAAGCCTTCTGCGGATCGCCACACCTCCCAACTTCTTTCAGCCATTGCAAATCTTGAAGAGATTGAGGCTGGACTTCGATTGTGACACTGCCGTGGGGCTTGCCGATCGAGATCGATCCGAACGAGGCCTTGGAGCGCAATATTGCGAGCTAAGGATTATACGAAATGTTAAGCAGGAGTTTGTGGCGGGGATAGTCGGTTACGCCACCTCCGCGCACAAAGCGAGAACCGAAAACTGCATCCCAACCCTCGCCCAGCATCTGCCAGTAGCGGACGACATCTCGGCAATCGTCGGATTCATCAGCTATCATTACCACTACGGCGTCCCCGGTTACGTAATTGAATCCATATGTAATGGCGCGCCCAAAGCCGTGGTCGCCGAAATTTCGGACTGGCCCACATTCTGGGATGCGGGTATGGATCTCCTGGAGCAGACTCCAAGTGGAGTCCGTGCTGCCATCGTCCACGACCACGATTCCGTGGCTAATCTGCTGCAGGCGCAATTCAAGATGGAGGTGTTCAACGGTGGCGCCGATACAGCCTTCTTCGTTCTGGGCCGGAATCACCACGGAGAGTAACCGGAGCGACTCGCCGGGTACAGGTGGTGGTGATTTCATGCGTAGCTCAGCTTCAGCCAATCCGGATGTTGGCTGGCGTGTTGCGCGATGCCTTCGAGAATGGCAGGGAGAGATATCTCGATTTTCCAGCCGAAATCCCCGGCGGCCTCGGTGTCATCCATCACCATCCACGGGTTTAGTGCAGTATTGTTACGGACTCTCAACTGAGTATATTTATGCAGCAGCTACGAACGCAACAAGTTGATGCCCCCCTCGGATTCTCCTAAGGTGTGGCTACGATGCAGAATGGATGATTAGACAAGCTTTCGGGAATCAGCAAAAAGGATGGCCAATTGTGCCCATTGGTCATTCATATTTCGTTAGGATGTTTGCAAAACGGGCAGCAATGGCAGACCAGGCGAAGTGAGCTTGGTAAGCAGCACGACTGAGAGCAGCAAGATCCATGCGATAGGCAGCATCAGAGAGGACCCGACACAGGGCCGCATTAAGACCATTAGGTTGATCGGGTGAGACTAGGACCACCCCGGCGTCAATAATGGGTGCCGCGGTCTCGGACCCCGAATAGGCAACCACCGGAAGGCCGCAAGCGATCCCGGCGATGGCGCTGCTGCGGCGGGAAGAAATAGGACCGCGAACAAAGAGAAGAACATCACAAACGGAAAGCTTCTCGACAACTAGGGCGGGTTCGATGACACCTTCTACCGACAGTTCCACAGGAAGGTTGCGAAGCCCTTCTCTCAGTTCAGTTTCCCGAAGTTCAGCATGACGCCCAAAGATCGAAAGACGCAACTTGCCAAGCTTCTGCACGGCATAGCGAACTGCACCGAGGATGATTTGTGTTTCGCGCTCGCCAGATTCGCCACCAGTGATGCTGAAGACGCCAATCATGGGCACCGAGTCCTGTCGGGAAGGCTTCATAGGTGTAGATGGGATGGGCAGATTAGGACCGACAGGTACAAAAATAGCATTCTTCTGGGTAGCAGGCAGCCAGGAGAGTCTTTCCGGCGGAACCGTGAAGACCGCTAGATCGGCGAGGGCGAGCGCTCGGTGCATAGTACGGATTTGGATGAAGCGCCGAACTAAATCGATCAGGCGGGTACCGGAGTAGGACTCAACATCGTGAAAAACAATGCCCACGCGGGCGCCGGCGGACCTCAAAATCTTCATGGTGCGCAGCACCTTCTGTGGGAAGCCGCGCGAAGACCAGGCGAGTGCGGTGTACTGAACCAGCACCCAAGTGTCCCTCCATCGGGTAGCCTGAAGGCGCAGAGCATTGAGCGCCTCCGACCAGCCATGAATCTCCCAAGGCACGCGGCGAATTTCCAGTTGAACCTCGTGGGCTCTAAGAGCGTCGGCAAGGTAACGGCAGTATTCCTCAACCGCGTCGGTGGGTTCGTCGCCCTTACCGAGAAGAGCGATTGCGCGCGGGCTCATTGAGGTAGTGCGAGGACGTGATTTTCGTCCAGGTTTCTGCAAG
>Ga0126381_100003401_pt1 | contig 17298 bp, 11 predicted proteins | sample PanSoiMetPlot_28_FD_96465 | JGI IMG/M metagenome (GOLD analysis project Ga0126381, IMG submission 96465) | Tropical forest soil microbial communities from Panama - MetaG Plot_28 | ecosystem: Environmental > Terrestrial > Soil > Tropical forest > Bulk soil | place: Panama | collected 2016-02-17 | reverse complement strand
GTGTTCAACTCGGTCGAGGGATACAACGACGACGACGCAACCTTCCTTCGTCGCCGGTTCACGCCGCGTGCCTACTCGGACGTCGCGATGCTGCGTGAGATTTGTGAGCACCCCGCGCGCACAAGAGCGCGGATTGCGGCGAAGCGTACATTGCTTGGTGGCGTGCGAGCAGTGATGGGTGGACGTTACGATCGCCTTAGAACGTATGTAGTGTCCGCCTTCCGCCGTCGCTAAAGCTATGGCGGACCGCCGTAGCCTTGGCGAAGGCGGTCAGGCGGACCCATACGTCCGGCTAAGGCCGGACACTACGTACACGCACTCAGTGAATCGTGAATTTGACGCCGACGGCGAAGTCGGGATCCGTGTTCCAACGAATGTTGAACGGCATGTCCATGTTCTCTCGCGCATAGAACTGCGCGACGATCGGGTGTCGAGCGCGCGTGAAGCGATGGCTGACGCCGAGCACGATGTCGGAGTAGTTGGAGTCGAGGCCGACGCTGCCGGTCGGCTGATACGGCGTCGTGCTGCCGTCGAATTGCAGGTTCAACGAGTTGTTGTCGCCGAGACGAAACTCGGGCCCTACGGAGAACCCGAATACGCCGCGTTTGAGCGGCAACGTCCAGACGCTGACCCGATCAATCGCGTAGGTGCCGCGCACGTCGGCGTTCAGCGCCATCCAGTTGTTCAGTTTCTTCTCGATCGAGAGGCCGGCGCCGGCAAAGTTGCCAACCGTGAACTGGGAGGTCCCCGCGATGTTCACCGCGACGCGCGCCGAGACGCGTGTGTCGCGTGACGATGGCGACGCGTCGCGCAGCACGGCCTTCGCGACGAGATAGACGTCGCCAATGCCCGACCCCTCACCGGAAGACCGGTACAAGAGTTGACCGTCCCTGGCAATCCACGTTCCGAGTGGCTGCAGATCCGTCACTCTGCTGCGTAGCGGGGCCTGGACGAAGTTTTCGAAGCCGGCGATGAATCCGTTCAGCATTCCGCGATCGCTTTCAGCGAACTGCACCTGCGCGCCGACTTCGAATCGCGGCCAGTGCGCCGGCTTGAAGCCGCGGCGGAATTCGAGCGCGAGCGTGTGCGCTTCGAATCGTTGGGTGATCGAGAACGCATCGCTAGCTTCGATGTAGAAGTTATTTGCGCTGACGGTGTGGATCGACACTTGATGCGTGCCGGGATCGAGGACGTCGGCGCTCTCGCCGGCGAGCGAGTATCCGCGGCGTCCGGCGCCGGCTTGATCGACGGGTACCGGTCCGAACGGTTCCCACGGACGAAATTCCGACTCCTGTGCCACGGCGGCGCGCGCGCACACCAGGGTCAGAATCAATACGCACACTCGCTGCGACAGCGGCACGCTTGGCCTCCGCATTTCCGAAAACTGTTGTGTCCGTTGTGGCTGAGGAACCGGGCACCTATTGTATCGGGTTTGCGGACGGTTTCCCTTACAACGGCGATAGGTTGTAAGGTGTCAGTCCATGGCGGTGAACAAAGAGGTGCTGGCCATCATCCTCGGGGGCGGCCAGGGCACTCGGCTGTTCCCGCTGACACAGTTGCGCTCGAAGCCCGCCGTCCCGATTGGCGGACAGTACCGGCTGATCGACATCCCGATCAGCAACTGCCTGCACGCCGACGTGCGGCGCATCTTCGTCCTCACGCAGTTCAACTCCGCGTCACTCAACCGGCACGTCGGCCAGACGTACCGGATGGACTTGTTCAGCCAGGGCTTCGTCGAGATCCTCGCGGCCGAGCAAACACCCGACAATCCGAACTGGTATCAAGGCACGGCGGACGCGGTCCGTCAGGCCGCGCGCCACTTCTCGCGCCACGACGCCGACTACTACCTCGTCCTTGCCGGCGATCAGCTCTACCGCATGAACTTTGCGGATTTGATCGAGGCCCACGTCGATCGCCAGGCCGACGTCACGATCGCGGCGCAGCCGGTGACGGCAAGTGACGCGACGCAGATGGGCATTTTCCGGTTCGATCGCGAAGGACAGATCGTCGCCTTCGAGGAGAAACCAAACGCGGCGCGGCTCGCCGAGCTCGGCCAGAGCATCCCGCGCGGCGCGACGTTTACGGGTCACTTGGCCGACAAACCGTTCGTCGCGTCGATGGGCATCTACCTGTTCTCGCGCGACGTCCTGCTCGACGTCATCAAAGACGACGCCGCCACCGACTTCGGGCGCGGCATCATTCCGCACGCGCTCGATCGGTATCGCGTCAACGCGCATTTGTTTCGCGGGTACTGGGCCGACGTCGGCACCGTCGCGTCGTTCTACGAAGCGAACATCATGCTGACGCAGCCGGCCCCGCCGTTCAGCTTCTACGACTCCCGCTTCCCGGTCTACACGCATCCGCGCTTTCTGCCGGGATCGCGGCTGGTGGACTGCACGGTTCGCGACTGCATCGTGTGCGACGGATGTGATCTCGATCGATGCACGATCGAACAGTCGGTGATTGGCATCCGCACGCGCGTGCAGCCAGGCACGCGCATCTCGCGGTCGGTCCTGCTCGGCGCGGACTTCTACGAGACCGACGACCTGGCCCCGACGCGCACGCACGGACCGCGCATCGGCATCGGCCGCGACGTCGTCCTCGATCGCGTCATCGTCGACAAGAACGCGCGCATCGGCGACGGCGTGCAGTTGACCAACGCGGCCGGCGTGCAGACAGTCGACGGCGACGGCTACCACATACGGAATGGGATCATCGTCGTCCCCAAGGACGGCGTCATTAAGGCTGGAACTACGGTGTAACCAGCAAGATCACGAGTCGGACGCGATCAAGACGCGAGTCGGAAACGGGTCGAAACGAGTCAATGACGCGTAGCACAAAGTCAGCTACTCGTCATGACTCGTCGAAGACTCGTTGAGACTCGTCAACGACTTGTGCTCGATCCATGATTGACACGTAATGAAGTAGTTAACGCACCGTTAACATCTTCGTCGTACCCGGATCACACGCCTTCCCTACGCTTCCCTGATTCAAATCAGATGCAGGGAGGCACGATGACTGTTCGTAAGTGGTTGACGGCGTTCATTCTCGTCGCGTTGAGCGCGGCGACTGCCATGGCTCAAACGGATCAGGGTCGGTTCACGGGAACCGTCCGGGATTCACAGAATGCGTTCGTCGCAGGGGCGACGGTGAAGGTGAAGAACGAGCGAACTGGCGAAGAGCGGGAGGCGCTCACCAACCAGCAGGGCTACTTCCTCATCGGGTCCCTGAAACCGTCGACGTATACGATTCGCGCCGAAAAAACGGGATTTTCCGCGATCGAATACACGAACATGACGATTGCCGTCGGTCAGGAGCTGAATCTCGATTTCGAGTTCAGGCCCGCCGGCGTGCAGGAGACGGTCACCGTCGTCGGCACCGCTCCAGTGCTGGACGTGTCCTCCGCACATATCGGCGTAAACGTCGCCGAACGGGACATCAAGGATCTGCCGGTCAACGGCCGCCAGATGTCGCAGCTGATGCTGCAGGCGCCGGGCTCCCAGAACGCCGGCACCGGCACGTGGCAAGACATTCGTTTCAGCGGACGTGCGGTCGAACAGAACGCCATCCGCTACGACGGCATCGAAGGTTCGGCGATCATCGACGCGGCACCGGGCAACCTGAACGGCGAAGTCGCGACACCCTTCAAGCTGCAGGCGAGTCTCGAGAACGTCCAGGAGTTCCGCGTCGAGTCGAGCGCCTATCCCGCCGAGTTCGGCACGGGCAGCGGCGGACAGGTCAGCGTCATCACGAAGTCGGGCGCAAACCTGTTCAGCGGATCGCTGTTCGAGTACTTGCGGCGCGACCCCCTCGACTCGCGCAACTACTTTGACTCCGTTCGCAATCAGAACGGCTCGATTCAGAGCGACCTCCCGAAGTCGCTGCTCAAACAGGATCAGTTCGGCGGCTCGGTGGGCGGCCCGATCGTCAAAGACCGGGCGTTCTTCTTCGGCAGCTACGAGGGCTATCGTCTTGACGCCGGCATCAACATCATCGAAGCCGTGCCGAGCGACTTCGCGTGGGCGCGCGCCACACCGCTCATCGCGTCGCTGCGACCGGGATTCCTGGCATCGACGGCGTTCATCGCGACGAAGGCAGCCGCCGGCACCGACTTCGACACCGCGCAGATCCAGACGCCCCAGACCGTTCGTGAAGACTCCTTCAGCGGCCGTCTCGACGTGAAGTACAGCTCTAGCTGGTCGAGCTACATCCGCTTCTTCGCTGATCGCGGCACGAGCGACCAACCGAACAACGTCGCCGGTCAGGTCATTCACACGGTCGCCAATCCCGTGAACGGCGTATTCAACCTGCAAGGTATCCTGTCGAACAACACGACCAACGAGTTCAAGGTCGGCTACAACGGCGCGCCCACGTCGCTCGTCGGTTTCGCTCCGGTCGTCAACGGTTTCGACTTCTCGACGTTCATCATCAACACGACTGGCTCGGTCGCCAACAGCGGCATCGCCGGCCAGGGCGCGAGCTCGGGTCTCACGGTGCCTGGCGGCCTCATTCGCGCGAACAGCGCCCAGAACGGCCGCGCCGAGCCGTACGATCCGTACACCCTCTCGTTCATCGACTCGTTGAGCTCGATCCGGGGCAATCACTTCCTCAAGTTCGGTGGCGAATACCGCATGATCCGGATGACGACCGACCGCCTCGGCGGCACGACGTACTCGTTCACCAACCTGAACGCGTTCCTCGGAAACCAGCCCTCGACGATTCAGTATCTCGGCGACGTGAGCTCGCCAAGCGTCTTCAACAACGGCGCGACGGGTCCTCGGCACTATCAGCAGGAGTACTACATCGGCTACGCGCAGGACGAGTGGCGCGCCAATCCGAAGCTGACGCTGAACTATGGTCTGCGGTACGACTACTACACACCGCCGCGTGAAGCGAACAATCTGCAAGTCAAGTTCAACATCGACACGGGCACGATCGACCCGAACACCACGCAGATTCTGCAGTCGTCGAAGACCAACTTCCAACCGCGCGTCGGCTTGAGCTATGCGGCGAAAGACAAAACAGTCTTCCGCGCGGGATTCGGGCTGTTCGTCGGTCCCGGACAGACGGAAGATCAGGTCCAGACGATCGCTGACTCTGACCGCGTGAGTTCCACGATCACGTCCGGTCCGTTTCTCGCGTTCCCGCTGGACCCCGCGGTGGCGGTTGCGAACTTCGTGAACAACCCGCTCAATCGCAATTACCAACCGCGCGCCTACGCGAACGAGTACTCGATTCCGGAGCGGATCTGGCAGTACACAGCATCCGTACAGCAGGAAGTCGGCAACCGCACGGCGTTGACGGCCGCCTACATCGGCAGCCAGGGACGCAACCTCTTCCTGCGAAGCGTGGCCAACCAGATCACGCAGGTCGTCACGAATCCGAATCCCGCGAACGCCGCGATCGTGATCCGTCAGTTCGCGATTCCAACGCTTGATGCCTCCGGCAACATCGTCGGCGTGCAGAATCCGTACGCCGAAATCGACTACAAGACGAGCGGCGGACACGACAGCTACAACGCACTACAGATCGGACTATCACGTCGATCGGCCAGCGGTCTGTCGATGAACCTGCAGTACACGCTGTCGAAGAGCTACGGGAATACCAGCGGATCGAACGAGGCTCTCACCGTGGGCAACCTCGCGCGCAATCTGCCCGACTTCGACTACGACAACGGCTACAACAACTTCGACGTGCGCCATACGTTCAACTTCAGCCTTCTCTACCAGGTGCCATACGGGCGCGGCCGCAGCGTCAATGTGAACGGCGTGAAGGACTGGGTGCTCGGCGGCTGGGACATCGGCGGCATCTACAACGCGCGCAGCGGTCTGCCGATCAACCTGCTCATCACGCGTCCCGACATCCTCTATAAGGACGCCGCGGGCAACTACTACAACAACCCAGCGGCAGGACGCATCGCGGTCATCAACACGCCAGGCGGCGGCAACTCGCGGAACGTCCGCCGCCCGGATCTGGTGCCCGGCGTAGATCCCTTCGTCAACGACAACGGTCTGCTCTTCCTCAATCCGGCAGCGTTCGCGACGCCGCTGCCCGGCACGTGGGGAAACCTGGAGCGCAACTCACTGCACGGCCCGAACTTCAATCAGGTGGACATGGTTGTTTCCAAGCACTTCGGCGGCCCGCGCAATTTCGAATTTCGCGCCGAGATCTTCAACCTGTTCAACACCGCGAACTTCAGCAATCCGAACGCGACGCTGCCGAATTCGATTCCGACCAACGCCACGTCTGAATCCAACAAAGTGCAGCCGGGACAGCCCTTCTCAGTGGGAGCGGCCGGAAGCGCATTCGGTCAGCTCACATCGACCGTCGGCCGCACCGTCGGCCTCGGCACGTCGCGACAGATTCAGTTCGCGTTCCGCCTGAACTTCTAAACACGAAGAACACGAAGTCCTCTCACCACACGAAGAGCACGAAGGAACACACGAAGGCGGGCTCGCAAGAGCCCGCCTTCTTTTTTTGCAGGAATCCCCGTGGGTGTTTCGGTGGTGGTCATCGTTCTTCAGATGACCGTCATGACGAGACGAATCCTGCGAGCGATCGAGCTGGCAACAGGAAATAGCTATCCGGCGGCTTCGGTCGCGGCTGGCGAATCCCACAGCCAGCGTTCCGCTTCGTCGATCGTCTCGACCACATTCGACTCGGCAAACCGGTTGCGCGCGAACTGCGCGAACAGCTTCGCGATGCCGACGTGTTCGGGTTCGATGGCGACGATAGCGCAGCGTCCGTACCGAATCGCCGATTCGCCAGTTTCCATCCGATCGGCGACTTGTCTCAGCTGGCTGGTTTCGGGCGTCGACGTGATGTGGCGCAAGTCGAGCACGACGTCCATCACGCCACGCCGTCGGGGATCGCGTTCGAGGGCGTCGAAGTGCGCCATCACCTGCTCGAAGGTGACGATCCCGGCGCAGGTTGTGCGAACGAGCGCATGCTCGCGATCGATCTCGTACAAGACCGGCATGGACTGCAGACGGTACCGCGATCCAAGAGACCGCACAAGGAAAATGTAAGAGCCAAAGTCACACCGAATTGACATGGCATTTACAAGCCGTCGACGCCCGGCCTTTATCGTCGAGCCATTCATACGGAGGTTTGAAGATGCAGGAACGTAAGTGGGGTTTGTCGCTACTCGTGTGTGCGCTGTTGTGGACAGCGACCGTCTTTGCGCAGTCCGCGCCGACCGGCCCGGCCATGCTCAGCGGCAAGGTGCTCGATCCCGATTCCAAGGTCGTGGTGAACGCCGCCGTCATCGCGCGAAACGAGGCGACTAACGAGATCCGTACGACGTCGACCGACTCGGTCGGTCACTTCTCGATCACCGGGCTCCCTTCCGGGATGTACACCATCGAGGTCGCGGTGCCGGGATTTGAAATCGTGCGCCGCACGGGCGTTCGTGCATCCGAGGGCATCGCGGAGGAAGTCGCCATCAACCTTTCGCTGGCGAATATCACCGAAACGGTCACTGTGTCGACGGCGCTGCCGGCGGCCGCCGTGGCTGCCCCGTCGCAAGGATCGCTGACCGCGCGCTCGGCCGAATCGCTGATCAGCGAAAGCTACATCCGCAACTACACGTCGCCGTTCTCCGACTACAGCCAGGTGCTGCAGATGGCGCCGGGCACGTTCAGCGTGAGTGCGAATGGACCGGGGCTGAGCGACACGAAGACGTTCTATCGGGGCTTCAAGGACGGTCAGTACAGCATGACGTTCGACGGGATCCCGTTCAACGACACGAACGATCCGACGCACCACTCGTGGGTGTTCTTCCCGGCGCAGACGATCGGCTCGACGGTGTTCGATCGGAGTCCGGGATCCGCCGCGTCGGTCGGGCCGTCCACTTACGGCGGCTCCGTGAACATGTTGTCGCGCTCCCTGTCGTCGAGCCCGGAAATCAACGGCACGATCTCGTACGGCTCGTTCAACACGCGCCTGTTCGACGGTGAAGTCGACTCGGGCCGGTTCGGCCCTGGGGGAAAATCGCGCCTCCTCGTCGAAGCCCACGAGATGAAGTCGGACGGCTACCAGACCTACAACTACCAGGACCGCAAGGCGTTTTCCGCGAAGTACCAGCTCTCGCTGAGCGACACGACGACCATCACGGCGTTCAGTTCAGTCATGCAGCTCAACTCGAACACGCCGAACCAGAAGGGCTCGACGCGAGCGCAAATCGCGCAGTTCGGCGACAACTTCCTGATGAACAACGATCCGAACTCGCCGCTCTATTACAAGTTCAACTTCTACAGCATCCCGACCAACTTCGAGTACCTCGGCGTCAAGACGTCCCTGGGCAACGGCTGGACGCTCGACGACAAGGTCTACACGATGCGGTACTACAACAAGCAGAACTACAACGGCGTGACGTCGATCACGGCAACGAGCGCGACCGACAAGTTGAACAGCTATTGGAAGGTCGGCAACAACCTGCCGATCTCGAAGACGACGTCGAACGGCGTGTTCCGCACGGGTCTGTGGACGGAATATGCGTCGACGGACCGGTATCAGGCACCGTCGGATCCGCGCACCTGGATCGATGCGGCGCTGCCAAACTTCCACGAGATGTTCGGGACGAAGTCGATTCAGCCGTACGCGGAATATAGCTGGAAGGCCGCACCGAACTTCACGATTACGCCGGGCATCAAGTACGCGTACTACTCGCAGGACTTCACGCAGTTCGCCGACAACGGAAAGACGGTCGGCAGCCTCAACGGCGCGCTGTACACGAAACATGACGTCGATTACCACACATGGCTGCCGTCGGTGGATGCGCACTATCTCGTGCAGCCGTACTGGTCGCTGTACGGGCAGTACGGCAAAGGGCAGAATATTCCGCCGACGAGCATCTTCGACGTGAAAGGCGCGCTCGTCGCGACGCTGCCGAAGCCGATTAACACGGACACGGTGCAGTTCGGATCGGTGTGGAAGTCGAGCCACGCGACGCTCGACCTCGACTACTACCACATCAACTTCCAGAACGACTATTCGTCCACGACGGACCCGGTGAGCGGCGAAACGCTCTACTTCCTCACGAGCGATTCGACCACGCAGGGCGTGGAAGCGGAGAGCACCGTTCTCGTCGGCTACGGATTTGCCGTCTACTTGAACGCGACGACCGGCTCGGCGAAGTACAACGACACCAAGCAGTGGGTGCAAAACGCGCCGAAGGACACGGAGACGATCGGCCTCACGTACAACATGGCCAGCTGGAACGTCGGGTTGTTCAACAAGCGCATCGGCCAGATGTGGCAGGACAACGGCGCCGCCCACGAGGCGGTCGCGATCGATCCGTTCAACATCACGAACCTGTTCGTGAACTACCAGCTGCGAGGGTCATCGCAATTACAGAACACGCGTATTCGGTTTGCCGTGAACAACCTCACGGACAGCCACGCCATCACGGGTATTACGCCCGCATCGGCGGCGTCGAACCTGCCCGCGGCCGGCGACATCCTGACGCTGATGTCGGGCCGGAGCGTGTCGGTGTCTGTGACGATTGGATACGCGCCGCGGTAGAACGGGGAGGTTCGGGAGCTGGGACTGGCGACTCGGTAGTCGTCAGTCCCCAGCCATCAGTTCGCTGAAGTAATTAGATAAGTACTACACGCCGAGTGCGCGTTCGATCCGCCAGCCTTGTTCCGTCAACTTCTCGATTTCCAGCTGAACGGTGGCCAGTGCACGCTCGACGCGATGCCAGTCGTCGAAGTGCACATGACGGGTGGGCTTCATATCCTCGGTGAGCGTCAGCTCCCAGCCGGACGGCTGAGATGCGCTGACGCGATACTTCCTCGTGTGATCGTGGTGTCGTAAAGCAATCGAAAACATTCAGTTGTCCTCGGTTGTCTTTTGGGAAGCCATAATCCTTGATCGATACGGTCCCAGTATATGTAAACTCCGTGTAAACGAAAAGTTGCTCGGATGACCTAGCGGAGCTGTCCAGTCTCGAACTTCAGCGCGGCCGACTTCGCCTGATACTCGTAACGCGCTGAGGCCTGGGCGATTTCCGCTTCGGTCTCGTTCAGCTGCGCCTGCGTCAGTTCGACGATCGAGCTGAGACCCATGTCGTAGCGCTGCTGGGCGAGATCGAGTGCGTCTCTCGCCTGCACGACGAGCTGATTCGTCAGATCGACACGCTGATACCCCGTTCTCACCTGCACCCATGCCGTCGTCACGTCGCGGGCGACGCGGTTCTCGAGATCCTGGCGCGCTTCGTCCGCCATCTGCGCGCGATACATAGCTTCGCTCCGCCGCGCCGAGTACAGGCCACCATTGAAGATCGGCACCGTGACGTTGAACCCTGCCGCGGAATAGTGCTCGTTGAGCACCTGGTCGCGGTACGGCGTCACGCCCGTCGTGCCCACCGCCGCCAGCGTCGGAAACGACAGCGCGCGCTCGGCCAGCACGAACTTCGATGCTGCCTGCGCGATGAGCCGCTCCGAGGCGACATCAGGACGATCGCGCAGAGCCTCCGCGATGACCGTCGACGCATCGTCAGATGACGGAGGCACGAGGGCCTCTTCGACGAGCTGGTACGTGAACGACTGCGGCGCGCCCATGGCCGTGTTGAGCGTAGCGAAGGCGCCCTGCACATCGCCCTGAGCCTGCACGCGCAGCAACTGCGCTTGACTGAGGTTCACGCGCGCAAAGCTCAGATCGAGTCCCGACTTCAGCCCGCTCTGCGCGAGTGCGCTCACCTGATCGACGACGATCTGCCGTGCGTCGACGGTCTGCTGTGCGACGCGAAGCACCGCTTGGGCCCGCAGCGCGTCGAAGTAGGCGCGGTCGACGTCGAGCAGCACCGTCGCGCGCACCGTCGTCACATCTTGGACCTGCGCGCTGGCGCGTAGCTGTTGTGTCTGGACGAGATCCCCGGTGCGCCCGAAATCGGTGACGAGCTGCGCCGCGGTGATGCCGAGTGCGAACCGACTGAAGATCGACGGGTTGTTCAGCGCGCCGGCGGTGATCCGCGTGTTGTCGGGCGCGCCGACACCCGTCACGCTGCCGAAGAGCGTGGGCCAGTAGGCCGACTTGGCTTCACTGACCGTTTGCTCGGCGGCTTGTGCCGCCGCTTGCGCGGCGATGACGCCTGGGTGTCCGGCCAGCGCGCGCTGCTCGGCATCTCGCAGCGTCAAGTTCGGCGGCGGTGTCTGGGCCTGTGCCGTCGCGGCCGCCGCCAGGGCGGCGACCGCAAGTGTCGTCAGTCGTCGTGCCGTCATCGTGCGTCGCTCGCCGTCGCGGTCTTGCGATACACGATGAGATAGGCGGCCGGAACGATGAAGACCGTCAAGGCGACGGACACCGTCAGCCCGCCGATGATCGCGCGGGCCAGCGGCGCGTATGCCTCGCTGCCTGTCCCGAGTTTCAGCGCCATCGGCACGAGGCCGATGATCGTCGCAAGCGATGTCATCAGAATCGGCCGCAGACGGATGCGGCACGAGTTGACTACTGCGTCGAGCACCGTCATCCCGTCGTCCTGCAGACGATGCGTGAACTCGACGATCAGAATGCTGTTCGACACGACCATGCCGACCATCATCAGCACGCCCATCAGCGACTGCACGTTGAGCGTCGTGCCCGTGACGAAGAGCGCGACGAGCACGCCGGTCAGCCCGGTCGGCACGGCGAGCAGAATCAAGAACGGATCCACAAACGAACGGAACTGGGCGACCAGGATGAGATAGAGGAGCACGAGCGCGAGAATCAGCCCGAGTGCGAAGCTCGTGAACGACGATCGCATCCCCTGTACCATTCCCCGCATGTTCACGCGGACTCCCGACGGAAGCTTCGTCGCGCCGATCACCTTATCGATCCGGTTGGCGAGCGCGCCGAGGTCTTCGCCGTCAGGATTTACGTAGATGTCGACGACACGTCGAATCTGATAGTGGTCGATCTCCGTCGGCGACGTGATCGGCGTCACCCGCGTGACGGCATCCAACATCGTCGGATCCTTTTCGTGTTCGCCGTGCAGCGGAATCGCTCGGAGATCGAGCAGATTGCGGATGCGATTCTCCGGGTACTGCACCGTCAACATGTAGTCGTTGCCCGATCGGGGATCGACCCAGAAGCTCGGGGCGATCATCTGGTTCGACGTTAACGCCGTGATGACGTTGTTGACGACCTCGCGCTGATTGAGGCCGAGATCCGCCGCGCGCTCGCGGTCGATGTCGAGCCGCAACGACGGGTAATCGACGTCCTGCGGAATGTAGACGTCGCTGATGCCCGGCAGCTTGCGAATGTCCGCGGCGAGTCCCGCGGCCGCGCCGAAAACGCCGTCGATGTCCGATCCATTGAGCTGCACGTCGATCGGCGCCGGCAGCCCCTGGTTGAGCACCGCGTCGACGATGCCGCCGGACTGGAAGTACGCGCTCAAATTCGGCAGATCGCGCTGCATGGCACGACGCATCCGCGCCATGTATTCGTAGCTGCCGATTTTGTGCTTCTCTTTCAGCGCCACTTGCACGGTGGCCGCGTGCGGACCGGCGTTGCTCGTGTAGAGCGCGGCGAAGTCGGGCACGACGCCGATGTTCGACACGACGAGCTCGAGGTCGTCGGGATCCACGATCTTGTGAACCATCTTCTCGATCCGGTTCACCTCGTCGGTCGTCACCTCGATGCGGCTGCCCGACGGCGCCTTCACGTTCATGACGAACTGGCCCGCATCGGTCCTGGGGAAGAACGCGACGCCGAGGAAGGGATAGATGATCAAGCTCAGCGCGAACAGGGCCGTGATTGCGACGATGACGCGGCCGGGCGCGCGCAGTGCGGAACGAATTCGCCGCTCGTACCAGACGAGCATTTGCTCGAACCGGTGGCTGAACGCGCGATTGAACTTTGCTGCGAATCCGAGGGCGGGCGGGGCTGGATGAGCAGCATGGGAAAGCTCTGCGTGCTCTCCTTCCTGCCTGTCCTGCCCTTCCTGCCTGTCCTGCCCTTCCGGCCCCGCGTGATGCGGCGCTTTCAGGAACCTCGCGCAGAAGAGCGGCACAACGGTCATCGCGACGAAGTACGAGGCGAAGAGCGCGAGCACCACTGCGAGCGCGAGCGCGGAAAACAAGAAGCGGCTCACGCCATAGAGGAACGTGACCGGAAAGAAGACGATCGAGCTCGTGAGCGTCGCGGCGAGCACGGCCATCGACACTTCTTCGCCGCCTTTCTCGGCGGCGACGGCCGGCGGTTCGCCCATCTCGAGATGCCGGAAGATGTTCTCGAGTACGATGACGGCATTGTCGATGAGACGCGAGAAGACGAGCGCGAACCCGGCGAGGATCATCGTGTTGATCGAGCTCCCGCCCATGTAGAGCATGATGATCGCGGCGAGCACCGACATCGGAATCGCGAGAAACACGCCGATGGTCGCGCGCATGCTGCCGAGAAACACGAGCACCATCACGCCCGTCAGCACGAGGCCGATGCTGCCCTCGTCGCCCAGCGTCTCGATCGCGTTCTTCACGAACTGCGACTGATCGAACACGACGTTCGTGACCAGCTGCTGCGGGATGTCGACGAGCTTGTCGACCGCGGTCCTGATGCCGTTCACGACAGCGATCGTGTTCGTGTCGCCGCCCTGTTTGAGAATCGGGATGTAGGCGGAGCGCTGTCCGTCGACCTTGACGATGTTCGCCTGAATCTGACTGCCGTCTTCGGCGCGCCCGACGTCGCTCACACGCACCATTGATCCGTTCGACGCGGTCTTGAGCGGAATGCGGTTGATGTCGGAGACGTTCCGCACCTGGCTGTTCGTGAAGATCGTGTAGTCGAGGGGACCGATCTTCACGTCACCCGACGGCAGAATCAGATTGGCATTGTTCACCGCCCGGACCACGTCCATCGGACTCAGCTGGTACGCCTGCAGCTTGTCAGGATCCACGTACACCATGATCTGGCGGTACTTGCCGCCGAAGATCGTCGGCACCGACGCGCCGGGCACGCCGGCGAGCTGATTGCGAATCGTGTACTGCCCGATGTCGCGCAGCTGCGTTTCGTTCAGGCCCTCCCCTTTGAGCGTGATAAGCGCGACAGGCAAGTTCGACGCGTCGAACTTCTGCACGATCGGCGGAAGCGTGCCGGGAGGAAGCCGCCGTAGATCCGCCATCGCGAGGTTGGCGATCTCGCTGACGTCGGCGTCGGCGCTGGTTCCTGGCTGGAAGAAGACTTTGATGATGCTGACGCCCGACAGCGATCGCGATTCCATGTGATCGATACCGGACCCGAGCGTGAAGAACCGCTCGAACCGTCCGGTGATGTCGGTTTCGATCTGCTCCGGCGGCATGCCGCTGTAGAACGTCGCGACGACGACTTGCGGGATGTTGATGTCGGGAAAGAGATCGACCGGCATCCGGACGAGACTCGTTAGGCCGACGACGATGACGATCAGGCAGACAACGATGATGAAGTACGGATTACGGAGGGAGAACCGGGACATTACTTCTCTCCTCCTTCGGCCGCGACCGCCTTCGGCATCACGACCGCCCCTGGCTTGAGCTGCGCGCGGCTGCCGATGACCACCAGATCGCCGTCATTCACGCCGCGCGTCACTTCGATGCGATCGTCTGCCTCGAGGCCGAGCGCCACCTTTCGCTCTTCGATCTTGCCGGCCGATCGCCCGTCGCCGCTGACGACGAGCACACGCGCGCCGTTCTCGGTACGATCGATGGCCTGCACCGGCGCGACGAGCGCGTCCTTCGAGGCGTCGAGCACGAGCGTTGCGTCCGCATACATGCCGGGCACAAGGTCCAGCTTCGGATTGAGCACGTCCACCTCGACGTGCATCGTCCGCGTCTCGGTGTCGAGGCGATCGGAGAATCGGGCGATTTTTCCAGTGACGGTCTTGTGGAGCGACTGCACGGAGACCGCGACGTCGTTGCCGACGTGGATGCGCGGCACGGCCGATTCGGGCACCGGGATCACCAGGCGCAGCCTGTCGTTCTGCGACAGGCGCACGATCGGCATCGCCTGCGTCTGGGAAGACGTGCCGGCCTGAATCATCGCGCCAGTGTCGGCATACCGGTGCGTGATGACGCCGGCAAATGGCGCGGTGATGCGAGAGTAATCGAACAACGCCTGCGTCTTGCCCTGCGCGGCCTTGGCAATCTCGAGTTGTTCCTTCGCGGCGGCCAGCGCCGCCTGCGACGTCGAGACCTGCGCCTCGGCGACGCGATCGCGGCCCGTCGCCTCGTCGATGTCCTGCTGGGCGACCAGATTCGGCCGGACTTTCATGACACCGGCAAGCCGTGTCGCCGAAAGATGTGCGACCTCGTGGGCCGATTGCGCGCGCTGCAGGTCGGCCTGCGCGCGATTGATTTCCTCGTTGGCGCGCTTGACGGACGCTGCGTCTTGTTTGATCTCTTCCTGCAGTTCCGGAATCTCGAGCACGGCGAGAAGTTCGCCTGACCTGACGCGATCGCCGACGTCCACAGAGATCGACTTGAGGTAGCCTGCCACCTTGGCGTGCACTTCGATTTCCTGGAACGGCCGGAACTCGGCCGCGATCGTCAACGACTGCGCGATGTCCCCGCGCGTGACCCGCGCGACCGCCACGGTCGGCGCGGTCGCCGCCTCGACGTGCTCTTCCGACGCACGCGACCCCGAACATGCGGCGCCAGCGAGCGCCGCCAACGCAATTGGCGCCGCAGCGCCGACAAGCCACACCCTCATTTCAAACTCCTGACAAGCGTTCGAAGCCCGTCGATTGAAAAGTCTCGCGAGCGGCAGAACTGAATCACTGCCTGCTCTTTCATCTTCATGTCCGCGACAACGCCCGGCAGCGCCTCTGTCACTGAGGCCGGAATGCTTTGGACGCCGTGTTCGTCGCCGAACAGCACATCGCCGCTGACGACCTGGAGCCCGCCAATCTCCACCGGGCCGCCGAAGTCCACGATGTGCGCAAACGCATGCGACACGGCGACGCCGGTCGCGAACATCGGCATCCGCACGCTGTCGCGCACGGTGGTGAGGTCGCGGACCGAGCCGTTCGTCGCATAGGCACGGCAATCGAGCGCGCGAAGGATGTTCGCGTGCAGGGCGCCGACGAATCCGCCGAGTCCGGGCCGCTCGTCGAGGTCCTGCACAACGACAAACCGAGGCGCCGGGACTGAGACGATATAGTTCCACCAGTCGGTGCGATCGTGATACTCGTGTCCGACCGGCGGCGGCGACGAGCAGCGGATGCGCGCGGTCACCGCGTGGCCGACTGCAGGCGGAAGCGCGGGCAGCAGACAGCGAATCGAGGGATCGGCAAACCCTTCGTTGCGCAAACGGACGTCGAACGTCTCGATCGCGTTGGCGATCGACGCGCCGTCCAGCGCGCGAAGCAAATCCAATGACAGCGGGCCCACGGGGCCTCCTTGAATTCGACACTCGCCGGCGGATCTGAAGGTCCGCCCTACGAGCACAGTACGCGGGCCGACCCTGTTAGGGTCGGCGAAATTCAGCTAAGGGAAATAGACGGAGGACCGCGAAGCGGATCGGGGGAGAAATCGAAGACCGGATGAGGTGCCGGCTCGGCAACGGCCGCGCGGCCTGCGGCGACGCGCGCGGGTTCAGGTTCCACAGCCAGCGCCGGCAAGATGACAATCGGCTGCGGCGCAACGTCGACCTTGGTCGGAGGCGCGACGCCAATCCAACTGTGCCTGATGCTGAGCCGCGTCGCATCGCGATGCTCGACGTGCTGCTGTGCGCGCTTGAGTGTCGGCACCAGAATGAGGGCTACCGCCAGAATCGCGACACCCGTGCGAACCGACCGGCGCACCGACTCCCTAGACAGGTTGGGCATGACGAGCGAGTACAAGTACTCTATCGTCGCCCATGCCGAGGCGCAAGAGAAGAGGGTGGTCATCGCTGCTGGCGTGACGCCCCCGTAACTGCTGAAGCGGCGTGCGTTCCCGCGAAAATCCAGTACGACAGCGGACTACGCCGTGAGGTAGCCGGCTTCATGATGTTTCCTTCTCGCTATGCCGTTGGTTCGTTGAAGCGATAGCCGAAACCGACGATGGTTTCGATTTGCGCGCCGGCACTGCGAAGCTTCCGCCTGAGTTTCCACATCGCCGAATCCACGACTCGACAATCGCGTGCGTCGGAGCCCCACGCGCTCGAAAGCTCGTTCCGGGTCAACGTGCGATTGCGCCGTTCGACGAGCGCACGAAGGAGCAACAGCTCCCGTCTGGTCAGCGACACCGGCTTGCCGTCGACGACGACGACAACGTCGGCGAAGTTGACCTCGATGTGTTGGCCGCGAAAGGCCACCGGCCCTTCGTCGATGGGCCGCGGCGCATGGCGCCGCAGCACTGCCCG
>Ga0126381_100003400_pt1 | contig 17299 bp, 17 predicted proteins | sample PanSoiMetPlot_28_FD_96465 | JGI IMG/M metagenome (GOLD analysis project Ga0126381, IMG submission 96465) | Tropical forest soil microbial communities from Panama - MetaG Plot_28 | ecosystem: Environmental > Terrestrial > Soil > Tropical forest > Bulk soil | place: Panama | collected 2016-02-17 | reverse complement strand
TATGGCGGAGAGACAGGGATTCGAACCCTGGATACCCTTTCGAGTATACACGCTTTCCAAGCGTGCGCCTTCAGCCACTCGGCCATCTCTCCGTGGGGGCGGGTCTGTGATGCGCCGCGATGACGGCGCTCTTCCATTGTAACGTATCGGGATCAGGCGCGAGGCATCAGCCTTGGCTCGAGTGATCCGCCTACTCGTCCTCTTTCAGCTGCTGTGCCAGATAATTCGCGATGCCCATCTCACCGATCGCATGCAGCTGGGCTTCGAGCCAATCGATGTGGTGTTCCTCGTCGGTAAGTATCTTCTCGGCCAGCTCACGTGAGGCATTGTCACCTTGAGCAACGCAGAGCTTGATGCCGTCGTTGAGGCGCTTCACCGCATCGTACTCGAGTTGAAGATCGTTCTTGAATTGGGCTTCGACCGTGGCACCGATATTGATTTTGAAGTAGTCGGTCATGTTGGGGGTGCCGTCGAGATAAAGAATCCTCTCGATACACTTCTCGGCGTGCACCATCTCTTCGATCGATTCTTTCTTGATCAGCTTACCGAGTCGCTCGTAGCCCCAGTTCTCGCACATTTCAGCATGTAAGAAGTATTGGTTGATGGCAGTCAGCTCCGCCTTTAGTACCTGATTGAGAAATGCAATGACTTTGGGATCGCCTTTCATGTCGCCTCGCAAAACTCAGGGATAAACAGATCTAGTGTAAATGGCAGCTGAGTATCGGCATTGCACTTACTGGAACGAAGCAACCGCGGTGGGCTCGTCGTCCTCGACCTCGAAGATCGTATACAGCTTTGTGATCTGCAAAAGGTTGTGAACGTTCTTGCTAAGGTTCATAAGCTTGAGCTGGCCACCGTGATTACGTACGGAAGTGTAGCAACTCATCAACTCGCCAACTCCAGCGCTGTCGATGTGACGAACATCGCGGAGATTCAACAGGATGTTTTTGTAACCCTCTCCAATCAGCCCGCTTACGACGGTACGAACAACGTTGGTGCCTTCACCCAGCCGGAGCTCGCCAATTGTATCCACAATGACAACGTCGTCAATCAGACGTGTGCTGGCTTTGATTCCCATGGAGCCGTCCACAACTTTCCGCTGAAACAGCCGAGCCGCAAAAGCCGCGTTCGGCCTAGCGGTCTATCCTACAACGCATGCAGGTTGATGCGAAAGGAAAAGCAGCCATGCTGGGTTAATCTGCAAGCTGTCTCCAACCCAGTTTTCCTCGTCCCCAGCGGCAGTTTCCACCAATTCGCCGCCACGCGAGATTGAGATGGGTGCCCTCGTTCGTGGAGACATACAGTGCTTCTACACCACCTTCTTCGCACGACAGCCCTGCGCGCGATGCTCTGACATTTATCGGAAGAAAACCCCTCTCGCTTCAGTGCGTGTTGAAGAATCGCGAGATTATTGGAATTTGAAGATCGCGACCAAGAGGAAGATTGCCTCGGCAACCGCGAGGGAAACCCAAATCTTGCGGCGAAAGCGCGTTCGCCCGATATCACGAACCAGTTGCAGCCGTGCCGCTAACAGAGAGGTGTCGACGGAAGGAGTAGCTGGAACCGGCGTGTTCATTGGTACGTCAACGGAGTAGACCGTCGCCGCTGGTTCTGGGGCATCGGGCAAAAAGACCTTCGGTCCAGTGATTAGGCTGGACCAATCTAGAATCTGCAGATTCGACTCGGCGCCAAATGCCAGCACGGGATGAGAGGTCAGCTGCAGCGCCGGAAGGCGCTCGGGAGCCAGGCGATCGCGAATACCCTGCAGGAGCGAGTTCCACCAGCCGTGGCTCAGCTCGTCTCCGAGGAGTTCGCCAACATCGACGGGGCGCGACTCCAGTTGCAATGGAGGAAGGACCTCGAGAGAGACCACGTCGCCGATGTTCGAAAACACGGTGCGATACCAGGGCAGTTGAAGCAGGTCGCCTTCCAGGATGCCAACATCGACAGGCTTAGAGGTGAGCTCCAATGGCGGCAGCCGCTCGGGCGCAAAACGATCCGCCAGGTTTATGAGCAGCGAACGCCATAGAGGAATGGTCAAGCCTTCAGGCGGTGAGAAATCAAGATCTGCCATTGCAAAATTCGCTCTTTCAATCGATGACGAACCACGTGAACCACGGGAACGGCCTCCGCGGAACGTCGTTCTGCGGAGACCGCCCCCTTTAGCTTCTCACAACTCAGGCCGACTGTGCCAAGCCAGCTCCTGCTGCGGTGCCGCGAACCAGGTAATGCTGTTCGGGCACGGCATATCCGGCAGCCGTGAAGGTCTCCTTGATCAAGCGGTTCGTATCGAAATAGACCTGCCAGTAGTCTTTATTGTTGCAATAGGGACGAACCGCAAGCACCGGCCCGGCCAGGTTGAAAGTCAGAATCTCCACGTCAGGGGCGGGACTCGTCATTACATTTGGAATACCAGCGAGCGCCTTCTTCAGCAGGGCCATCGCTGCATGCACATCCACGCCGTGCGCCAGCTGCGCAGTGAGTTCGACTCTGCGGTATGGATTGGTGGAGAAGTTCTGAATGACATCGCCAAAGATCTTGGCATTGCCAACGATATTGCGAACATTGTCCAGGGTATCAATGGAGCTGGCGAACAAACCAACCTCGTGCACCGTGCCCGTCACGCCGCCAGCGGTGACGAAATCGCCCACCTTCAGCGGCTGAAGAATCACGAGAAATATTCCGGCCGCGAAATTGGACAGCAGCCCGCTCCATGCCATGCCGATCGCAACGCCGGCGGCAGCGATCAGGGCGGCAAGGCTCGTTGTCTGCACCCCGAAGAAGCCGAGGATGGCAATCACAAGGATGATGTTCAGCAACGCAGCTACCGCATTCTGTATGTAACGAATGACGGTGGGATCAATCTTCTGTTTCGTCATCGCGCTGCTGATGATGCGCAGGGCGAGCGTAATCAACCAGCGGCCTACGATCCATAGGGCGAGGGCCTCCAGAACACGAATGCCCAGAGACACCGCCAGGTTCCAACCCGACTGCACGATCTGGTTCATTTTGCTTTCCATGAGATTTCCTCCGGGAAGTCGGCGCATGGCGGGAGCCCGCGGCGGTAATCAGACCGCGGCTTCGTCGCTTTCAACCGCAACAATTAAACAATGACTTTGTGGGCGGGGCAACACTCTCTGCAGCCTGGAGGCGCATTTTTCTCACGCTATTCGTCCCTCGTGCATCCACGAACTTTTCACACTATGGTGACACCCCCCAAACAACTTTGACCGCCGCCGCAGCTACATTGAGAACGGCTTGACGCAGTGTGCAACAGCAAAAGGCATCGCGCGTAAGCAATCTAAAAGTTTGAAAGGACGAAAGGAAAGTCTCATGAAAAAAGCTACTGTACTTGGATTTCTGCTGGCGGTTGCCATCGGGGCGAGCGCCCAGTCCGCCACGAAGGTCTTGCCCAACGCTCATGGCAAGGGTGTGGGGCCAGTTGCGATTCCCGGTCCCACGGCAACTAACTCGACGGTGAATGTTCCGCCGATCGCAAAGGTTCCGCCGGTGGCTGTGGGCGGCGGCAAGAGGAAGTAACACTACGCCAGGACCGGGGACTTTGTAGAGAGCGCCGGAGCCCTGGCATGCGTTGATGGGGCGGTAAGACCCTGCTCCGCCCATCGCCTCTGGAATTTCTCTTCGCGCAAGTGGAATCGAATTCGCGAAAATCCTCATCGGAATAGTTTGTGCACCCCAAGTCTGTTGTTCTGCACGATTTCAAATTGCGATAGCGGGTCGGCCTGTTGACCAACGTCCTTGCCTGGCGTGGTATTCTTGAGACCAAGTATCCGCTGCTCGGGTGCGGCCGGCGCTGATCGAAGTGCGCCGTGACATTTTACTTTTTCTTTTTCCGGAGCAGCTTTTTGCTCTGATCGCAAAGGGGTTATTCGTGACGCAGCGCGAGAAATTCGAGACCAAAAAACTCCCCATGATGCCGATTCGTGATGTCGTCATCTTCCCTTACATGATGACGCCCTTTGTGGTTGGCAGGGAGTCCAGCGTGCGCGCGTTGGAAGAGGCCCTGGCTGGTGACAAGAAGATTTTCCTTGCGACCCAGCACGACGCCAGCATCGACGAGCCCAAGCCGAACGAGATCTATCAGGTGGGCACGATCGTCAACATCGTGCAGAGCCTGAAACTTCCTGACGGCAACATCAAGGTTCTGGTCGAGGGTCTGGAACGAGGCAAGGTGCTACAGGTCGTCGACACCGACGGCTACTTCGAGGCTACGGTACGCACCGCAAAGTACTTCGCCGAGCCGACGCCGCAAGTCGAGAGCGCCATGCAGCGCGTCACCGGTCTATTCGAGCAGTACGTAAAGCTTTGCCAGTCATTGAATTACGAGACGATGATCGCGGCTGTCCGTAACGACGATCCGTCGAAGCTCACCGATACCATCGCGGCCAATCTCCAGCTTTCGATTGAAGAGAAACAGGAGCTTCTGGAGATCTTTGATCCGGCGGAGCGATTGAACCGGATTGGCGATGTGCTGGATGTGGAGATCGAGAAGCTGAACATGGACCGCACCATCCAATCGCGGGTGAAGCGGCAGATGGAGCGGGCTCAGAAAGAGTATTACCTCAACGAGAAGATCAAGGCGATCCAGAAGGAGCTTGGCCGCGGCGAAAAGAGCGAATTTGACGAGCTGAAGAAGAAGGTTGATGCCGCGGGTATGCCTCGTGAGGTCCACGAGAAGGCCTTGCAGGAGTTGAAGAAGCTTGAGGCGATGCCGCCCATGTCCGCCGAGTCGACGGTCTCCCGTAACTACCTCGACTGGCTGCTGGCGGTCCCGTGGAAAAAGCGTTCGAAAGAAATCCGCAATATCGATGTTGCCGAGAAGACGCTGAACGAAGATCACTATGGGCTGGAGAAAATCAAGGAGCGCATTCTTGAGTTTCTGGCAGTTCGTCAGCTGGTCAAGAATCCGAAAGGATCCATTCTTTGCTTCGTCGGACCTCCGGGAGTCGGCAAGACGTCGCTGGGCATGAGCATCGCCAAAGCGACGGGCCGCAAGTTTGTTCGGATGTCGCTGGGAGGCGTGCGCGATGAGGCCGAAGTTCGCGGGCATCGCCGCACGTATATAGGCGCTCTGCCGGGCCAAATCATCCAGATGATGAAGAAGGCGGGGACGAAGAATCCTGTCTTCATGCTGGACGAAGTCGACAAGATGTCGATGGACTTCCGCGGGGATCCGTCGGCTGCGCTGCTGGAAGTGCTCGACCCCGAGCAGAACTTCATGTTTGTCGATCATTACCTGGACGTCGAGTACGACCTTTCGCAGGTCTTCTTCATCGCTACCGCCAACGTGCTGCACACTATTCCACCGGCATTGCAGGACCGCATGGAAGTGCTGCGGCTGCACGGATACACCGAGCCGGAAAAGGTGGAGATCGCGAAGCAATACCTGATCCGCAAACAGCGGCAGCAAACCGGCTTGACGGAAGAAAACATCATCTTCAGCGACGAGGCGCTCACCACCGTTATCCGGAGTTACACGCGGGAAGCCGGTGTCCGCAACCTTGAACGCGAAATCGGCAACATATGCCGGAAAGTTGCGCGAAAAGTTGTGAAACAAGGCGACAAGTTCAGCGTTACGATCACCTTCGAAAACGTTGGCGATTATCTGGGCGTACCGAAGTTCCGCGATAGCGAGGTCCACGAGCGCAGCGAAGTAGGCCTGGTAACTGGATTGGCATGGACGGAAGTAGGCGGCTCGATCCTGACAACGGAAGTTTCCGTGGTGGAAGGCAAGGGCGGCAAGCCCATCCTGACCGGCAAGCTGGGCGATGTGATGCAGGAGTCCGCGCATGCCGCGATGACCTTCGTGCGCTCACGTTGGAAGAAGCTCGGCCTGCAACGCGACTTCTACCGTAATGTCGACATCCACGTTCACGTGCCCGAGGCGCGATCCCGAAAGATGGGCCTTCCGCGGGCATTACGATGGCGACGGCGATTGCCAGCGCTTTGAGCCGAATTCCGGTTCGCCGGGACGTTGCCATGACGGGAGAAATCACGTTGCGCGGGAAAGTCCTGCCGATCGGCGGGCTCAAGGAGAAGCTCCTGGCCGCGCATCGTGCCGGCATCCTGGAGGTCATCCTCCCTGCCGATAACCAGAAAGATCTTGCCGACGTTCCGGAGAATCTGCGTAGTGTAATGAGGCTGCACTTTGTGAACACTATGGATGAAGTGCTGGCTTACGCGCTGGAGCGTCCGCTGCCTGAAGTGACGGAGGAAGATGCCTCGAGCATTCCGGCGCTGCCGCCTCCGGCCGAACAAGCTCCGACGGCCCACCAGTAACTGGTGACGGGTTGAGCCAAGGAACGCGAGGGCTGTTCGCATCGCGTTCGGTCGTACTGGTAACCGGACACCACCCTGTGCGGGGCGACACCCTGTCTTTAAGCTCAGCAGGAAATCTGGAGTTATTTCCTGTTGCTTGACCGTTGCGCTGCTCTATTTGAAGTTATGAAGGTCCTGACGCGCTTTGTAACGTCGGCAGCAGACCCGGCGCAATTTCCGCCAGCGGGGGCGCCTGAGATCGCGTTTGTTGGGCGATCAAATGTGGGCAAGTCGAGCCTTCTGAATTCGCTGGTCGGCAGTAAAATCGCTAGAACCAGCAATACCCCTGGCCGCACCCAGACGATCAATTTCTTTCAGGTTCGGCGCCCTGGCAAGCCGCAGCCTGATTTCGTTTTTGCCGATCTGCCTGGCTACGGATATGCCCGCGTGCCCAAGGAAGTAACAGCACAGTGGGCACAATTCATCAATCCCTACCTGAAAGATCGCGAGCCATTGGTTCTATGCCTGGCGCTGGTAGACGTCACGATTCCTCCTCAGGAGCTTGATACGCAGTTGCTGGAGTGGCTGCGTCACGTGGATCGCAGGTTTCTCCTCGTCGCGACAAAGGCAGACCGCATCTCCGGCAACCAGTTGCGCCACTCGGTGCAGAGACTGAGTGAGCGCCTGGATGTTCCGCCTGATCAGATCGTTCCTTTTTCGGCCAAAACCCGCACCGGCTATGAGGAGTTGTGGCGAGCCATCAAAGTAGCGGCTGGAGTGGAAGATCCAGAAAATCAAATCGCTAGAACTGGCTCGTGAGGTTCAAGAAGAGCCGGCTTCGCAGAGCGAAAGCGCGGCGCCAACCTGATTTCTACAAAGGCCATATCTGCTGCGCTGTCTTGCGTAAGATCTGCTCTTTCGCAGCCTCGCTTAGAGGGAGAGCGCGAAAGTCTGCCAGATTACCTTCGATCTCCGGAACTCCCGGGCCAGGCCAATCCGTGCCGAATAGCGTTTTGTGCGCGATCTCCTCAAGGCGCGGAAAATACTGCAGCAGAGCCTTGGGTGGAATTCCGCTGATGTCGAGATAGATGTTGGCATGGCGGCGCAACAGGAAGAATGCCGTATCCATCCACAGCGGGCGACCACCGTGCGCCAGCAGAATCTTAAGGTGCGGAAAATCCACTGCTACGTCGTCGATGTAAATCGGATCGCCGTACTTGTTGCGCGCTCCAGGAAAGATGGATGTGCCGGTGTGCACCATGATGGGAATGCCATTCGCCTCGGCAGCACGGTAGATGATCTCTAACTCCTTTACCCCACGCACGTAGTCGTTCGGGTACAGCAGCTGATGTGGAGGATGAATCTTGATCAGCCTGATCCCGAGTCGCACGATGTGCTCCATATCCGCCAGAACGTTGGCGGTATGCCGCGGATGAATGCTGCCGCAGGGAATCAGGCGCTTCGGATCTTCCGTCACGTACTTGGCAATGAATTCGTTAACCGCGGGGGTGAAGCCGATCACTTCGGGGGCTACGTAGTTGATGAGCACCGCACGGTCGATGCCGATGTTGTCGAGATGTTTGAGGAATGCTTTTGGCGACCGGCAATATTCAGCCACGCGGTCGAAATCCTTGCGCGATTTCTTCATCAGCGCCAGTGCTTCGGGCTTGAATAGTTCGATAGGCTGGATATGAACGTGGCAGTCAGTGATCATCTTGTATTAGTAGACACAGCCTGCATCAATTTGCACAGGCCAGCACGGCGCGTTTGGCAAACACTCGCACCATCTCGCGGCGATACTCGGGCGTGAGTGCGGAGGTGGTTAACGGCTTCGCGGTGCTCGCCGCGAGTTCTCCGATAGCTTCGGCGACTTCTTCGTTGGGAACCATGCCGATCAACCGCACATCGGCGTCCTTCAGAAGATGCGGCGCCGGATTAACTGCGGTGATTGCAATCCTTGCGTCATCCACCCTGCCAGAATTCATTTTTAGAGCGACCGCCACTCCGGCCAGTGGATAATCGATGCTGCCGCGCACGCGGAGCTTTTGATAGCTGCCTCGCCATCTCGCTGCCGATTCCGGCAGAAACACGCGCGTTACGATTTCGTGCGGTGCAAGGGACAGGCGCACGATGCCGTCGTTCACATAAAACTCCGACAATGGGGTACGTCTGACCCCGTCGGGGCCCGCGATTTCGATCTCCGCTCCCAGACAGAGCAGCGCGGGCGGTGTATCGCCGGAGAATGTCGCCCAGCAGAACTTTCCACCCGGAGCAACGTGGCAGAGGTCGCCATCTTTCTTCAGGCAGAATCCGCAGCTCTGGCGCCAGAGGAGCGACTGGTTGTACCAAAGGCAACGCGTGTCGAGGCAGATGTTGCCGCCAATCGTCCCCATGTTACGCAACACAGGCGATGCGACGGTCTTCACGGCCTCATGCAGCACCTGATAATCGTTTCGAATTAATACGGAATTCTCGATGACGCTCAATGTCGTGAGGGCGCCGATCTCTACCCCGTCTCCTGGTGCGGAGCGAATCCCATAGAGCTCTCGAACCCCCCGCAAATCCAGTACAAATGGCGGCGTGAATAGCTTCTGCTTCATGGATGGTAACAAGTCGGTTCCGCCGGCGACGATCTTTACGTCGCCACCATGCCTCGCCAGCATGGCTACGGCCTCGTCAAGGCTCTTGGGGCGCAGAAGCTGGAAGCTGGGCAGGCTCACTGCTCACCTCCGGCATGCGCGGGCTGTCTCGCAGGATCGAGCGGATGCCGCGAGGGCCCTTTGCCGCGAAACCAGAGCGAGCCTCCATGCTCGCGAAACTTCGCCGGCGCCGTTGGATCGACGGATGCCGTCATCTCAATCTTCTTCATGCCTTTCTTTACACGCAGCGCTGCTAGGATTCGCTCCGGAGTGAATGGCACCTCACGCAGCCGCACTCCCACTGCGTCGTAGATCGCATTGGAAATGGCGGGAATCGTAGCCGCGAGCGATCCTTCGCCCGCCTCTTTCGCGCCGAACGGTCCTTCGGGATCCACGCTCTCCACGATGATGCACTCGATATCGGGCGACTCGGTCGAGGACGGACTACGATACTCCAGCAGCCCGGGATTCATCAGCAGACCATCCTTCCAGACCATCTCCTCTTCGAGCGCCTGTCCGAGGCCCATCCACACCGAGCCGATCACCTGGCCTTCAACCGCTACGGGATTGAGGGCGCGTCCGCAATCATGCGCGGCCCAGATTTTGTGCACGGTGACTTCGCCCGTTTCCTCATCGACACTTACTTCGGCCACCTGCGCCGAATAAGAGTACGCGGGCGAAGGGCCGACGCCGGCGCCTTTGGGCTTTCCGCCGCGAGCTTCCATGGGAGGCGCATATGATCCGGTACCGGTGAGAGCGCCATGAAAATCAATGGCTGAGACTACAGCCTCCTCGAAGCTCATGTGCTCCTTTGCGCCTTCTTCCTTGCGCGTCTGCAATACGGAGCCGCGAAGAATCTGGCCGTCAACACGCCCTCGAGCCGCATCTTTCTCTCCCAGGACTTCCGCTGCGCCGGTATCGTGGTCCGCCGCGATACTTCCGCGCTTGTAAACACGATCCTTGCGCATGATGACGTCTTCGGGCGCACAGTCCATGCGTTTGGCAGCGGCGCTGATAATGTTTTTCCGTACTTCTTCCGCGGCGCGCAATGCAGCGTTGCCGGCCATGAAAGTCACACGACTGGAATAGGAGCCGAGGTCGATGGGAGTGAGGTCGGTATCGGCAGCGATAACTCTGACGCGCGATAGATCGCAGCCCAATACCTCGGCAACGATCTGTGCAGTCATGGTGTCTGAACCCTGTCCAATCTCCGATGCGCCGGTGTAAACCACCACACCACCGTCGCGATCGATCTTGATGTTCACCGTCGAGTGCGGCATGTCGGAGCGGATGATGCTGTTGGCCGCTCCGCTGACATAATGGCTGCACGCCATTCCTAAGCCTCGGCCCCTGCCGAGCTTGCCTTTGCGCTCTTGCCAAGCCGAGCGCGTAATTACCTGATCGATGCATTCCGGCAGGCCATAGCTCAGCACGCGCAATCCATTCACGGTGACGGTGGGCGGTTTTAGCAGGTTCACGCGCCGCACTGCAGCGGGATCGAGGTTCAGCTTCACCGCGATCTCGTCCATCTGCGACTCGAAAGCGAAACGCACATTTACCGTGCCATGCCCACGCATGGCGCCACAGGCGGGCTTGTTGGTGAGGACGCGATAGCCGTCGTAACGGATATTAGGAATGTCGTACAACGCGCCGAGAAGAGCGCCCGAGTAGAGAATCGTGACCACGCCATACGAACAGTAAGCGCCGCCGTCCTGAACAACTTTGCACGCGACCGATGTGACTCGCCCATCGTTCTTGACGCCCGTCTTGAGATCGATGATGGTGCGTGGCCGGCCGCGATGCGCCCAGAAAACTTCCTCCCGCGTGTAGGTGATCTTCACGGGAGCCTTGGCGGCGCGTGCGGCCACTGCCGCGATGATTTCCAGCGGAATGATCTCGCTTTTGCCGCCAAATCCGCCGCCGACCAAAGGCTTGATGACGCGAATTTGCGACATGGGCATTTCCAGCACGAGAGACAGCTTGTGTTGCAGGTAGTAGGGCACCTGCGTAGAAGACCATACTGTCAGACGGCCTAGCGTCCCCGTATGTGGGTCGAGTTCAAAATTGGCGAGAGTGCAATGCGGCTCCATCGCCGCATGCGTGACTTCGTTGGCGATGTAACGCGCTTCGTGCACGTAATCCGCCTCGGCAAAGCCCTTTTCCGGATCGCCGAAGACGTGGTGATAATCCTTCTCGATGTTATGCAACCGGTTCTCGTGGATGAGGTCGGCCTCGGCCTTCATCGACTCTTCCGGATCGAAGTAGGCCGGCAGTGGCTCATAATCCACATCGATCAGCTCGAGCGCGCGCTCGGCAATCTCTTCGCTGATGGCGGCGACGCAGGCGACATGATCGCCGACATAGCGCACTTTCCCGACCGCTAGCGCTGTCTCGTCGTGGCCAACGGGAAGGATGCCGTAGGGATTGGGCGCGTCCTCGCCCGTGACGACGGCAACCACACCATCCAGCGCCTTCGCGTGCGAGGTGTCGATGCTCCTGATGCGCGCGTGAGGATAGGGTGAGTGCAGGATCTTACCTACCAACATACCAGGCAGTTTGAAATCGTCGGCGTACCTGCCCGCGCCGGTGGTCTTGCCGGCGGCGTCGATCATTGCGATGGGTTTTCCGATTACGGAGAAGTTGTTCATAAGCAATTAGCAGTTAGCTTCGAGCTTCGAGCCGCGAGCTTTGTACTGCGCTCGAGGCTCACAGCTCGTGGCTCTCAGCTATTTCGCCTCCACCAATTCCTCGTTCATGCCCTTCCGCTCGGCATCGATGGCAGCGCGGATGGCCTGATACATCTGCGAATAACCGGTGCAGCGGCACAGGTTGCTGCTGAGCGCGTTGCGAATCTCGTCTTCAGTAGGATCGGGATTGTTGGCCAGCAGCCACTTCACGGTCATCATGAATCCCGGCGTGCAGAAGCCGCACTGCGAGCCGCCAAAGTCGCCATAGGCCTTCTGCAAGGCTGCGAGGCTGCCATGATCGGCGACCCCCTCGACAGTCGTGATCTCCTGCCCTTCACAACTGGCGGCAAGCAAGGTGCAGGAGAGCACGGGAACGCCGTCGATTTGTACCGTGCAAGCGCCGCAGGATGAATCGTCGCAAGCGCGCTTGGATCCGGTTAAATCGAGGTCCTGGCGGAGGACATCGAGCAGGAGTTTGCTCGGCTCGATCGCCAGTTCATGAGTGCGTCCATTCACGCGGAGTTCGATGAGTTCTTTTTTCATTTTGAAGCCTTCAATAATCAGCATTCGGCCTTCGACGATTCTTTCCGGCTACTGCCAACACTCTCGTTGGCCAGGTGCTGATTGCTCATTCAATACAGAGGCACTGTCGGATCGATCTGTCTCGCCCAGCGATCGATTCCGCCGGCCAGCGATTGCACGTTCTCGAATCCTTGCTGCCGCAGCCAGTTCGTGATATTCAGCGAGCGCACGCCGTGGTGACAAAGGACAACGATGTGCTTTTGCGCGTCAAGTTCCTGCTTGTACCGCGCCGGAACATCGCCCATAGGAATGTGTTTGCTTCCGTCGATTTTGGCGGTGTCAAACTCCCATGGCTCGCGCACGTCGAGTACCACAATGTCGGAGTTTCTGTTCCGCAACGCTCTTAGTTCTTCCGGCGTGATCTCGTAGTCCATAGCTATTTGCCAGTCCATGCCGGCCGGCGGCGTTCGATATAGGCCGTGATGCCTTCCTGGGCGTCGGCGGTCTTCATCAACTCGTCGCAATAGATCTGCTCGGCGCGGGCCAGGCCCTTATCGAAGTGAATTGCGTCCCACGAGTAAAGTGCTTTCTTCGCCATGGCGATTGCCGCAGGACTTAACTGCGAAACGCGCTGCACGCATTCGGCAACCAGTGTCTCCGGATCGTCGGCCAAACCGTTCACCAGGCCTGCAGCCAAAGCCTCTTCCCCGGCCATGGTTTTTCCAGTTAGCACCAACTCCGCCGCAAGCTTCTGTCCCACAATGGCGGACAGGATGACGCTTGCCACAGGCGGGTAGCAGGCCAATTTGATCTCGGGGAAGCCCCAGACCGAATCGGGGGATGCGTACACGACATCGCAGACAAGGGCCAGCTCCGCGCCGCCACCGAGACAGTGCCGGCGAACGCTGGCGATCGTCAGCTTCTTGCTGCTTACGATGGACCTGATGACGCTATGAAACAACCCGAGCATGTCACGCACTTTCTCGGGCGTGTGGTCGGCGATATCGACACCGCTGGAAAAAGCGCGCTCTGAACCCGCGAAGACGATGGCGCTGATCTCGGGACGCGCTTCGATCTGTTCCAGCGCGGCACGCAGCTCTTCCATCATCGTAATGTCGATGACGTTCAGCGGCGGATTGTTGAGCGTCACGCGCGCCGCCGGCGGTTGAAGCTCAACGGCCAGGCGGGTAAACGTCGGGTTGGCGCTAACAGTCATGTTGCTCGTTGCGAACCGCAGATCCCTCGGCTTCGCCCTGAAGGGCTGTGCTCGGGATGACAATTCAAGAAACTTAAGATGCCTGCCTGAAGGCTGGCTCTACTATCGTTACTGCCCGCGAAATTTCGCCGGGCGTTTCTCCAAGTACGCCGACAAGCCTTCTTTTGCGTCTTCGCTTTCGAAGAGCAGTTGCTGGTTTTCGCGCTCCAGAGCCAGACCGGCTTCGAGCGGGATCTCCCAACCTGTCTGCACGGCGCGCTTGATCCGACCTACAGCTTTCGCTGCCTTGTTTGGCGGACAGAACTGGCGGGCGTATTCCATCACGCGATCCATGAAATTTCCGCCCTCGAAGATCTCGTTCACCAGACCGAGTTGCTTCGCCTCATCGAAGGAGAAAGTCTTCCCGGTCGCCATCAGCTCGATGGCCTTCGATTTTCCAAGGGCGCGCGACAGGCGCTGGGTTCCGCCCGTTCCCGGCAGCACTCCGAGATTCACTTCAGGCAAACCGATCTTGCCGCCGTCCTTGCGTGCAACACGCAAATCTGCAGCCAGGGCGACTTCAAGGCCTCCACCAACGCAATGCCCGTTCAGGGCGGCGATTACGAGCTTGGGTGTGTGCTCCAGCCGGAGCAACGTTTCGTTAGCGTGCAGGCAGAAGTAGTACTTGAAGGTTGGATCCACTTCCGTCAGCATCTGGATGTTGGCGCCGGCACAGAAAAATTTCTCGCCTGCCCCAGTCAACACGATGACGTAGACATCTTCGTCCATGCGTGCCTGAAGGATGGCGTCGTCGAGTTGCCGGTTCATCTCGTAGCTGTAGGTATTGGCCGGTGGATCGCTGAGTTCGATAACCGCAACACCTGATTGCACGCCATAGAGGATCAACTGCTTCTTATCGGCGGCCGTCGATTGTGTTGTGCCAGGCATTGCTGCGTGTCCCTTTATCATTTGTCGTTCGGTTGCTAGCTGCGCCGTTTTGGTTGCGCTTTCTTTGGCGAGCGGTTTGGCTCACGGCTGCCGTTCACCCCGCGGATTCCGCGCAGAAAGACGTCGCTGATCTGCCGCGCCAGTACTTCGGCATCAGGATCGACACGCGGGTTGTACCAGGTGTAGAGCCAGTTCATCATTCCGAAGAGCGCCATTACGGCAGTGCGCGTTTTCATTCCCGAGCTGCCGGCAGCGATCGACTTCAATCCTTCGGCTTTGACCAGGTCATCGACCAGGCCCACGCAGATGCGGTAGTATTCGCGCTTGATGCCGGCCAGTTCGGTTCCATAGCCGTTCTTCAGCACGTCATCTTCGTGCGAGAGCACCTTCATTGCCTTCGGCCGGGTGAGGGAATAGTCCACGTGATTATGGACGAACATGCGAAGCCGCGTTTCCGGATCGCTGCTGCCGGCCAGGCGCCCGCGCAGGCGGTCAATGATGGTGGTGAACGTGTGCTGCTGAATGAAGTAGAGCAGCTTTTCCTTAGATTCAAAGTAGTAATAAAGACCGGCGAGCGAGATACCGCTCAGGCGCGAGAGGTCGCGCATGGAGGCGCCCTCGTAACCTTTTTCCGCGAAGACCTCAGTGGCGTAGTCGAGGATCTCGGCCAAACGACGGTCAAAGCGGGTGTCTTGAGGCACGGGGAGGTCGGAGGCGCGGCTGGTGCTGGAGGCTGGCATAAGGTCGTGCTTGGATTCTGTCGAACGTTCGTTATAATTTTATCGCCAGCGGATGCCAGTGCGCAACATGAGGCAACGGGTTGAGCGGTTAAGCAGGCTTGCCTCGCCGCCTCGGCCCCGGAAACGATATTCACACGCTTGCCGGCTCCTGCGGCCGGAGTCGCTGCACGCCTGCGATGGGCGGGGGTTGTGTGTTACTTTCGGGCCGCCGGCAGAAGTCCCGATGGCTGCTCCAGCGCGCAATACTCACACCACAGCGACATGACTGTGATCGTAAAACGCAGCCGGCGAATATTGGATCGCCAGCAGCGTTTCATCGTCAAAGCGCTCGCGCGGACCGCGGAACTGGTCGAGATGCTGCTTGCAGGCATTGACCAATTCCGTCGGACAGCTGGTGCCAGCCTGCTCGATGAAGGTGCGCAGGCGTTCGATACCATACTCGTCGCCACCCTCGTTTTCGGCTTCGGAAATACCATCGGTGTAAAGCACAAGGGTATCGCCGGAATGCATTCGGGCCTGGGCGGGAGTGAACTGCTGGTCTCCGAAGACGCCCAGCGGCTGGCTCGTACTCTCGAAGATCCGTGTGCCTGACGGCCCCGACAGCAGCACGGGGAGATGGCCCGCGTTGACGATTTCGAGAGTGCCATCCTTCTTTGCCTTGCCATAGACCAGCGTGGCGTACTGCGTCGGCAGGGCGCTTTGGCGGAAGAGGCGGTTGGCGCGACCGATCAGTTCGGTGGCGTCCAGGCTGCTCGGCAACAGGGAACGGAAGACGGCACGGAGATTCGACGACAACATGGCCGCGGCGACGCCTTTGCCTGAAACGTCCGCCAGCACAAAGTGAAGGTCGCCATCGCTGCCTTCAATGAGGTCGCAATAATCACCGCTGACGACACCCGCAGGCTGATAGTGATAGCAGACATCCCATCCGGCGATGGCAACGTCGCAGGGCGGCAACAGCCCCTTCTGAATCTGCGCCGCCAGCTCGAGATCGTACTCGAGGGCGCGCTGCTGCTTGGGCGTGAGGCAGTCGAGACAGACACGGGCCAGAGGGTTCTCGCGCAGGCGCTCCTCTTCCACCGTGCCGAGGCAGGCCTCGCACACTCCGAAGGTACCGTGATCGATGCGATGGAGGGCGCTGTCGACCTCTTCCAACAGGCGAAGTACCCGCTCGCTCTCGTTCTCGCCCACTACCTCGCTGAGCCTGGCGCGCCCAGCCAGCAGCTGCTCGCGGACAGTATTGACGTAAACCGATTCTCCGATTGCCATAGCTAACCGCCTTATGAATGTTAGAGGGTTAAGAAGGTTGTTCGGATGCAGTCTTTTTTGTGCGATCCGGCCTGTGTTTTGCCCTCATTTAACAATAGCTTATGTCTGTTTGAGAGGGAAGACAGTCCGCAAGTTGCGGGCAAAAGCAGAAATCACCACAGAGGACACGGAGCGCACTGAGAATTACAGTGATGGGAAGGAAGCTGTTTTGGCTGAAAGCTGATTACTGACTGCTGATTGCTACTTCAACATCTCTTCTACCACTCCGTAGCTCGCATCCAGCGCGGAGTCGAGGGCGGCGGGGTCTTTGCCGCCTGCCTCTGCCATGTCAGGACGGCCGCCGCCGGAGCCGCCGACTTTCTTCGCGACCTCGGAGATGATCTTGCCCGCCTGTACGCGCGAAGTCAGGTCTTTGGTGACACCGACGATCAGCGCGACCTTGCCATCGCTGACCGAGCCGAGCACGACCACGCCCGATCCGAGCTTGTTGCGCAGGTTGTCGATGAGGGTGCGCAGCTGCGGGCGCTCGAGGTTGTCGGCGCGCGTGGCCAGAACTTTCACTCCCTTGACCTCGCGGACGTTTTCTGTGGCCGACGACACTGACGTTGCGGCCGACTTCATGCGCACCTGCTCCAGTTCCTTGCGCAGCTTCTTCACTTCGTCTTCGCGGCGTTCGAGTTCGCGGCGGAGTGCGTCGGCAGGAGATTCGTCGTCACCGCGCACCAGCGTCGAGACGACGTTTTCCAGCTGATGATCTTTGCGGAAGTGGCGCAGCGAGCCTTCGCCGGTAACGGCTTCGAGGCGCCGCACGCCGCTGGAGACGCTGCCTTCCTTCAGGATCTTGATCAGACCGATCTCGCCGGTGGCGGCGGTGTGCGTGCCGCCGCAGAGTTCGGTGGAGAAGTCGCCGATGCGGATGACGCGCACGCGGTCGCCGTACTTCTCGCCGAAGAGCGCCATCGCCTTGTACTCGTTGACGGCGACATCGATGGGCACGTCCTCGATGACCTCGACGCGGTC
>Ga0126381_100003399_pt1 | contig 17302 bp, 12 predicted proteins | sample PanSoiMetPlot_28_FD_96465 | JGI IMG/M metagenome (GOLD analysis project Ga0126381, IMG submission 96465) | Tropical forest soil microbial communities from Panama - MetaG Plot_28 | ecosystem: Environmental > Terrestrial > Soil > Tropical forest > Bulk soil | place: Panama | collected 2016-02-17 | reverse complement strand
TTGCCGACGATCTCGAACGCCTGCACCAGCGGGATGCCCGCGCCCAGCATGGTCGCGAGCTGGCGGGCGAAAATGGCGATATCGCCGGGATTGACCTTGCCGCCCTTGCGTCCCTGCCGCTGCTTGCGAATTCGCGATGGCGCTACGCCCTGACGCCGCAGCTCGGCGCGCAGCGACTGCTCATCGGGCGCGAGGCTCTTGCCCTTGATGCGCGCACCGCGCTTGTCCCGCCCTTCCCAGGCGAACGGGATGTCACGCTTGATTGCCTTGACGGTTGCAGTCGCTGCTGGAGCCATGTGTCATTCCCGTGCTGCGTCACTCGACCGTGACACTGTTGACTTCCTCGAGACTGGTCACGCCGCTCTTCACTTTCTCGAGCCCCGCACGCCGCAGATCCCAGACGCCTTCTCTCGCCGCCTGCTTGCCGATGTCCGGGGCGCTGCCCGCGGCCAGGATGATCCGGGCAATCGCATCGGTCACCGGCAGCACCTGATAGATCCCGACGCGGCCCTTGTAGCCGTCGGTACAGGCGGGGCACCCCTTGGGATTCGGGCCGAAGATCTTGAGGCCCTGCATGACGTCCGTCTCATTGAAGCCTTCTTTCAGCAGCGCCTCTTTCGGGATGTCGCGCGGTTGCTTGCACTGCCCGCACAATCGCCTCGCGAGGCGCTGTGCGATGATGAGGCTCACAGAGGTCGCGATGGCGTAGGGCTTCACTCCCATATCCACCATGCGGGTGAGTGTCTGCGGCGCATCGTTGGTGTGCAGCGTGGAGAGCACGAGGTGTCCCGTCTGTGCCGCCTTGATGGCGATCTCGGCCGTCTCCAGGTCGCGGATCTCACCAACCATGATGACGTCGGGGTCCTGGCGCAGGAACGCGCGCATCGCGGCCGCGAACGTGAGTCCGACCTTCGGGTTGACGTTCACCTGGTTGACCCCCGGCAGGTTGATTTCCGCCGGATCTTCCGCGGTCGAGATATTCGTGTCCTCACGATTGAGGATATTGAGCCCGGTGTACAGCGACACCGTCTTGCCGCTGCCCGTAGGACCGGTTACGAGGATCATGCCCTGGGGCTTGCCCAGATATTTGAGGTAGAGGTCCTTCTGGAACGGTTCGTAGCCGAGCGAATCGATGCCCAGCATCGCCTGCGCGGGATCGAGGATACGCAGCACGATCTTCTCGCCGAACAAGGTCGGGCAGGTGCTGACGCGAAAATCGATGGCCCGGTTCTTCGAAAGCCGCATCTTGATGCGGCCATCCTGCGGGACGCGCCGCTCGGCGATGTCCAGGCGCGACATCACTTTCAGTCGCGCCGAGAGCTTCTGGGCCAGCTGTACCGGCGGTTGCGCGATCTCCTTCAGCACACCATCCATGCGCAATCTCACGCGATAGATCTTCTCGAAAGGCTCGAAGTGGATGTCCGACGCGCCGCGGCGGATCGCATCCAGCATGACCTTGTTGACGAAGCGCACGATCGGCGCGTCCTCGACGTCGTCGCGAGCGAGCTTGTCGTCGACGTCGTCCTCGCCGCCCGTAACCTCCAGGGATTCCAGATCGACATCGGCCTCGTCGTTCAGGGCGGCCATCTGGTTGTCGACCTGCTCGAGCGCCTTGTCGATGGCCCGCTGCAGCTTGTCGTCCTCGACCACGATCGCCTCGACGCCGAGGCTGGTGCCGAAGCGCACCTCGTCGATCGCATGCAGATTGGTCGGGTCAGCCACCGCCAGGAACAGGCGTTTGCCGCGACGGAAGAGCGGCAGCACGCGATGCTTGGCGAGCAGCTTGTCGCTCACCAGCCGCACCACATCGAGATCCAGGTTCACGGCGTCAATGTCGAAGAGCGGCACACCAAACTCATTCGAGGCCGCCACCGCGATGTCGCGCGCGCTGGCCGCGCCGCTGTTCACGAGCTGCGTCACGACATTGGTCTTGCGCTCGCGGGCGGCGTTGACCGCCTCGAGCATCGCTGCCTCGTCGACCACGCCGTCCTGGACCAGCCGCTGGGGTAGGCCGCCGAAGCCGGTGCGGGTTCCACCGAGAGCTACAGAAGCGTTGTCATTCATGGACTTGCAGCAAGCGAGACCGAGTGGGAAAGCAGTTTACCGGACGAGCCGGGACGCGCAATTGTCAAATGTCCGCCGATTCTGAAGGACGCCGCGGCGACCGGGGCGGGTGCGCGTCACATTTGGCTCTCGGGGCCCGAAAAAAGAGAGCCCCGGCACGAGGCCGGGGCTCGAGGCACGTCTGAAAAGGACTCAGAGGCCGATTACTTGCACTGCGTCGGAACGTACTTGGTGAGCACGCTACCGGCAGCGGCGGGCGTGAGCCCCTCGAGGGTGGCGGTGGTGTTAGCAGCCGATGCGCAGGCCCAGTCGATGTTGCCCGGCTGCGTATCGGCGAGAGCCGCCTTCAGGACCTGCGGGGTCAACGTAATCAGGGTATTGCCACCGAGCTGCGGGATGCCCGTTGACCCACCATCGTAAGTAATGCTGATCATGCCGGTGCCGGCCGTGATCGCGATGGTCTTGACGTACTTGGTGGGCTGGAAGCTTGAGTTCCAGTCGGCGGCCGCCGCGGCCAGTCCGGCCATGCCACCAGACTGGAATGACTCGGCCACAGTCGTCTTTGCGGAACCGGCCAGGTTCAGGCCTTCCGTGACCTTCGAGCGAACGGTGTAGTCGGTATATGCCGGGATCGCGATCGCGGCAAGGATACCGATGATCGCGACCACGATCATCAACTCAATCAGGGTAAAACCCTTTTGCACAGCCTTCATTGATGAAAACTCCTAAAAGTTTTGGGTACAAAGTCAGCGGCGCAAAAAAGGCGCCCGACAGAATTGAAGCAAGGTGCGTGCCACAGCTCCACCGTGAGCTAGCCTTCTGATTCTCTTGGAGAAAAGTTGCTGCGCAGCAAGGGGAGTTGACTTACTCCCTGTCGCAGTCTGACGCCACCGGTTGGCCGCAGTGTCACAAAGTGACACGAACCGTCACCCGCGTCTCTCATTCGATCCCGAGTTTCTTGATTCGGTAGCGCAGGGCCCGAAAGCTCATTCCCAGGAGCTTCGCCGCCGCGGTCTTGTTGTAGCGGGTCTTCTCGAGCGCCTTCACGATCGCTTTACGCTCGATGCTCTCGAGCTGGCTTCCGAGCGCCGTGCTGCCCTCGAGCGCCGTTTGCGGCGCGGTGACAACGGCCGAAGCTTCGGGCTGCCGCGCCGCGGCGCGCAGGCGTATGTGTTCCGGTGCAATCATCCGGCCCGTGCTCAGTGTGAGCGCGCGCTCGAGCACGTTCTCGAGCTCCCGGACATTGCCGGGAAAGGGGTAGGCTTCGAGCATCCTGGTCGCCTCAGCTGAAATCGCCGGGACCTCACCGTCGACGCGGCGTGCAAGCCGCTCCAGGATCGCTTCGGCGATCTCGCCGATGTCGCCGGCACGCTCGCGCAACGCAGGCACGCGCAGCTCGATGACGTTGATGCGGTAGTAGAGATCCTCGCGGAACAACCCCTGGGCAACCAGGTCTGCGAGATGTTTGTGCGTGGCTGAGAGGATACGCACATCCACGGTCTCCTCGCGTGCTTCGCCCACCGGCCTCACGGTCTTCTCCTGCACCACTCTAAGAAGTTTCACTTGCATGTGCAGCGGCAGATCGGCGACCTCATCCAGAAACAGGGTCCCACCCTCGGCGCTCTGGATGAGGCCCTTCTTATCGGCCACAGCGCCGGTGAAACTCCCACGCTTGTGGCCGAAGAGCTCGCTCTCCATGAGCTCGGTGGGGATCGCGCCGCAGTTGACCGCTACAAAGGCCCCGCCGCGCCGGGCACCGCTCTCGTGGATCATGCGCGCCACGAGCTCCTTGCCGGTGCCCGATTCGCCGCAGATGTGCACCGGGGCCTGACTGCGCGCCACGCGCCCGATCAGCTCGCGGAGCTGCTCCATCACCGCGGAGCGGCCGAGCAGCCGCGGACCGCGCAAGGTGGCAGCCGTCTCCTGCTCGATCGCGGCGCCGAGCTTGATCGCGCTACCTACGAGCTTGCGCAGCACGCCCAGGTCCAGCGGCTTGGACACGAAATCGAAGGCGCCGAGCTTCAGCGCCCGCACTGCGGACTCCACGTTTCCGTGCGCGGTGATGACGGCGACCGGCACCGCCGCACGGTTCTCCTGGATCCATGCCACGAGATCCAGGCCGTCTCCGTCCGGAAGGCGCATGTCGGTGAGGCACAGATCGAAGCGCTCGGCCTTCAGGAGGCGACGGGCGGTGCTGAAGTCGGGAGCGGTGCGCGTTTTGAGGTTCATGCGCCCCAGCGTCAGGCTCACGAGCTCGAGCAGATCGGGCTCATCGTCCACGACGAGCACGATGGGCTGTGCGCCGGTCCGGCGATCGGCCGCGACAGCCTCGTTCATGATCTCTCCCATCGTCGTGGATCGGCGAACACCAGCCTGAACACGCTCCCGCCCCCTGCGCGCGGCTCATAGAGGAGCGTTGCGCGGTTAGCCTGCGCAAGCTCCCGCGCGAGGAACAACCCCAGGCCCGTGCCGCGGCCACCGCTGTAAAAGGGCTCGAAGATCCGCTCCACGTGCGCGTCCCCGACACCGCGACCCCGATCCGCCACCTCCAGGAACGGCCGCCCCGTCCCGCCGATGCGGCCCGATCGTATCTCAATGCCCTCGTCCGGGCTGTCGCCGATCGCATGCTTGAGCGCATTCTCACAGAGGTTCCAGACGATCTGGCGCAGCTGGTCGGGATCGACGCGCACATCCATGTCGGGCTCTGCGGCGCTCACCGTGAGGCGTGCGCGCGGCCATTGCATCGTCTGGCAGAACTCTTCCTGGAACTCCTGAGCCCAGGGGGCCAGTGGCAGGCGCTCGAGTCGCGCCTGCTCGCGGCGGGAAAGGCGCTGGACGTTCTCGATGATGCCACTCACGCGGTCGGCGTTGCTGCGAATGATGTCGGTCAGCCGCCGATCATCGCCGGTCAGGTTGGGAGACTCGGCCAGCAGCTGTCCGGCGTGGCTCATCGCGCCCACGGGATTGCGAATCTCGTGAGCGATGCTCGCGCTGAGACGCCCCAGCGCTGCAAGCTTCGATTGCTGCACCTTCTCGTCGATCAGGCTCGTGTCCTCGAGGAAGATCAGGACGGGACCCGGGTTCGCCGTACCGAGCGGCGCGAAATGAGCTCCGATCATGCGCGCTCCGTCCGCGGCCACGAAGGTCTGGTCAGCGAAGGGAAGAGCGCCAGCCGCGCCGGTTCGCTGACGCCAGGACTCGAGCAGATACATCAGCCGCGGACACGCCTCGCCGACCAGCGCATCCGGGTACGCGCTGTCGTCTCCGAGGATCTGCGCGGCGGACTCATTGATGAGTCGGATCCGATCGTGAGCATCGACGACCAGGATGCTTTCGCGCAAGTGCTGCACGATGTACTGCGAGAGCTGAGCCATGTTGGCGAGATCCACCTCCCGCCGCCGGACGAGCGCTTCGCTCGACCGCAAACGATCGGCGACCGGCCACGTCGCAACCGCCACGATGAACAGCAGGGTGCCGAAGAGTCCCGCTGTCACGTAATCGGTCGCGGAGCCGGTCTCTGCCAATCCCGCAAAGACCTGTTGCGCTAGCACCGCGATCGCTGCTGCAGCGGCGATCACCAGCGCGTCGCGGCGGTCGGCGAGTATCGTGAGTGCAAGGACCGGCAGCACCAGCAGAACCCCGAGCCCGCTCGCAACGCCGCCGGCCGCATAGAGAATGAGGCCAATGGCTACAGCATCCACCGACGCATTTACCAGGGCTACGATGCGCAGGCTGGACCACCGGAGCCTGCGGGCGATGACCAGCAGCACCGCCGCAGTGAAATATGCGACGCAGGCGCTCGTGAACAGCTGTGGGCGCGCCGGCACCAATCCCCGGGACGCGCCGCCAAGCGCGGCGAGCCCGAGCAGCAGCATCGGAGCCAACAGGCGATAGAGATTCAGCAGCCCGATCACGCGCCACGCGAGATCGCTCGGTGTCAGGTCTGGCGAAGTCTCTCGCGCGGCGGGTGCTGACAATGGCGTATTCGTAATTGATCTGCCGACTGCTTCCGACTCTAGCATCCCCCAGGGCGTTCGCATGCACGTGCTGCGGAGAATTTCCCGCGCCGGCTGACTAGCCGCCGCGCGCAGGTAACAGGCGTGCGAAGTAATGACCGTCGTGCCGCCCGCAGGCGAGTCGCCGCGGCGCGCGCAGCCAGTCGCTCACGCTTCCGAGCGCCACCAGGTCGTCCCCCCTTGACGGGTCGACGAAGTTCACCTGTCCGTGACTCACCCACGCCATGAGGTCGGTGTTGATGTAGGAGCGCTGCAAGCGGTTACCGCGGAGGTCGATCGGCAGACGGCGTGGCTGAAAGAGCTGCGGGCAGGCATCCTCGACCCGGTCGAGCACGCGATCGGCCACCTGCTGGCGGGCGATCTCCGCCGAATGATCCGTGTCGTCCCGCGCGAGGACGCAGCTCACCAGGTATGTCGTGTTCTCGGCGCGCCCCTCCTGGACTGGCGGCGCACCTTCCCCTGAGGCGCTCACGACGAACGTCTCCAGCCCGGGGGGCAGCCCGGGCACTGCAATCGTCGCACAGTCATTCGGCTGGACGCGCAAGCCGAAGCGTGCAACCGCGCCATTTACAAACGAGACGCTCGGGAACCGCTGCTCACCGTCCGAATACAGGCGCTTGCCAAGTGCGAGAAAGCGCACTCGAGGTGCAAATCTGCCGAGCAATGCGGCGACCCGGGGTCCGTTGGCCCCGTTCATCGTGAGGGGATAGGCCCCACCGATGTTGACGAGTCCCGCTTCGGGCGACAGATAGGGGGCGATGAACGAGTTCGACTCCATGCCGAGGGTCAGGTAGAGGCTTGATTCGGTGGCAAGCCTTGGAGGCACCTTCACTTCGAACCACTTCGCACCGTCCCACGGCGCGGAGTTCCAGCGAAAATCCGTTCCCAGCCATAGTTGCAGCCCCTGGGCAGCGAACACGAGGGCCAGGACGTAGTTGCGAAGCTTCGGCCGGCCTTCAAACACGCGGAAGGCCAGCGCCAAGACCAGAACCGCGGCGACGCACGCCATGGGCAGGAAGTAGCGGCTGTTCCCGGAAACGTACAGCCAGGCGGCCCAATCCACGGCAAAAGCGCAGCCGAGCGCGGCCAGAAGGCGCTCGTCAATTGGAGACTCGCCGCGTCTCAACTCACCGGGTGGACTGAGCTGGGCGCGCAACCATTGCACGGCGAGTAAACACAACAGGCCCACAAGAACGGCGTACCGCAGGTCGGGCGCGCGCAGCTCTTCGTGGATCATGCTCACGGGATCCAGCATGGAAAATGGGCGCCAGAGGGCTTCGCCCAGGCTCGAGGGAATGAAGCGAAAGTGGCGCAGTGGCTCCGTCGTGAACTCGGGCGAACGGAAGACGCTGTTCAGGAGCGGGAAGAACGGATTCCCAAAGCGTCTCTCCAGACGATAAGACCAGGGTGCCGCGACGATCGAAAAGGTGAGGCCGGACGCCACCACATAGATCGCGACGGAGCGGAGCCTGCCAAGCAAGGATCGTGACACCATCAGCACCAGTACTACCGCGGCAACCGCGTGCACCGCGTTGGTCAACTTGAGCGCCACTGCGGCACCGATCAGCATGGCACCGAGGATCACTCGAGTCGGGTGCGGAGCGCGTATTGCGGTGGCGAGAAGCAACCAGCCCGCCAGCACGAGTTCAGCGGTCGTAATGTCTGCGAAGCTCGAGCCGATCTGCTGGAGCAGGATGGGATTGACGGCGGCGAGGGCAACCGCACAGACGGCAAAGGTTACCCGGCGCCTGAGGGTACCGGAGGGGTACACGGTCAGCGCCAGCTCGAATGTCAGCCAAAGGATGATGGAGTGCGCTACCGCGAGCAGCGAAGCGGCCTGCAGTGCCGATAGTCCGGAGGTAACCAGAAGATAGAACGGTACATTGGCGTACGGATTCAGATAGGACTGCATCCCCGCAGGAAAATAATCCTGACCAAAGCGGTCATGAACGGCGCTGAACCCCGCGTAGAGGTGGTAATTGAGCGTGTCCCACGCCATCTCCTTGCCGAGTTGGTAGTTGATTGCCAGCGCCAGCGCGGTACATGCGAGGTACACCGCAAGTCGGCCCGGAGTGAGCGGGTCGCCACGGGCAAAGAACCGGATAATCCCGCCAATTGGCGCCGCCGGCGCCCCACGGGAAGGAGTCATCGATCGCCCGACTGGCTCGCGCGAAGATCGATGAAGGCGAGTAGAAACGATGCGAAGAAGATCTCGCCGCCCGCCAGCATCAGCGTCACCGACGGGATAGCCACGCGCATCACGGTGGTCGGATCGAGCATGCCAAGGCCCGCGTGCGCCCAGCTCCCGACCGAGTACACCGCCAGGGCGAGCCCAGCCAACCCGAGCGTGAGGCCAAGCGAGATGCCGCGCTCGAGGGTGAAGGCGCGTAAGAAGCGCGCGAGCGGAGGCCTCATCGGTAGGAGCCCCTTCAATACGCCGACGGTGCGTGCCAACAGCGAGAACAAGACCAGCTGTACCCCCAGAACGGTTGCGCCAGCAGCATAGAGCATCGTGTGGATGTCAAAGCCAACGCCGTCAATGATTATTGGAGCACGGAAAATCAGCAATTCTGCCGTGGCACCGACGGCGATCAGGCTGAGCCCGGGATAAAGCAACAGCCAACGTGGCGTCATCATCAGCAGGAACCGCAGGTGGCGCCAGCCGTCGCGCCAGCTGCGCAGGTGCGGGGGTCGTGAGCGGCCCGCGGGCGACAGGGTGGTCGGGACTTCGGCGGTGCGCCAGCCGGCCAGGCTGGCCTTGACGATCATTTCGCTCGCGAATTCCATTCCGGGAGCGCTCAGCCCCAGCTTCAATGCCGCCGCACGCTCTACTCCGCGCAGACCGCAATGGAAGTCGCCGATACGGGAGGAGAAGAACAGGCGTCCGACGAAGCTCAGCACGGGATTCCCGAGGTAGCGATGCAAGGCGGGCATCGCACCGGCTCGGATACCCCCCCTGAAGCGGTGGCCGACGACCAGCTGGTTACCTGCCCGCAGGCTGTCGACAAACGAGTCGAGTTGCGAGAAGTCGTAGCTGTCATCGGCGTCCGCCATGATGACAAACCTGCCCTGCGCTGCGCGGATGCCGGCGAGCAGCGCGCTGCCGTAGCCTTTTTGCGCGACGTGCACGAGGCGCGCCCCTGCAGCGCGGGCAAGCACCGGTGATCCATCAGCGGACCCGTTGTCGGCGACCAGCACCTCGCCTCGGATACCGGTTCGCTCCAGGAAGGCCCGCGCCTTGCGCACGCAGGTCGCAACCGTCTCGGCCTCGTTGAGGCAGGGCATCAGAATCGTCAGCTCGAGAGCGCTGGAGGACTCTGCGGCGACCGCGCCGGATTGCGCATGCAGAGAGCTTGGGATCCACCGGAGAGCTGATTCCATGGCGAGGGTATCTGCTGCTGTCCAAAGGGCCTTACTGCCAGAGGAAGTATGTCAACGCGGCGAGCGCCGGAGGCGTGATCGGTTCGGCAAAATCGGGCGCGACAGCCTACGACACACGCTTGGGCGATGCGAGTAGTGGCACTCCGATCGACCACCCTGAAGGCGACGTGCCGTCGGCGCCGTGGGTCCGGGTGGGCAGGCGGCGGAGGGCTGCGAACTGGACCACACATCCTGGAGAACGCAAGTAGGTACAATCGCGGCCGGGGGACGGAGCGCGTTTCCCCCTCCGTGTCGCGAGTGCACGGACATCCCTGGACATCCCGTACCGTGACCACCCAGAAATATCCGCCGTACCGGTCGCTGCTGTTGTCCCCCGAGGAACTGGCGGAGCTCACCACGTTGTCGCCGGCGAAGGTCTTCGTCGATGTTGCATTCCTGTGGACGCAGATCTTCACCGCCTGGATCTTCGCTGCGGCACTGCGGTCCTGGTGGATCTATCCGCTCGCCGCCGCATTCGTCGGCAACCGCTATTATTCGCTCTACATCATCGGTCACGACGGCTTGCATCGCAGGCTGCATGATCGCACGGCGCTGAATGACCTGGTCAACGACCTGCTCGTGCTGGGGCCAATCGGTGTCGCTACCAGGCTGAACCGTCGCAATCACATGACTCATCACGTCGCCCTGCATCTGGAGCAGGACCCCGACGCGTACAAGTACCAGTCGCGCCACCGGTTGACGCTATTGCAGTACTTCTGGTCGCTAACGGGACTGCCCTACGTCGTGCGCGCGGTCGGCAACGTGTTCCGAAAGCGGCCGGAAGATCATGACAAAGCAGCACACCGTACTCCGCGGGAGCTGTTCATCATCATCGGGTGGCAGTTGCTCCTCGCGGCGCTACTCTGGAGCCTGATCGGCTGGTGGGGCTATTTCGTATTGTGGTGGATCCCCGTCTACGTGTTCACTTTCGCGGCTGACCTGGCCCGGGTCTTCTGCGAGCATTCTGTGCCACGGGCGGATGCAGTGGCACTTTGCGAGCGGTTGGTTACCTTCGAAGCCAACAGGCTCGAGCTGGCTTTGTTCGCACCGATGAACATGAACCATCACGCGGCGCATCACCTCTGGCCGTCGATCCCGTACTACAACCTGCCCCGGGCAACGGCGGCAATGCGTTCGCATTCCGGGCGGTTGCCCGAGAATGCGCCACCGCCCTGTACTCGACGGTCCTACGTAAATTGGCTGATGACGCGCTGGGCGCGCTGATTGAGCCGCAGCTTGGGCGCGAACACTCACCTGGCCGCGCAACCGCTCATCAGCACGACGCCATCGACGGCGTGCGTGGTCTGCGGCGGGCGCTCGTGGCGGGAGGTCGGCAAGGCGCATGACTACGAGTACGCGACCTGCAGCAACCTGTGGACTTTTCGCGCCTGCTCGGATTGCGGCCACGTGCAAATCGATCCTGTGCCAGCACCCGCGGCACTGCGGATCATCTATCCGCATGACTATTATTCGTATCAGATCGAGCAAAGCATCCACCCCATTGCGCGTTGGGCCAAGGACAAGCTTGATCGCGCGAAGTTCAGATGGATCACCCGGGGAAGGCGCGCACCCGTAGAAAAGTACCTCGATGTGGGCTGCGGCGATGGTCGCTACCTGCAGATGATGATCGAACGGGGCATGAATCCCAGCCAGGCGTGCGGCGTCGAGCTGGATGCCCGCGCGGTGCAGGCCGCGAGAGTCAGGGGGCTCAGTGTCGTTCAAGGTAGAGTCGAAGAGGTAAGCAGTTTTGAGCCAAACTCCTTCGACCTCATTACCATGTTCCATGTCATCGAACACGTAGCGCGGCCCGATGAAGTGATTGCCAAGTTGCGTGGCCTGCTGCGGGTTGGCGGACTCTTAGCGCTAGAAACCCCTAATTTCGACTGTGCCGACGCCCGACTGTCGGGTAAGCGCTTTTGGGGTGGCTATCACACTCCGCGGCATTGGCACGTCTTTACGAGCGCTTCCCTGCGGCGACTGCTCGTCGCGCACGGCTTCTCCATCGAGCGTCAGCGCTTCCAGACCGGACACGCATTCTTGCTATGGACGCTGCATCACTGGCTCAAGTACGGCAAGGAGCGCAGCGGGCTCGCTCGTTGGTGCCATCCTCTGAACAACGTGCTGCTGCTCGCCGCCGTTACCTCGTTCGACATGCTGAGAATACTGTTCGGGTGCAAGACTTCGGCGATCCTGGTTGTCGCACGCAGGGACGCCTGACCGCAAACCCGTCGTGATCGGCACCTGCACGAACACGGTGTACTGGCAAAATCCTTTACTGAGCGTACCTGTGACGAACGTAATCAATCTGCTAACACTGAGCATCCTGACAACGTTTCTGGCAGTCGGCCAGCTCCTATTCAAGCGTCTCGGCGGCACGATCCGCGGCATGGGGATCATCTTCTCCGCGATAACCCTGCTCGAGGAACCCATATTCTATGTCGCCTTGTTGATTTACGGCGTCGCGACCCTGCTGTGGATCTGGGTGTTGGGGCGAGTAAGCCTGATGCAGGCCTATCCTTGGGTCGGCGTGGGAGTCATTGTCGTGCCACTTTTGAGCTCTTACTTCTATGGCGAAAAGGTTGCGCCGCCATTCTGGGTGGGCGCAGCACTCATCACGGTTGGCATCGTGTTGACACAGTACTCCGGGAAGCCCGGCTAAGCCGTTCCACCCTGCGGCCAAAGCGGTTCCCTATGTGCGATCAGCAAGAGGTTGCTGGTCCATCCTCCAAGGGAGACTCCCTCGACACGTGCACCTGAGACTCCCGCCGCTCGTGCGGCCGCGAGCAGATCGTGACGGGACAGGAGGTTGAGATGAGCCTCTTCAGTGAGCTTGTCGTGACCCAAAACGCGCAGGATGGCGCGAAAAGCCGGCGGGGGCAGCCAGTGGAGTAAGGGCATCACGCTGTGGAATTCAATCGGGAACCACCGGTTTGGAGTCGTAACGAAAATCCCCTTGCGAGAAACGCGCCATAGCTCGGCCAGCAGCGCGCATTGGTTCGTTCTCGAGCCCACGTGTTCTATGACGGCGCTGGAGTGAGCAAAATCGAACGAGCGGTCGGGAAAGGGTAAGGCACGCCCATCACTTCGGCGGAATTTGAGTCCTGGGTAGGTATTCTCCAGGAACGAGGCGTCATCAGTTCCAACTGCCGTGATTTGTTGCTTATACGGATACCATGCTTCGAGATAGTTTGAATGGTCGTACGTGCGGTCGTCGGTAGCCCCCACGTCAATGATGGTATCCGTCGTTGTTACCCCAGACTCCGCCAGAAACCGCTGAAACATGCGGCGCCGCTGATGTCCGGCAAGTCGCGCCGCGATGCTGTCTGGAGCATAGTGGGTGTACTGCGAGTTGACTCTCACCAATCACACTATAGCGCGACGAGCGCACACCCGCCGGACGTCACCGCGCGCGGCCAAGGGGGAAGACTCGTCTTGCCGATCCGGGTGGCAAGCGGGCTTCCCCTGCACGGGGCGAGTGAGGGCGGGCCGAGGTCGAGAGCGCGGCTGCTGTCGCTGGCGAACGCCGCCCGTTTTCAAGGAGAATGCCCGCCTTCACAGCCGTCGGATGTGACGATGAACGTGCACGAGTACCAGGCGAAGGGCATCTTCCGCAGCTACGGCATCCCGGTGCCGGCGGGCAAGGTGGCAGCCAGTCCCGAAGAAGCCGTCGAAGCTGCGCGCGAGCTGGGCGGGTCAGTCTGGGTCGTGAAGGCCCAGGTACACGCCGGCGGGCGCGGCAAAGCAGGCGGTGTGAAACTCGCGCGCGACGCTGAAGCGGTGCGTGCCGCGGCGGCCGACATGCTGGGCAAGCGTCTGGTGACACCCCAGACCGGTTCGGAGGGCTTGCCCATAGCCCAGGTCTACGTCGAGTCCGGTTCGGACATTGCGCGCGAGATGTACCTTTCGCTCACCCTGAATCGCGATCGTGGCCGCATTGCGCTGATTGACTCGGCTGCAGGTGGCATGGACATCGAGGAGGTGTCTCACAAGACTCCCGAGAAGATCCTCGCGGCCACCATCCACCCCGCCGCGGGCCTGCAGGCCTATGAGGCGCGGGACCTGGCATTCGGCCTGGGACTCAAAGGCCCGCAGATTGCGGCGTTCCAGTCGCTCGCGGCGGCGCTCTACCAGCTGTATCTCGAGAAGGATCTGAGTCTCGTCGAGATCAATCCACTGATCGTCACCGAAAGCGGTGCCCTCGTGGCGCTGGATGCGAAGATCAACGTCGACGACAACGCGCTGTTCCGCCACCCTGAGCTCGCGAGCCTGCGGGATACGAGCCAGGAGGACCCGATGGAGCGCCGGGCTGCCGAGCACGATCTCAATTACGTATCCCTCGACGGCAACATCGCCTGCATGGTGAACGGGGCGGGGCTCGCCATGGCGACCATGGACCTCATCAAGCTGCACGGCGGGAAGCCAGCGAACTTCCTCGATGTCGGCGGCGGCGCCACGAGCGAGCGGGTGACCGCGGCCTTCGAGCTCATCCTGTCGAACGCGAAGGTTAAGGCGGTACTTGTGAACATCTTTGGTGGCATCGTGCGCTGCGACGTCATCGCCGAGGGGATCATCAACGCCGTGAGGAACGTGGGTGTGAAGGTGCCGGTGGTGGTGCGGCTCGAGGGCACCAACGCCGACAAAGCACGCGAGATGCTGGCGCAGAGCGGCCTGAAGATCACGCCGGCCCAGGATCTGACGGATGCCGCACGCAAGGTCGTGGCCGCGGCGAAGGGCAAGGCATGAGCATTCTCGTCAACCGCAATACCCAGGTGATCTGCCAGGGCTTCACCGGCAAGCAGGGCACGTTTCATTCCGAAGCCGCACTGGCCTACGGCACCAAGCTCGTGGGCGGCGTGACCCCTGGTCGCGGCGGTGAGCAGCACCTCGGCCTGCCGGTATTCAACACCGTGAAGGACGCGGTGCGTGTGACGGGGGCGACGGCCAGCATGATCTACGTGCCGGCGGCCGGCGCGGCGGATTCGATTCTCGAGGCTGCCGACGCCGGACTCGAGCTCGTTGTGTGCATCACCGAGGGCGTTCCGGTGAACGACATGGTGCGCGTCAAGGCAGCGCTCGCGGGCTCGGCAACCCGGCTCGTGGGCCCGAACTGTCCGGGCGTCATCACCCCCGGGGAATGCAAGCTCGGCATCATGCCCGGCTTCATCCACAAGAAAGGCAGTGTGGGCATCGTCTCGCGCTCGGGCACGCTGACCTATGAGGCGGTGTTCCAGACGACGCAGGTCGGACTCGGTCAGAGCACCTGTGTCGGCATCGGTGGTGATCCGGTGCGCGGCATGAACTTCATCGACGTGCTGGAACTCTTCGAGCGCGACCCGGGCACGGAGGGGATCATTCTCGTCGGCGAGATCGGCGGTACTGACGAGGAGGCGGCGGCTGACTACATCCGCAGGTTCGGCAGCAAGCCGGTCGTGGCGTACATCGCCGGTGTGACAGCGCCTGCCGGGAAGCGTATGGGTCATGCCGGCGCCATCGTCGCAGGGGGCAAGGGCACGGCTGCTGACAAGTACGCGGCGTTCGCGGCGGCTGGCGTGCGCACCGTGAAATCGCCCGCGGAGCTCGGCTCCTCGATCAACGAGCTGCTGCGCCCGCGGCGGGCGGCTGGGGCAGCGCGGCGGCCTCAGGCACCGGCGGCGGGCGGGCGCGCGCGCCCGGGGACTCGGGGAGGCGAGCGCTCCGTGGCAAATCCGACGAAGTTGGCGAGGAGTACGGCTGCCGGGGGCAGGTCCCGAGACAGCGCCAAAAAGCCGCGCGCGGCTGGTACGGTGCACCGAGGGGCCGGCACGACTCGTGGAGCGACCCGCCGCCCCGCCACGCGATCCACCCGCAGCACGCAGCGGCGCAGGCGCCGCTGACCCGTGACCCCCTCACCTTGAGCCGGCGCTCCGCAGCCCACACATAAGATGGGAGCAGCGCCATGAGTGAGTCACTGAAGATCGCGTTAGCGCAGATCAACCTGCTGGTCGGTGACGTGCGCGGCAACGCTGCCCGGGTGATCGACAGTGCGCGCCGCGCCCGCGCCGAGCTCGGCGCCGATCTCGTTCTCTATCCCGAGCTGACGCTCTCTGGCTACCCACCCGAGGACCTTCTGTTCCATCGGGGTTTTCGCCGTCAGATCGAGGCCGGCCTGGCGCAGGTGCGCAGCGAGGTCGCCGACACCGCGGTGATGGTGGGGTTCCCGGAGTACACCCAGGCCGGGATCTTCAATTCCGCAGCGCTCATCGCCGGTGGGGAAATCACCGCCATCCACCGCAAGTGCGAGCTGCCCAATTACAAGGTCTTCGACGAGAAACGCTACTTTCAACCCGGCGCCCAGCCAACGGTCGTCGAGTGTCGTGGATTCCGCATCGGGCTGCTCGTGTGCGAGGACATCTGGCAACCGGAGGCCGCGCAGCTGGCGCGTGCCGGCGGGGCCGAGCTCCTGGTGGTCATCAACGCCTCCCCCTTCGAGATTCACAAGCAGCACGAGCGGGAGGTGATCGCGCGCGCCCGCGTCGCCGATGTCGGCCTGCCGCTTGCGTACGTGAACCTGGTCGGCGGACAGGACGAGCTGGTTTTCGATGGCAACTCCTTCGTCATGAATGCTCAGGGCGAGGTCGTCATGCGCGCGCCGCCGTTCGAGGAGGGCACGTGGGCGGTGGAGTTCGTTCGGGACGCGCGCGGCAGGGTGGCGCCGCGCGCAGCTGCCGTGAGCGCCGAGCTCTCCGATGAGGCGAGCGTCTATCGCGCGCTCACGCTCGGTGTCCGGGATTACGTCCACAAGCATGGCTTTCCCGGAGTGGTGGTGGGTCTGTCTGGCGGAGTGGACTCCGCGCTGACGCTCGCCATCGCGGTCGATGCGCTCGGCAAGGATCGTGTCCAGGCCGTGATGATGCCGTCCCGTTACACCTCCTCCATGAGTCTGGAGGATGCCCGCGAGCAGGCGCAGATCCTCGGGGTGCGCTATAGCGTGCTCTCGATCGAGGGTATGTTCGAGGCGACGCTCGCGACATTGAAGGATGAGTTCGCGGGCCGGCCGCCTGATGCGACGGAAGAGAACATCCAGTCGCGTTGCCGCATGCTGCTGCTCATGGGGCTGTCGAACAAGACTGGCCGCATGCTGCTTACCACGGGTAACAAGAGCGAGATGGCTGTGGGTTACGCCACGCTGTACGGGGATATGGCCGGCGGCTTTGCGCCCATCAAGGACTGCAGCAAGCTGCTCGTCTATCGCCTGGCGAACTACCGCAACTCACTCGGGCGCATCATCCCGCAGCGCATCATCGAGCGCGCGCCGACCGCCGAGCTCCGCTACGGTCAGAAGGACTCCGATTCGCTCCCGCCGTACGAGGTGCTCGATCCCATTCTCGAGGCCTTCATCGAAGAGGATCTGTCGGTGGATGAGATCGAGGCACGGGGCTTCGATCGCACCACTATCGGTCGTGTGCTGGACCTGGTGAAGCGCAACGAATACAAGCGGCGGCAAGCACCACCCGGGGTGCGCGTCAGCCGCCGTGCCTTCGGACGCGACTGGCGTTATCCGATCACCAGTGGCTACCGGCGCTGAGCGCACGCGGCGGGGTTACCAGAATCGCCACCAGGACTTCTTCACATCCGCCTGCGACACGGCGACCTGCGCCTGGTAGTTGGCCGCGTACACCTCGCGCGATTGTGCGGCGAGCGGCTGCAGGTTCAACCGGTCGTAGCTCTGAATGAGGATGTGCAGGGCATCCTTGACCGCCGGAGAGCCGTCGTATTCCTCCACGGCATTCTTGGCACGCTGCGCTGAGGCGATGTAGGCGCCG
>Ga0126381_100003398_pt1 | contig 17302 bp, 20 predicted proteins | sample PanSoiMetPlot_28_FD_96465 | JGI IMG/M metagenome (GOLD analysis project Ga0126381, IMG submission 96465) | Tropical forest soil microbial communities from Panama - MetaG Plot_28 | ecosystem: Environmental > Terrestrial > Soil > Tropical forest > Bulk soil | place: Panama | collected 2016-02-17 | reverse complement strand
TGGGCGTCAGCTACGGCGGGTTCATGTCGGCTTGGCTGGTGACCCAGGACCAGAGGTTCAAGGCCGCCGTGGCCGGCTCGCCGGTAACCGAGTGGTACAGCTTCACGTTCACGACCAACATCCCCCGCTGGGGACTGTGGTTCCTGGACGACGCCGATCCCGAGGAGACCGGCAACCAGGTACACACACGCAGCCCGGTCATGCACGCGAGCAAGGCCAGGACGCCGACCCTGCTCACGGCGGGCGCGAAGGACCGGTGCACGCCGGCCGGCCAGGCCAGGGAGTTCTACCAGGCACTGATCGGTCATGGCGTCGACTCAGAACTGGTGATCTACCCCGGGGAAGGACACGGCGTCAGCCGGTTCCCCGCCGTCACTGATTACCTGACCCGGCTCGTGACCTGGTTCGAGAGGTACATGCCGGCGTGATCTCACCCACGGGCCCGCTTCCGCAGTGTCATCAGGACTGCGCCGGGTGTGACAGTAAGCGAAGGGGGCGGTGATGGATAGTCGCTTCGAGGTTGCGGTGGGTGCCGGAACAATGATGTCCGCCTCCGGCACTGCCGTCCGGTTCCCGCACAGGTGGACCCCGGGCGGCGTCACGGTGGAAGCCGATTTCACCGGCGGCCATCTGCTTCATCTGGCGGCAGCCGGCTGCGTCCTCAATGACGTTTACCGGGAAGCCGCGGCCCTGGGGATCGTGGTGAACGGGGTCCGGGTGACCGCCGCGGGCGGGTTCGACACCGCGACCTGGCAGTCCACGGGCATCGGCTATTCGGTCGAGGTCAGTTCCGATGCCCCTGCCGGTCAGCTCGCTCGCCTGCTCGAGGTGGTGGACCAGGTGGCCGAGATCCCCCAGGCCATCCGGGCCGGAGCGACCGTCCGGCGGACCGGCTGAGCCACCGGGAGGGCACGGGTCAGCCGGTGGTCCAGGGCCGGAGCTTGTCGGGGTTGCGGACCGCCCAGATGTGCCTGATCTTGTCGCCTGCGACGTCGAACGCGAACACCGTAACGGTGACGCCGTCTTGCTGGGCCACCAGGCCGGGCTGGCCGTTGACCGTGCGCTCCAGGATCGTCATGTTGCTGGGTGCCCGGCCGGCCAGATCGGCCAGGTAGCGCGCGACCTGCTCGCCGCCTTCGATCGGGTGCAGCGCGGCGCGGACCAGGCCGCCGCCGTCGGCGATCACCGTGGCGCCGGGGTCGAGCAGGCCGAGGAGGGCGCCGATGTCCTTGGCTTCCCATGCCTGCTTGAAGTCTCTGACGATCCTGGCCTGCTGGGCGGCCGGGGTCGTGGGAGCCTGGGATGCGCGGATGCGGCGGCGGGCTGAGGAGGCCAGCTGGCGGCACGCCGCCGGGGTACGGCCGGTGATGTCGGCTACTTCGGCGAAGGAGTAGCCGAAGACGTCGTGCAAGATGAGCGCGACGCGCTCGGCCGGGGTCATCGATTCGAGCACGACCAGGAACGCCATGCCGACCGACTCGTCGAGGGTGACGCGGTCGGCCGGGTCGGCCGGGGGGCCGGCCGGCCGCCCGCTGATCCACTCGGTGCGCTCGGGTAGCGGCTCGGGGATCCATTCGCCCACGTAGCGCTCTCGCCGGGCGCGGGCCGAGCCGAGCAGGTCGAGGCAGACGCGGCTGGCGACCTTGGTCAGCCAGGCGCCCGGGTTCTCGATGGCTTCCTGCTGCTGCCGGGTCATGGCGTACCAGCGGGCGTAGGTCTCCTGGACGGCATCCTCGGCCTCGGCCAGGGAGCCCAGCAGCCGGTAGGCGAGATTGACCAGCTGGCGCCGCTCGCTCATGATCACGCTCAGGCCGGGGTCGGGCCCGCCGTGTCCTGGCCCGGATGGGGTGGTCATGGTGCCGCCCTTCCCTGGTCGCCGCTGCCCTCACCGGTTCGACGAGACAGCGCGCCGGAATGTGAGGCTGGCGCGCCGCCTGACCTGCCGGGCGGTGGTGTCGTCGTACTGAGCAGAACACACCATCCAGCGGACCGCCGGCTCACCCCAGACCTGTTCCCAGCACGGCGCCGATGGTGGCGATGATGGCCCCCCGAGAGTTACGGAGATGAACGAGCGCAGGAAGCCGGTGCCGAAGAACCGTCGGCGCAGCCAGGCGAGCGCCAGAAGCTCCAACGCCATCGCCGCCAGCGCGAGCAGCACCGCGGCGCGGTACTGGGGGATAAGGAACGGCAGCGTGTGCAGGACGCCGCCGAGGAACGTGCCGAAGCCGGTGATCGCGCCGCGTACGTAAGGACTGCCGCGGCCGGTCAGGTCGCCGTTGTCGGATAGTCCCTCGGAGAAGGCCATGCTGACGCCGGCGCCGATCGCGGTGGCCAGCCCGGCGAGGAAAGCGTCGTGCGGCTGGTGCGTGGCGAAGGCGACGGCGAAGATCGGGGCGAGCGTCGACAGGGAACCGTCGATGAGTCCGGTCATCGCTGGCTGCGCCCGCTGGAGCAGGAACGATCGCTGGTCGCGCTGCTCGCGCGTAAGTGTCAGCATGTGGCTGCTCCTCGGGCCGGCGTGAACGTTCGGTGGTTGCGCTGCTGTTGGCCGGGGATGGGCTGCCGGCGGGCGGCAGCCCACCCGGCCCGGTCATTAACGGAGGGCGGTCGCGGGGGCAGGGCTCATGGCTTCCTCCCTGAAGGTCGTGCCGCTGCGCGGCGTGGTCGGCGGCGGCCCGGAGGCACGGAGCGGGCCGGAGCGGAACAGCGTGCCGCAGATGACCGCGCCGGCGCCGAAGATGGCCGCCGCGACCCAGAACCCGGTGGTGTAGCCGTGGATCAGCGACATCTCGGCCAGGGCCGGCGCCGGGTGCCCGTGGACCAGGGTGGCCGGGCTCAGGTGGCTGGTCAGGTAGCCAGCCACCGCGCTGGCGAAGATCGTGTTGAGCAGCGAGGTGCCGATCGAGCCGCCGACCTGCTGGCCGGTGTTGAGCGTGGCCGAGGCCAAGCCCGCGTCCTGCGGCGCCACATCGAACGTCCCGGTGTTCATCGAGGGCGCGATCGCGAAGCCGAGGCCCAGGCCGGCCATCATCAGCGGGCCGAGCACCGCCGTCACATAGCCCGAGTGCACGCCGATCCTGGTCAGCCACACCAGGCTGCCCGCGGCTAGCAGCATGCCTGCGGTGACCAGCGGCTTGGGGCCGAGCCGGGGCAGCAGCGTCACGTTGGACAGGTTCGCGGCCACCACCACCATGGCGATCATCGGCAGGAAGGCGACGCCGCTGACCACGGGGGAGTAGCCCAGGGTCTGCTGCAGGTAGTAGGTGAGGAACAAGAAGATGCCGAACATGCCCGCGCCGACGATGAGCAGGGCCAGGTAGGCGGCGCCGCGGTTGCGGTCGAGCACCACCCGGGGCGGCAGCAGCGGGCTGGCGGAACGGGTCTGCCAGAACGCGAACACGGCCAGCAGCGCCGCGCCGGCGGCCAGGAAGCCGTAGGTGGACGGCGTGTCCCAGGTGTGGGTGGCGGCGTTGGAGAACCCGTAGACCAGGCAGAACATCGAGGACGAGACGAGCGCGACGCCGGGCAGGTCCAGCCGCGGCCTGGTGCGGGCGCGCTGCTGCTTGAGCAGCAGCACTGCTCCTATCGCCGCCAGGCCGGCGAAGAACAAGTTCACGTACAGGCACCAGCGCCAGGACAGGTACTCGGTGAGGATTCCGCCGAGCACCAGGCCGATCGCGCCGCCGGCGCCCACGATCGCGCCGTAGACGCCGAACGCCTTGCCGCGCTCCTTCGGGTCGCTGAACGTCGTGGACAGAATCGACAGCGCCGCGGGCGCGAGAAGCGCGCCGAACGCGCCCTGGATGGCCCGGGCCGCCACCAGCATGCCGAAGCTGGTGGCCGCCCCGCCGACGGCCGACGCGGCGGCGAAGCCGAGCACGCCGATCAGGAACGTGGTCTTGCGCCCGATCAGGTCGCCCAGCCGCCCGCCGAACAGCAGCAGGCTGCCGAACGATAGCGCGTAGGCGGTGACCACCCACTGCCGGTCCGCGGTCGTGAAGCCCAGGGCCTGCTGCGCGGACGGCAGCGCGATGTTCATGATCGCGATGTCCAGCACGACCATGAGCTGGGCGAGGCCTACGGTGGCCAGGATCAGCCACCGGCGGGGGTCGGGGGGTGCGCTGGCCCGCGCGGCGTGCATGACGGGCGTGGGTCCGGAGTTCATGGCTTCCTCCAAGATGTCGTTGTCATATCAGCCATGCTGTCGGCCGGGCGGCCCGCCGTCGTCGGGCGCAGGAAGTGACTTTTACCTGGTCAGAGGGGATGCTGCGGGACGCAGGGATACCACGCGGGGAGTAGCCGGCAATAGCTACCGCGGGCGGATGCGCTCGCGGGCAGGATGCGTACGCTCGAAGCATGCGCACCGATAGCAGTCGGCAAAGGTTCTACGCGGCCGGATGGCTCATCTCGGCAGGCGTCATGGCCGTGACGTTCCGCATGTGGCAGCTGCACGTCCGCGAGGTCGAGCAGCGGGCGGACGAGGCGGAACGGACCAGAGACGAAGCCGCCCAGCGCAGGGCGATGGAGGAGCGCCTGCGGATCGCCCGTGAGCTGCACGATTCCCTGACGCACAGCATCTCGGTGATCCAGGTTCAGGCCAGCGTGGCGGCGCACCTGGCGCGCAAGCGCGGCGAGGAAGTGCCGCCCGCGCTGCTGGCGATCCAGGAGGCGGGCGCGGATGCGACACGGGAACTGCGCGCGACGCTCGGCGCGCTGCGCAGCGAACAGGACGGCGACGGCAGCGGCCTCATCCAGCTGGACAAGCTGGTAGCACGCGCGCAGGCGACCGGGCTCCCCGTGACCGTGACGGTGACCGGCGCCGAACGGCCGCTCCCGCCCGAAGTGGGCCAGGCTGCCTACCGGATCGTGCAAGAGGCGCTGACCAACGTCAGCCGTCACGCCGGCCAGGCGTGCGCGTCGGTTCACTTGCACTACACGCCGGAAGCCCTCTCGGTCCAGGTCGCCGACGACGGCCAGGGCACCGTCGCGCCGGCCGGCGCCCGGCCGTCAGGCCCAGGGCTGGGCCTGGTCGGCATGCGGGAACGCGTGTCCGCGCTCGGCGGCCATCTCCAGGCCGGGCCGCAGGACGGCGGCGGCTTCCATGTGCACGCCGAACTCCCCGCGCGGGCGCCGTCTTGATCAGGATCCTGCTGGCCGACGACCAGGCGCTGATCCGCAGCGGCATCCGGTCGCTGCTCGACGCCGAAGATGACATCGAGGTGGTCGCCGAGGCCGCCGACGGGCAGCAGGCGGTGGCGCTGGCCGTCGAGCACCGCCCGGACATCGCGCTGGTCGACATCCAGATGCCGGTGCTTGACGGCGTCGAGGCCACCCGGCAGATCGTCGCGGACGAGCGGCTGGACAGCGTGCGCGTCGTGATCCTCACCAACTTCGGCCTCGACGAGTACATCTTCCGGGCGCTGCGGGCGGGCGCGAGCGGGTTCCTGCTCAAAGACACCGAGCCCGCCGAGCTGCTGCAAGCGCTGCGCGTCGTCATGCGCGGGGACGCGATGATGTCCCCCGCCGTCACCCGCCGCCTGATCAGCGAGTTCGTCGCCCGGCCGCCAGACGCGGCCGCCGCAGCCGGCATGGAGACGCTCACCAACAGGGAACGAGAGGTGGTGGCCCTGGCCGCGCACGGGCTGAGCAACGACGAGATCGCCGGCGCCTTGGTGCTCAGCCCTGCCACCGCCAAGACCCACGTCAGCCGGGCGATGATCAAGCTCGGCGCCCGCGACCGCGCGCAGCTCGTCGTCTTCGCCTACCAGACCGGCATGGTCACCCCGCGCGCCGCCGGCCAGGCCCCAGGCCCTTAGCCTCGCGCGGCGTCGCCGTTCTGGCCGGGTGGCAGACTCATCATCCCCTGGACCCATCTCACGATTGGATCGATCATGGAGAACCCGCCCGCGCAGTTTCCCGCCTGGCCCGGCGACGCCGAGGTGGCCGTGGCCCTGACCTTCGACGTGGACGGCGAAGCTCCCTGGCTCAGCGAAGGCCCCGAGTACGCCCGCCGGCTGACCGTGCTGTCGCAGGGCCGCTTCGGCCCGTCCCGGGGCCTGGGCCGGATCCTCGCGCTGCTGGCCGAGCTGGACGTCACCGCCACGTTCTACGTGCCCGGCCATACCGCCGATCAGCATCCCGGTGCCGTGGAGGCGATCCTGGCGGGCGGTCACGAGGTCGGCCACCACGGGTACTTGCATCGGGGCACCGATGGCCTGGACGCCGCGGCGCAGCGCGCCGAGCTGGAGGAGGGACTGACCGCGCTGGGCAAGCTGGGGGTCCGGCCGGACGGCTACCGGTCACCGGGCTGGGAACTGACCCCGGAGACCCTGGACCTGCTGGGCGAGCTCGGCTTCTCCTACGACGCCAGCCTGATGGCCGACGACCGGCCGTACTGGGTGACCAGCGGAACTGAGCCGCTGCTGGAGCTGCCCGGTCACTGGAGCCTGTGCGACTGGCCCTACTTCGGCTGGACCTCCTACGGCGGCGCGCTGCTCGCCGACCCGGCCGCGGTGGAGCGGATCTGGCTGGCGGAGTATGAGTCGGCCCGCCAGGACCGCCGGGCGGTGACCTACACGATGCACCCCGAGGCCATCGGCCGCGGCTACCTGGTGCGGATGCTGCACAGCGTGATCACCGGGATGGCCGGGCAGGGCCGGCCGTGGTTCGCCACGCACGCACAGATCGCCGCTCAGGTGTCGGCAACCTGACAGCTTCGCTGTCGGCTGCGTGACTGACCGCCCGCGGCGGTTTTGGCGATGCTAGCGGCAGTTGTCGTGCCGCGGACCGGCACCGGACCAGGGCCGGGCCGCGGCCGGGGAGCATCCCACCGGAGGGGGGCACGGCGCTGTCCACATCGTTTCTTTGCTACGCGGGCCTGCTGCTTGTCGTGTCATGCGCGCACATCCTGTTGCAGCTCCATTCCGCTCTGCAGCGCTCGCTCGAGGGGCTGCGCCGCACCAACGATGAGCTGCAGGCCTCGCGGGCGCGGATCGTGGCTGCCGCCGATGCGGAGCGCCGCCGCATCGAGCGCGACCTGCACGACGGCGCCCAGCAGCACCTCACGTCCCTGGCCGTCAAGCTGCTGCTGGCCGCCGCGCTGGCCGGGCAGGACTCCGACCTGGCCGGACTGCTTGAGGATCTCGGCGGCGAGCTCAAGGACACCGCGCAGGAACTGCGGAACCTGGTGCACGGGATCTACCCGCCGATGCTGCGCGAGAACGGCCTGGCGGCCGCGCTGTCCGATGCGGCCCGGCTCTTCACCCTGCCCACCACGGTGCGGGCTGCGTCACTCGGCCGGTACCCGGCCGACATCGAGGCGGCGGTTTACTTCTGCTGCCTCGAGGCCCTGCAGAACGCGTGCAAGCACGCGGGGGAGCGGGCCACGATCCGCCTGCGGGTGCGAGAGGAGCGCGGAACGCTTAGGTTCGAGGTGATCGACGACGGCGCAGGATTCGACACCAGCGGCCGCGGAGTGGGCGCGGGGCTCGGCAACATGGCCGACCGGATGGGCGCGTTCGGCGGACGCCTGCTGGTGGAGACGGCCCCGGGCGAAGGCACCCGGGTCGCCGGCGCAGTCCCGGTGCCGGCCGAGTCCCGGGACGAGGCGCTACTGTCCGTGAGCCAATCCCAGGATGTGGGCGATAGCTTCGTCTCCTGACAGGGCAGAGCGCCGTAGTGCATCAAGCTCGCGGCGGTAGGGCTCGACGTTGGCCGTCTCAATCCGCTGGTCGGGCAGCTCGGCTACCGCTATGGGCTGCTCTCCGTCGTCGCGTTCGTCGTAAAGGATGAACGGGTACGGGGGCGTGGTGCGCCAGTCGGCGCCCAGGGGGATGACCCTCACCATCACGTTGCGCAGGGTGGCCAGGCTCGCTACGCGGTCCAGTTGAGGTACCAGCATGTCCGTCGGCCCGGTGCACCAGCGGAGTCCGGCCTCGGTGACGATGAATTCGAGCCGGTGCGATGGGTCGTGCAGGATGGCTTGCCGTTCTAGTCGCTTGAGCGCGGCAGCCGCAGGATCGGGGTTCCCGGCCATGGCGAGCACGCGGCGGGCGTACTCGCCGGTTTGCAGCAGGCCCGGAACGAAGTCCGGCTGAAAATTGGCGATGAAACGCGATGCCCGTTCGAGCGTGCCAATACCTTGCTGGAGTCCGGCCGCGCCTGCCTCCGCGCGCCATGGTTCGAGCGGCTGGGTTTCGGTAACCGCCTGCTCAGCCATCCACAGCAGGCGACTGCGGTCATCCCCGCCGGCATGAATGGCATCTGCCCATGCCGTTACCTCGGGCAGGCTGATCGGCGCCTCCCCGGCCTCCTTGCGGGAGACTGCCGACTGGCTGACGCCGAGGGCCTTAGCGACCGTCCGGCCGCTGACCCCGTTAAGCTCCCTCAGCCGTTTTAGCTCGGCGCCGAGAGCGGCACGCCGAGCGCGGCGGGGCTGAGGGAGCTTGGGAGTCATGACACGGACGTGACCAGCCTGACTGAGGCCAGGTATTCATTGATATGGATGGAGTGCTTGTATGCGGTCGCCCACAGCTTGCGGCACAGGACGAGATCGGGCTCGGTGGCCAGGTGCGCTCCGGTGAGTGCGCCCCGGGAATCGTACTGCAGCAGGACGGCGCGCTCGTGTTCGGTGCCCTGGTCAAAGAACCAGAAGTCGCTGACGACACCCAGGTCTTGCCTGGCTTGCTCGCTGCCGCCGACGCGGACCACGATGCGGATCTGCTCGCCTGCGGCCGCTGCCTCGACATATCCCGCCATCTGGTAACGGCAGTACTCAGACAGCGGGTGATCAACGATGCGCACGCGCATCCGCTCCCGCCCGCCGAGCACGTTTGCGGCGACTTCCCGCAGATACTCGCTGGTGCGGACGGACCGCTCGGGCCGCGCCCGGCCCTGGCGCCATGCCTGGATGCGCTCGGCTTCGCTGCTGGCGGTGTAGGCGGGGAGCGTCTCCAGGCGGAGCGCGCTGTGCCGGAAGCTGCCAAAGCACTCATCCAGGATGTCGCCGCTCACCGCTGCCCGGATGCCCAGGCGCGCAGCAGCGCCGTCGGGACAAACAGAATCCCCTCGTGAGCGGGGATCTCGCCGGCCGCCCGCAGGTCGTCCCCGGCGGGCAGGGTGCCCTGTATTCCGGTCAGCTCCGGGTCGTCGGTCTCCCACAGCGCGGGGCAGCTCCGGTCCTCGCAATCGCTGATCTTCCTTATGATGCGGGCCATGAGTTCCTCCCTGAGTGATGCGCGATGATGCGTGCTCATCCATAGTGATGACTCCATGGCCGGGCAGTCAAGGCGTTCGCCGACGCCTTCGTGCAGATCAGTATGCACTGTTATTCGAGATGTTGACAAGTGATGCGCTTCGATTCACGATGATGCGAAAGACGCAAGGAGGGAGCGGGGACATGGCATCACCCACCGACGGGAAGGACGGCCGGTACACCACGGCCGATCTTGCCGCCGACCTGAGCGAGCTGATCGCGGCGGGCTTGATCGCAGTGACCGGCGAGTGGCCAGACGAACGATTCGTGATCACGCCTGAAGGTGAGCGAACGCTGGCCCGGCATGAGGCAAGCGTCCGCAGCGAAGCGCGCGATCTTGCGAAGCGCCGCAACGCGGCCAGCCGGCGAGGTGTCGTGATCAATCTTCCCTTGCCCGGTGCGTGACGCCATGCCTTACGTCATCTTCCGCGAAGACGGGCTGGTCGTGGCCTTGGATGAGGTCGGCCCACGGCTAATCATCACCCAGTACAACGACGCGCTAAACGAGGATTGCCTCCTCGCGCTTGTCCCGTTGCCGCCGAGCGGGCTAGAGGTTCTGAACTGGGGTCAGGGGAAGGACTCCCAGCCGGAACATCCGGCCGGCGAGGTGGCTGAGTGGGCTAGGCGCTCGACCAGCTCGCGGGGCGGGGCCATGTCCCCGCCTGGCTGGCGGCGATCCGCGTGAGGGGAGCCCAGAGGGCACGGAGGACCGGCCGGTGATTCGCTAGTCCGAAAGACGGCGGTGGCCTGTCGGATGAGGCCGCCGGCCGCTCGTCTGGTTGGTAGAGGGAACTATCACCACAGAGGGAGATCGAGATGACAGCGGCAGCCAAGCCCAGCCCGGTTCCGGACACCTACCGCCGGGTCACCCCCTGCCTGGTCGTGCAGGGCGCCGCGAAGGCCCTGGACTTCTATGCCCGGGTGTTCGGCGCGTCCGAGCGGATGCGGTCCCCCGGCCCGCATGGGTCCATCGCCCACGCGGAGATCGAGATCGGGGACTCGGTGGTCGTCGTCGAGGATGAAGATCCGCAGCGGGGCACGACGGCGCCGCCGGGCGGCGGCCTGCCCGGCACCCCGGTGTTCCAGTTCATCTACGTGGAGGACGTCGATGCGGTGGTGGCGCGGGCCGTCGAACTCGGTGCCACGCTGAAGCGTGCCCCGCAGACCCAGTTCTACGGTGACCGTGACGGGTTCATCATCGACCCGTTCGGGCACGGCTGGACCATCGCTACGCACGTGGAGGACGTGAGCCCGGAGGAGATGACGCGGCGGATGGCCGCGCTGTTCGGACCGGCCGCAGGAGACGAAGGATGAAGTACGTGCTGATGTTCGTCGATACCGAGCAGTTCGCTGCGGACCTCGCCGCCATGGACGACACCGAACGGGAACGCGCCTACGCCCGGGTGCATCAATGGTTCGCCGACCACCACGACAAGATCATCCACCACGGCCATCTCATGCCGTCGGACACCGCCACCACCCTGCGGCTGGACCGCGGCGAACCGCTGGTCACCGACGGGCCGTTCGTGGAGGGCAAGGAGGTGGTCAGCGGCTACGCCGAGATCGAGGTGGCCGACCTGGACGAGGCTCTGCGGGTGGCGAAGTCGTGGCCGGCCTGCCCGGTAGTGGAGATCCGCCCGCTCGCGCCATGACCCATCCTTCGCACAGCGAGCTGGCCCGCGTGGTGCGCGACCACGCGGGCCGGCTCGCGGCTTCGCTGGTCTACCTGGTCGGAGACTTCGCGGCCGCCGAAGACCTGGTCCAGGACGCCATCGAGGCGGCGTTGGCCCACTGGCCGGCGGAGGGCATCCCGCAGCGGCCGGACGCCTGGCTCTACACCGTGGCCCGCCGTCGCGGTCTGGACGTGCTGCGCCGGGAGAGCCGCTACCGGGAGAAGATCGCGCTGGTGGCGAGTCCGGCCGCACCAGAGGCCGACGACCGGCTCAGGCTGATCTTCACCTGCTGCCACCCGGCCCTGCCCCGCACCGGCCAGGTCGCCCTCACCCTGCGGGTGGTATGCGGGCTGACCACTGCCCAGATCGCCAAGGCGTTCCTCATCCCGGAATCAACCGTCGGCCAGCGGATCACCCGGGCCAAGCGGAAGATCCGCGACGCGGGCATCCCCTACCGGATCCCTGCCGCCGACGAGCTCGGCACCCGCCTCGCCGAGGTCCTGGCCGTCATCTACCTGCTGTTCAACGAGGGCTACCTGTCCAGCGGCGGCCACCAGGCCCGGTACCGCGACCTCACCGACGACGCCGAGTTCCTCGCCGCACTGCTGCACGACCTCATGCCCACCGAACCCGAGGCGGCTGGCCTGCTGGCCCTGATCCGGCTGCACCGGGCCAGGGCCGCCGCCCGCTTTGACCGCAGCAGCGAGATCATCCAGCTCCAGCATCAGGACCGGTCCCTGTGGGACCACGAGGTCATCGCCGCCGCCGGCCGGCTGATCGCCGCCGCCGCCGCGCTCAAGCGGCCCGGGCCGTATCAGCTCCAGGCGGCCATCGTCGCGTGCCACGCCGAAGCCGGGCGGTGGGAGGACACCGACTGGACGCAGATCGCCGTGCTCTATGACATCCTCCTGTATCTCGCGCCATCCCCGGTGACCCGGCTGCACCGGGCCATCGCCCTGCGCTACGTCGCCGGGCCGGCCGCCGCGCTGCGCGAAGTGGAGGCCCTGGCCGGCGACCTGAACGGCTACCACCTGTTCCACGCCACCCGCGCCGAACTGCTCCGCGACCTCGGCCACGCCGACCAGGCACGAGCAGCAGACGAACGCGCCCTCACCCTGACCGTCAACCCGGCTGAACGATCCCTGCTCCGGCAACGCCTCAACTGGACATGATCAATGTCCTGCTTACCGGGACCAGGCCCGTCGCGCGGGCCGCGCTCAGTAGGTCACTTGACGGCCGGCTTGCCGAACGGCTGGGCCTTCGCCGTCCGCAGCAGCGCCGGGAGCTTGGCCAGTTCCTTGGCGTAGGCGGCGCGGTACTGCCGGACCGCGGCGGCGAGCGCTTGCTGGTTGGCGTTGACGAGCTGCTGTTCGTAGCTGGCCTGGACGGCGAAGAAGATCCCGGCCAGGTCGGTGGACTGAGTGCAGTCGGCGTCGGTGACGGCCACCGCGATCTGCGCCTGGTTGGCGGAGGCGCTGACCGGGTCGGCGGGGCTGATCGGCCCCTTCCCGCCGTGCATGGCCTGGATCTCCTGGATGAACACGCCCTGCGGCTGCGAGAAGCTGTAGCCGTTCTTCGCCATGCACGCGGACCAGGCCCGCGTAGCGGCCTTCACCGCTGCGTCGTGCAGCACGTCGTTGGCGATGTCGTTGCTCAGCGTCTTGATGCTGGCCAGTGGACCCTTTTGGACGGTGTTGTCCCAATTCTGCATGATCGTGGAACACTTTTCGAGCGCGGTTTGCTCGGCCGCGGGCGGGTTAGGCGGGCTCGCCGTCGGCGGCGGGACGTCGATGCCCAGCTCGCTGAGCGCGGACCCGGGCTGTAGCCGGAAGCCGTACTGCTCCGCGTCGGCGGTGCCCAGGTATCCCCAGCCGCCCCAGGGCTGCGCGAACGACAGGTTCAGGGGGCTGAGGCTGATGGCGATCGGCACGCTGCCGCTGCTCGCGCTGTCCGGGTACCCGGCGGCGGTCATGCACGCCACGGCGAGGGCGAAATCCGACTCGCCCGGGGCCAGCCCGTCATTGTTGGACTGGCCGAGCGCGGCGTAGGGGGTGAACGCCTCGCTGGACAGCGCCGCCTGGGGCGATGAAGGCGGTGGCGGCCTGCCCACGCTCGGCGTGCGGGCGGTCGCGTCGGGTCCCTTGGGCGCACCCGCGGTGCACGCGGCCAGGGCCGCGCAACAGCAGGCAGCAAGGCCAAGGCGAAGGCCAAGGCGGGCGCGGTTGCGCATCGTCGTTCCTTTCATGCGTGCCGCAGCGCTGCGAGCGGGCTGGTCCTCGCCGCGCGCAGCGCGGGGTAGGCGCCCGCCAGCAGGCCGACGACGCTGCCGATGAGCGGGGCGGGCAGCGTGTACGCCGGGTTCAGGACCGAGGTCCAGTCCTTGGCCGCGGCGAAGATCACCACGACCCCGACGCCGATGCAGGTGCCGATCAGCCCGCCGAGCGTGCCGAGCGCCGTGGACTCGGCGAGGAACTGCGCGGCGATGTGCCGCGGCCGGGCGCCCACGGCGCGGCGCAGGCCGATCTCCTCGGTGCGCTCGAGCACCGCGACCAGCGTGGTGTTCGCGATGCCGACCGCGCCGATCAGCAGGCTGATCAGCGCGAGGATCAGGAACAGGCCGGCCAGGTCGCGGCTGACCTCGCTCTGCAAGTTCTGCGGGTTGGGCGGAGAGGTCACCACGAGCCGGCTCGGATCGGTGGGCAGTTCGGCGGCGGCGATCTGCCGCGCCACCGTCTGCGCGGCACCGGTCCTGGTCGCGATGACCATCTGGGCCTCGTCCTGGTTCCCGATGCCGGGCTCCGGGTTGCCGTAGTCGGCCAGGGCCGTGTTCTCCGGGATCAGCATCGCGCTCTCGTCGCTGACCACGCGCTGCGCGGAGCTGTAGATGCCGACCACGGTGTACGCGATGCCGTCCACGAATACCGCGGGGTGGCTGGGCAGGCGCGCGGGGGAGATGCCGAGCTCGGCGGCGGTGGCGGTGTCGATGACCGCGACGTGCTGGCGGGTGTCGTTCTCGTAGGTGGTCAGCGGCGAGCCCGCGACCATCGACAGCCCCATCGCCTGCACCGCGCCCGGCGAGGCGGCCAGCAGGCCGACGGTCTGGGAGGCGGAGCCCGACAGCGCGAGGGAGCCGGTGAAGCTCGCGTTCGAGGGGAGGGAGACCGGCCACCAGACCCCTGCGGCGGTCACCCCGTCGATGCGGTCGGCGACCGCGTCCGCGTCGGCCGGGAAGCCGATGGCGGGATTGGTGCCGGGCGACGCGACGTTGCTGGCCGGGCCGTTGTCCTCCACGGTCACCGTGGTGTCCTCGAGGACCGTGAACTGGTGCGAGATCTGGCCAGCCCCCGTGGCGGTCAGACCGAGCACGGCCACGAACGCCCCCACGCCCAGGATGGTGCCGAGCATGGTGAGCACGGCCCGGCCCGGCCGCTGCACGATGCCCGCGACCGCCTCGGCGGTCGTGTCGCGGGCGGTCAGCCGGGGCGACGGCAGCCCGGTGACCGGGCTAGCCATGATCGGCCCCGCGTTCGGACAGCACGCCATCGCTGATCGCGACCGTCCGGCTGGCGTGGGCCGCCACGCCGGGGTCGTGCGTGATCACGATGATCGTGTACCCGGCCGCGTTGAGCTGGTCGAGCAGCTCCATGAGCGCGGTGGCGTTCCGCGAGTCCAGGTTCCCGGTCGGCTCGTCGCACAGCACCAGGCTCGGCCGGTTCACCAGCGCCCGCGCTATCGCGACCCGCTGGCTCTCCCCGCCGGACAGCGTGGTGGGCAGCGCGTCCAGCCGGTGTCCGAGCCCGACCGCGTCGAGCGCGTCCACCGCCGCCCGGACCCGCGCGCCCCCGGGGGTGCGGTTGTAAAGCTCGGCGAGCAGCACGTTCTCCAGCGCCGTCCGGTAGGGCAGCAGGTGGAAGGACTGGAAGACCACCCCGATCCGCCTGCCGCGCAGCGCGGACCGGTCCCGGTCGTTCAGCGCGGAGGTGTCCAGGCCGTCGATCAGGTAGCTGCCCTCGGTCGGCGCGTCGAGCAGGCCGAGCAGGTGCAGCAGCGTCGACTTGCCCGAACCGGACGGCCCGGTCACCGCGACGTAGTCGCCGTCGGCGATGACCAGGTCGGCCGGGCGCAGCGCCGGTACCGGCGGCGGGCCGGGGTAGGTGCGGGCCAGGCCGCGCAGTTCGATCACCGGCCTGGTCATCAGCCGCTCAGCCATCAGCCGCTCACCACCACGTGATCGCCCGCCGCTAGCGCGCCGGACTTCGCCGGGGTCACCTGGACGTAGCCGTTCTCGGAAAGGCCCGGCGTCACCGGCACGTCGGTCTGCTTGCCGTGCGCACCCACCACGGTGACGTAGCTCGTGCCGGACGCGGTGGTGACGATCGCGGCGACCGGGACCGTGAGCACCGGGCCCTCGGTCTGCCCGGTCTCCACGGTGACCAGCACGTTCTCGCCGTTCAGCGCCGAGGCCAGCGCTTGAGACGGGCGCACGGTCAGCGGGATGAACGGCGTCTGGCCCGAGCTGCCCGAGCTGCTCGACCCGCTCGAGCCGGAGCTGGCGGACGACGAAGAGCTCGCCGAGCTCGAGCTGCTCCCGATGTCCACGACCGTCCCGGTCGGCACCGTCGTGGTGGCCGTCCCCAGATCGGTCACGGTCCCCGTCGCGTGGATGCCGGTGACCTCGTCGTAGATCGTCACCTTCAGGCCGGACTTCACCTGGCCGGCGTAGGCCGGCGGCAGCTCGCCGGTCAGCGCCAGCGACCCGCGGGGGGCGAGCTCGAGGAACGGCTGGCCGGGCTGCTCGCCGGTGGAGCCGTTCACCGCGACCACCGTCGCGGGCAGCGAGGGCAGGAACACCACGTCCGCCGCTGGCACGCCCCCCGAGGACGGAGCGGTGTAGCCGAGGTGCTCGTAATACAGGGACACCGCGTACCCGGTCGCCGAGCCGAAGTACCCGGGCGTGTCACCGTTGTCGTAGTACCCGAGCGAGGCGAGGGCCTTCTGCAGCTCGGTCACGTCCGGCCCGCTCTCGCCCGGCGTCAGGTCCCGCCACGCGGGCACCGTCCCGGTCAGCGCGAACAGCGGCGCGCCGTCGAGCTCGGCGAGCTGCTTGCCGTTGGTGATCGTGTCACCGGCGGCGACCTTCAGCTTCGAGATATACACCTGCCCCGCCGCCGACGACCCGGTGCCGGAGGCCGAGCCGCCCGCCGATGCCGACGAGCCCGACGACGGGGCGCTCGCGTACACGTCGTACTGCGTCGAGGGGTACACCACGCCGCGCATCTGCACCGACGAGGTAAGGACCTGGGAGACGACCGCCGCTGTGGTCACCGTGGGGGGCGGGGCCGCGGAGTCCGCGGCCAGCTGCTGCGGCGACTTCACGAAGGAGGCGCCGATCAGCCCGCCGACGGCCAGCAACGCCGCCGCGATGCCCACCCCGAGCAGCACGCGGCGCCGCCGGGTGAGCCGTGATCCGCGCGCCGCCTGCCGGCCGCCGCCATCGCCCGGGCCGCTCTGCGTGGCCGGGGAGCCAAGTTGCGTCACGAATACCTCCGATGCTTCGTCATCGGGGCCAAGCCTGCCGAGTCCGCCCCGGCGGTGTCGTCACGCCAGGGAGCCAGTTCGGCCGTCATACCGCTGCCGTAGCGCGGCGGGCGCTCATACCCAGATATGACGGCTTGTGACGGGACGGCCGGCGGCCAGGCGGGCCCCCGCCATATTCGGGCTCGTGCCGTGTATTTCCCCGTGCCGCGTGTGCTCTGGGTAGGCAAACACGCTGCTCAGGCGGCGAGGAACACGCCAGCACGTGCTGATCGGGGGGACCATGCCGGTTGTCAGTGAAGCGGGGCCGCACATCATCAGGGGGGAGCAGAGCGGCGCACGGCGCACCGTTCTGCTGACCGGTGCGTCGGGTGTAGTCGGACGCGCTCTGCTACAGCGGCTGGATGGCCTCGACGTCGTGTGCCTGGTGCACCGTTCGCCGGTATCCGGGACGAATGTGACCACCGTGCCGGGGGACATCGCCCAGCCGATGCTCGGGCTGGCCCGGCAGGATTACGTGAAGCTGGCAGCCGAGGTCGACGCGGTCATCCACTGTGCGGCGATCACGGACTTCAACCGCAGCGACGGCAGCCTCGAGGCGACGAACGTCGCGGGCACGGGGAATGTGGCCGCTTTCGCGACGGCGGCGAACGCCGTGCTGTATCACGTCAGCACCGCATTCGTGCACACCACGGCGGACGGCGACCGCGGCCGTACCGCCGTCGGCTACGCCTCGTCCAAGTCGGCCGCCGAGGAGCTCGTGCGGTCCAGTGGCGTGCCGCATGTCATCCTCCGGCCGTCGGTCGTCATCGGCCACTCGGTCACCGGCGAGATAGCCGCG
>Ga0126381_100003397_pt1 | contig 17307 bp, 14 predicted proteins | sample PanSoiMetPlot_28_FD_96465 | JGI IMG/M metagenome (GOLD analysis project Ga0126381, IMG submission 96465) | Tropical forest soil microbial communities from Panama - MetaG Plot_28 | ecosystem: Environmental > Terrestrial > Soil > Tropical forest > Bulk soil | place: Panama | collected 2016-02-17 | reverse complement strand
CCAAGGTTTGCTTGTCGATCCACAGTGTTCCGCGCATCCCAGTCAGAACGTGAGAGTCCCGGTCCGGGGGCTCATAACCTGGCTTGGGTTCCGCTCTGAGTACGTATACGTGGTAAGAGCCCAGTGTACGCTCGGCAACTAAGGTGAAATTGAATGCACGCGTCAACTGTTCGAGGAAGTGTTTATCGCGATCCTGGTCGCGTCGAAAATCGGCGATTCTCTTAGCGCGCGTCGCGCTCGATTCGCTGCGCCGGTGGGAAATTTCTTCCTGTAACTTACGTAGTTCCTCACTTTGTTTCGCTTTCGGGAGCGGTCTTCCATTAATCGCGACCACTTGGTTATAGGGTGACCCGTCCAGCATGCGAACAAGAAACGTCTTCTTCGATCCATCGAGTTGAAGGTCTGTTTCCGAGTAGTCGTACGCTTCTCGAGCGTCGTGGTCTGCGAGAGCAACACGGGAGGATTGGTCGATAATATTGTGAATATCGGGCGAGGACGCCCCTGATAGGAGGAGCGCCCCCGTAAAAAGAAGGATTGTACGGCGCAACTTGTCAGGGCCTGTTCCCGAAAAACAGCCACAGAATCAAAATGATAACCAACAATCCGCCGATTCCCCCACCCCAATACGGGCCGCCATAGTAGAAGCCGCCGCCACCCCCGACCAGCAGCAGAATGATTAACACTAGCAGAATGAGACTCATCGCTTTTCTCCCCGCGCCCTCCTCGCGGGGGCGCCGGATAGGCTCCTGCAAGCGATGAGCCAAACGATCGAATCTTAGCGCGGTTATTGTTTGAGGCCGAGGTCGACTTCGCCTTCGATACAGGCGAATTCCAGATGCTCGAAGTTCTTGTCGAGAATTCGGCTAAAGAAGAACTGGATCGTCCATGGGCGCGTGTAAACCTTGGGATCTTCGATGGTCGCTTCGTATTTCAGGTTGTTGGAGTCAATAGGCGTGATCTTTTCAACGACGTGAATGGCATCGCTGTGAAAGTTCGCCGATTGATCGAGCCAAGTGCGGCCGACCTGATTGGTGACATCGATCACGAGCGTATCGCCTTCCCAGTGGCCTCGCGAATCGCCTTCCCAGAGTTTGACTTTCGGATCGATGTGCGGGCGGCCATCGAGCGGGATGATGCGATAGGCGTGCATGAACTCCCACGTCATGACGACGAAGCCTGGCGGCTGAAGGATGCGCATTCCGAAGGGCGTATACATCTGGTGCGGCACGCCACCGAGGAAGCAGTGCGCGTCTGACTCTTCGATCATGTGGTTTTCGCCGAGGTCGGCCTGTTTCTTGCGCGCCCAATTCTGATAGGGAATGACCCCGTCAGGCGGATCGGTGATGACACCCGCAGTGCGCGGGATGGATGTTTTCGGATGCCCGGCGGTCTTTTCGACGGAAAACATCGACATGGAGTTACCGGCGGTCCGCTGCGACCATGCGCCTTGGAGGTCAGGCTTGCCGTCAGGCAGACGGACGATCGGTCCGCCTTTCACTTCGGGCGGCGAGACATAGGGGTTCCCGTTTAGTAGCGGATTGACAGGCCCGCGGCCGGGGCCCTGGGCCCACGCGAAACTAGTGAGGAATAGTCCCGCAAACGCGAGAGAAATGAATTTAACGGCCATGCTCTGGGTCCTTTTTATCGCCGACAGTGAAGGTCGGGCCCTCTTTCACGGCGTAGCATTCAAATTCCATGATTTGGGCGTTCTTCTCGGTGTGAAGCTTTAGCGGCAAGCTGATTTTGAATGGCTTGGCGAGCATCACCGGATCTTCAATGGTTGCTTCATACGTGATGGTTTCCGGATCAGTGCGGGTGTAGCGCTCGACGACGTGCAATTTGTCGCTGTGAAGTGATCCCATGCCATCGAACCAAGTCATGTCATTGAAGTCGGCCACGTCCACGACCAGCGTGTCGCCATCCCAGTGGCCTCGTGAATCGCCGAGCCAGAGGTCCAGCCCATCCAGATGCTCGCCGCCCATCGTAATGTTCCGGACGACGTGCGCATATTCGGAGAGGACCGCGATTACGGGCTGATTGGCGGCCTGCGCGATGCGGAAAGGGTGAGGGATGTACATGAGGCGGGGGACACCGGGCATCCAGCACTTGTTCGTCGTGTCCTCCGTCGCGCGCTTGGCGGACATCTCTTTCTTCTTTGCGAGTGCTTCGGGTTTATACGGAATTTTCCCGTCGGCCGGGTCAACGATCGGGTTCTTGCCATTAACCTTCGTTTCGAGGTTTTCGTCCACCTTGCCGCGGACTTCCCAGATTCCATTGAAGTCCGGCTTGCCGTCATCGAGCCGCGGCGGCGTGTATTTGGGTTTTTGCTGGCCGAACGCACACACGGAGAGCGCGGCCACAATCAGAGCGGAGCGGATATTCATTATTTGCTTTCCATTAATTGCTTTCCGGGGCTACTTACTTTCCGTGGGCGGCGGAGTGGTGGGCGTGTTGCCTTCGGAGGATCCCGCAAGAAGAGTCTTACCGTCGGGCGTTCTCACGTTGCGCGCATTGACGGTGTTCGTGCCGTTCTTCGCAAGCGTGCCATTGACCACGATCTCCTGCCCTTCCTTAATCGCGTCCTTCCGCCAGCCATTGCGGTAAAGCGTGTTCGGCGGCCCGGTCTCGATGTCCCACTTTTCGACTTTGCCGGTCGCGGGATTTGTGGCTTCCATATGGATCCACGAATGGGGATTCACCCAGTCCATCTTGGTGAATTTACCTGTAAGTGTAATCGGCTTCGTGGCGTCAAATTCTGCGGCGAAAGAATGATGAGCAAAAAGAGGTAGAGTGATGGCGAACAACGCGCCGGCTGCGGCGAGAACGACCGTACGGATCTTCATTTTGTTACTGTACTACTGCTAACAGAGTGTTTACCGAAATTCTGCCGCACCGGCAGATGCTCGCGGGCAACTTGAGAACAAATTTCGAACACTGAGCTCCATTTTCTCCGCAACGCGCTGTACACTGGACGCCATGAGTCTTGGCGCGCTCCTCGAAGTGAACGCCGCCAGGTGTCCTCAAAAAATAGCTGTCTATTGCGAAGATCGGCAGATTGACTATGCCGAGCTCGATCGATACACTTCGCGGCTCGCCTCATGGCTTATCGATTGGGGACTGAAGCCCGGCGACCGGCTGGCTCTTCACTGGCCAAATGGAATCGAGACCATCCAGCTTTATTTCGCAGCGTTCAAAGCCGGGCTCATCGCTGTCCCCGTAAATCTTCGCCTCAAAACGCCAGAGATTGAATTCGTCCTAAAGCACTCCGGAGCGCGGCTCTGCTTCAGCCATTCGAGTGTGGCTCCCGCCGCGCAGCAGGCCGCGGCTTGTCCGATCCTCACGGACTTGCCAGCTCCATCGACGGCGACGCCTCTCCCGGAAGTCCGGGAGTCCGATCCGGCCATAATTCTCTACACCTCAGGAACTACAACTCGTCCGCGAGGCGCCATTCACACACACGCCAGTCTTGAAGCGACCGCAAGGGTCACTGCAAGTTGCTTCACGATTGCCGGCGAGGAAGTCGTTCTTCTGCCGATGCCATTGATGCATGCGGCCGCGTTGAACTGCGGACTCCTGCCCTCGATTCTTCTCGGCGCTACAGTCATTCTCATTCCGGTGTTTAATCCCGCGTCGGTGCTCGACGCCATAGAGCGGTTCCGCGTCACTTTACTCGGCACGCTTCCCACGCTTCTTCAATTCGTGGTCGAAGAGCAAGCCCGCGAGCCTCGCGACGTTTCCTCGCTACACTGGCTCATCGCGGGAGGCGACGCCGTCCCGCTCACCCTGCAGACCCGCGCGCAGCAGACCCTGGGTCCTCCGGTGCAGGAACTTTACGGCATGTCGGAGAGCCTTCCGATGACGCTAAACCCTAGAAATGCGATCCGGCCCGGGTCGATCGGAGTTGCGGTCGCGAATATTCGAATCGTCGATGCTCAAGGCGCAGTTCTGCCGGACGGCAAGGTTGGAGAAATCGTCGTCCAGAGCCCAATCAACTGTGTGGGTTACTGGAATGATCCCGAAGAAACGTCGCGGCTTCTGCGCGATGGCTGGCTGCACACCGGAGATTTAGGCGAACGCGACTCCGACGGGTACTATTGGTTTCGGGGCAGGCTCAAGCAAATCATCGTCCGCGGCGGTTCGAACATTTCGCCGCAGGAAGTTGAAGAAATGCTCTATCAGCATCCTGCTGTGCGGGAAGCCGGAGTGGTGGGCCGGCCTGATCCCACATATGGTGAAGTGGTGGTCGCGTTTGTTGCGCTTAGAACCGGCATGTCTGTGTCTGAGTCCGAACTCCAGAAATTTGGCCGGCAGCGCCTGGCTGATTACAAAGTTCCAGAACAACTCTTCTTTATCCCAGAGCTTCCCAAAGGTATAACTGGCAAAGTTCAACGGCGCGCCTTGCTGGATCTGCTTCCTCATGAAATGAAAGCCTCCAGCTAAGTTTTCCGCCTTAGCCCAATACATCAATCGCCATGATTGGCCTTATCAATTCCCCTTGGATGACGGTCGCATTACAACCCACATATAATCGACTCATTCCTTTGACGGGGCTCTCGTAACAACTCCGTCTTTATAGGCACTCTAACCGACCCAACGCTTCATGGGTCTTGAGGAGCACTACGAACGTGCAAGCCATTCATTTTCGAAAACTGTCCTCTTTCTCTCTCACGTTGTTGTTTCTCTGTGCAGGCGCTTTGCGCCTTCACGGGCAGGCTGCAACCGCAACCATCACAGGCACTGTAACCGATAGCTCCGGCGCTTCAATTCCTGCCGCAGCCGTCACCGCACGAAGCACTGATACCGGCGTGACGCGCTCGACAACCAGCGATGCGCAAGGGCGCTACAACATCCCCGATCTTGCGATCGGGAATTATGATGTGCAAGCCACCAAGATGGGCTTTCAGTCGGTCATTCGCAAAGGGGTAAACCTCACGGTTGGAAGCCAGCCCGTTGCCGATTTTCAATTGCCCGTCGGCCAAACCGAACAAACCGTCAACGTCGAAGCGGCGGTCTCCGCGGTCGAAACGGAAACATCGTCGCTGTCTTCGCTCGTGAACCAAAGCCAGATGCGCGAGCTTCCTTTGAACGGCCGTAACTTCGAGCAATTGATTCTGCTTGCCCCGGGGGCCGTCTCCTATCCCGCTGGTGGAAGCAGCGCGCTTGTCGGACGCGCCGCAACGTTCTCCATTTCTGGCGCGCGCCCCGAAGGGCACGCGATTCTCCTCGACGGTGAAAACCTTCAGGATTGGTGGCAGCGCGGCTCCGGAGCCAACGTTTCCGGCACGTCGCTCGGCGTAGAAGCCATCGCCGAATTCCAGACTCTGACCAACACGTATGGCGCTCAGTTCGGTGGAAACGGCGCTGTCGTGAACGCAGTGTCTAAATCCGGAACCAATAGTTTCCATGGAACTGCGTTCGACTTCTTGCGCAACAGCGCAATGGATGCACGCGGCTTCTTCGACCGCAACTCACCTCCTCCTTTCCGTAAGAACCAGTACGGCGGCAGCGTGGGCGGCCCCATCAAGAAGGACAAGCTCTTTTTCTTCGTGAACTATGAAGGGATCCGGCAGTTGCTCGGGGGCACATCGCTCGTGAACGTTCCGGACGCTAATGCGCGTCAGGGGCTTGTGCCTTGTTCCATCGCTGGCAGTTATACGTGCAATAACGCCACCGGACTCGCGCAGGTACCCATAAGTCCTTCAATCGCTCCCTTGCTTGCCCTGTATCCGGCGGCCACATCCCCGCTTGGCGGCGGCATCGGGACGACGACTACAGTCGCGAATCAGGTCACCCATGAAGACTATGTGATCGTCCGCGGAGACTATGCGATTTCGGCCAAAGACTCGATGTTCGTGCGTTACGTTTCCGATGTGGCGAGCGCTGTTATCCCGACTCCGATTCCGCTGTGGCCGGTAGACGATCATAACCACAATCAGTTCGGCACGATTCAGGAGCGGCACGTCTTCTCCCCGACGCTGCTGAATCAGTTCAGTTTCGCGTTTTCACGGCCGCTCGAAACGGAGCAGGAGCCTTACGTCGCCCCCAATAACATCCTGCAGCCATTTCCAACGCGCCAGGACGTGAACATCTCTATACAAGGGGGGCTGCTGACCGGACTGGGGGCCAATATCACCAATCCGTTTCGCTTCCTGGAAAACAAGTTCACCGAAGAGGACGATCTGCTTTGGACTAAGGGAAAGCACAGCATGCAGTTCGGCATGCATGTTCGCCGGCATCAGATCAACTCCTTCAACTACACATATTGGAACGGACAGTACACGTTCCCCAGTCTGGTTGCTTTCCTTACTGGCCAGCCTTCGCTGGTCTCGATCGCTCCTCCGGGACTGGATTACGGCAATCGTGATTTCCGCGACCTCAGTCTGAAACCCTACTTTCAGGACGATTGGAAAGTTACCCGTAAGCTGACCATCAATATGGGTATTCGTTACGAGTTCCAGACCAACCCGATCGAAGAGCATAACAACCTCAGCAATGTGGTCAACCCGCCTCAAGGCACGGGTTTTACTCACGTTGATCATGCTTTCAAGGTGAACCCCAACGTCCACAATTGGGACCCACGCTTCGGTCTTGCTTATGACCTTACGGGAGATCACAAGACCTCGATTCGCGCGGGTTTCGGGATGTTCCACGATCCGGCTCAGACCTATGTATTCTTCTCCGGTTACGTGGGCACTCCGCCGTTCCTTTCCTACAACCAGCAGAACCCCTCGTTCCCTGTTCCGTTCCAAACCGGCTCCGTGGCTCCGCCATTGCCGTCGTTAACGTTCGGAACGGACTACTTGATCCATAAGACTCCGTACATGATGCAGTACAACCTGAACATTCAGCGCGAGATATTCAGTGGGTCGGTGCTAACGGTTGGTTATGTCGGATCGCGCGGAGTGGATCTGCTGAGTTTCCGGGACTACAATCCTCCGTCTCCGGTCATTTTGCCCAACGGGCAGCGCCAATACGGGAATCCCGCCACGGGCCTTTCCTATACGCGTCTGAATCCCGCTTTTGGGACGCTGGTTTTGACCAACCCAGGCAGTTCCTCGCATTACAACTCTATGCAGATGAGTTGGAATAACCGCTTTTCCAGAGGGTTCCTCGGCAACCTTTCTTACGTCTATTCCCATTGCACAGACGGCGCATACACATATGGCGGGTTGGGCGGGAACAATGGCACTTCATCCTGGACCGATCCCTTCGATGGAACGCGAGAGCGGGGAACCTGCGGTTTCGATATTCGCCACAATCTATCGTTGAACGTTGTGTACATCCTGCCCTTTAAAGGCAACCGGTTCAAAGAAGGCTGGCAGCTCAGCGGCATCGAGTTGTGGCGTACGGGCGTACCCATGTCGGTCGGCATCGGATATGACCGCGGCTTGCTTTCGAACGCCTTCTCTTCGCAGCGTCCGGACGTAATCGCAGGTTGCGATACGACCGCCAATCAATCGCCGAATGCCTGGTTCAACAAGTCGTGCTTCACTCTTCCGGCTCCCGGGACGGTGGGCAACCTTGGCAAGAACACGATCACTGCTCCGGGCTACGTGTCTACGGATTTCTCGTTATCCAAGGACACGAAGCTCTTCGAAACCGTGAGCACCCAATTCCGGGCGGAGATTTTCAACATCTTCAATCATTCGAATTTCGGCATTCCTGCCCTGAACGCCTTTACGGCTGTGGGAGGACTTGCGGGAGCGCCTACCGGATCGCTTGGAAATGCCGCCAACGCGGGGCAAATTACTTCGATCGTCGGAACATCACGCCAGATCCAACTGGCGCTGAAGTTCATTTTCTAGCGAAGTTATCCGTACGCGGAGCGTCACCAGTGGCGCTCCGCCGCGTTCAACGATAGGATCTACCTGAGGAGGTCCTCATGCTGCTTGGGTGCCGAACGTTTCTCGTCTTCGCGACTTTGACTTTGCCGGTTTGGGCTCAGTCCAAGGTGGAATTTGAGGTAGCGTCGGTCAAGCAATTGGATAAATCGCTGGACGCGAAACAGCAAGACCTCTCCTTTCTTGGGACGGGCGGCAAGCCCTTCAAGATTGTCGGTACTCGCGTCACGCTCACGGGAACTTTTAAGGTCTTTATGACCGCAGCCTACGGCGTGAAAGACTACCAACTTGCCGGGCTTCCCTCATGGGCTGGAACCCTCCGATTCACCATGACCGCGGAAGCGCCAGGTGATCAGCAGCCTACCCAAGAGCAAGTCCAAGCCATGTTGCAGTCGCTCCTGGTCGACCGCTTTCAATTGAAAATCCACCGCGACTCCAAGGAAATGCCGGTCTATCACCTTCTTCAAGTGAAGCAAGTGGGTACGTTCAAGAACGCTGCCGCTACCGAACCGTTTTCCTGGAAGCTTTCTCAAGAACCGGGCGGTATGCTCCGCAGCAAAGCGACAGGAGAGTCGATCTCAGACTTCGTGCAACTCGTGGGAGTCTCCTCCGATCGCCCCGTCATCGACAAGACCGGCATCACGGGTCCGATCGATTACGACATCCTGATCTACCAGAAGGAAGGCATGACTCCGGACGACGTTAGCCACGCCATCATCGACGCGGTCAAAGATCAACTAGGCCTCAAGATGGAAGCTGCAAGAGATCGGGTAGACATGATCGTCATTGATCATGTCGAGAGTTTGTCGGCGAACTAGCTCCCCGTAATCTCCTCTAATTTCGGCGAAGAATGCGTTCCTTCGATCGACATTTGCTTGGAATATGGAGAATGAAAAAGACCTCGCACCAAAATTCTGTCGACGAAGCGGTGCTCCTCATGCTTGGCATCGGAAAACAATTGTGGGACGGCGAGCCGGGAGATGCGTTTGTCGAACGGCTTCGGTCAGATGACGCTCCGGGAGATCCCTCCACGGTCTGCCCCCAAGCGGGAAACATAGTGCTGGAACGGTAGTAGAGAACTGCGAGTGGATGGCGGATCTCCGGGGACTAAGTCCACGGCGTCCTTTCGGACGCTAATGGCTGGGATTACATTCATCACGTGGATCCCCTACTGACCCTCAACTTCCTGTAACCTCTTTCACCTTCGCGAAAAACGCCTTCTTTCGATCCGTATTGATATCCCACCGCACCGGCGGGCACTGATACCCCGAGTTGTAGTCACTCGCGCCCGGGTGGAAATATCCCCACGAAACATGCCCCGAGACTGCGGCGAGCATGTGGTTCGAAGGCTCGTCGAAGCGGAAGTGATCATCTTCATTCACGACTATAGGCATCGTGCGTCCTGCGATCCGCCGCGAATCTGTAATTAGCTTTGTAATCCGCTGAGGATTGTCTGCGCCATTTCCATGGACCAGCAGGAAATCCGAATCGGCGGCGACCTCAGGCGTTGGAACTACTCCGCCGCCGAAACTCGTACCCACCAGGAGCCTTCGCGTACCACGCTTCTGCGATTTCACCAACTCAATCAGCTCGCTGATGCGAGGCGGCCGCAGGATTGTAGGATAACCGTTCGAGTCACACTCATTCGCGATCTCCACCATCACATGCCGGTCATCGCGATCCAGCAGCCACTTCACGGCATTCGAAACAGCATTTCGGAGGGCGGCATCGTCTTTTAGCCGCTTCGCTTGCCCGAAATAGAACAGGCCGACAATTGGAGCCATCCCCAACTGCGCTGCCCGATCCAGAATCTTTGCCAACCGAGCCATGTAAGCCGGACGCAGCGCGCCATCCGTCTCGAAGGCCGAATTCTCCCAAGGCTGCGCCCTCGAATATCCTTCCGGACTTCCTCCCTGCAAGTTCACGGTGAAGCTCAGCACGCCATTCCGCCGCCAATCCGGCATCGCTGCGACAAACTCGCGGGTGTTCCGTTCCGGATCCCAAGCGTGAGTGTCCGGGTAGGCCCATCGCGAACGAGTCTCGGGATTCAGATCGTCGAAAATGCCCTGCACGGCTCGAATATTCATGAGCAGCCCTTCGATCCGATGCCCCTCCCAAGTTCGCCCTTTGTAAGTTGGCTGCCCGTTAATCCAAAAGTCTTCGCCGTGAATCGAAATCACGGGCTTAACCTCTGGCACAGGCTTCAGACTGTGGTCTTCCCGTTTCGAACTCTGCGCGTTAACAATACCGCCCGCAAACGCGCCTAACAAGGTTCTCCGCAACATAAGCGTTGTTATCTTTTCAAGCCACAGTCGGGAAAGCAACTCCATGCGACGATGTAAAATCAGAATTCCAAATGAAGATACTTAGTTTGGGCGCCGCGGGTTTCATCGGTTCCCACCTGACCCAGCGTCTCTTGCAGGAAGGCCACGAAGTCACCGCCGTCGACATCGATAACGACAAAGTCCGCGACGTTATCGGCCATCCGAATCTCAAGTTTCTTCAAACCGACATTCGCAGTCCCGAGTGGGACCTCGACAAGATGGTCGCGGAATCCGATTTGGTCATCGACCTCATCGCATATGCGAATCCAGGCCTCTACATTCGCATCCCGCTTGAAGTGTTCCGCCTCAACTTCATCGAAAACCTGAAAATTGCGGACTCCTGCGTAAAGCACAAAAAACGACTCATCCAGTTCTCCACCTGCGAAGTCTACGGCCGCAGCGCCGCGAGCATCAAGAACGCGAACCTCAAAGATCCCGAAGACCCAATCCACGCCACCTATTCCGAGGACGAGAGCGAATTGATCATGGGTCCCGTGATCAAGCACCGATGGATCTACGCGAGCGCCAAGCAACTCCTGGAGCGTGTGCTTCACGCGTACGGCATCGAGCAGGGTTTCAACTACACCATCATTCGTCCGTTCAACTTCATCGGTCCGAAAATCGATTTTCTGCTGAACGAGCGCGAAGGAATTCCACGCGTTTTTTCCTTTTTCATGGATGCTTTGCTGAACGGCACGCAAATGAAACTCGTCAACGGAGGTACGGCGCGACGTTGCTACACCTATATTGATGACGCGATCGATTGCACCTACCGCATCGTGCAGAATCCGAACGGCTCTTGCGACCGGCAGATCTTCAACATCGGCTCGCCCGGCAACGAAACTTCCATCCGCGGTATGGCCGAGCAAATGCGTGAGATCTACGCCGCGAAATTTCGTGACCCGGCAGTCAAGCTTCCCGAAATCGTAAGCGTGCCCGGCGAGGACTTTTATGGCGAAGGCTACGACGATAGCGATCGCCGCATCCCCGACATCTCAAAGGCTCGGACGCTACTGGGCTGGGAGCCAACGTGGAACTTCCATGACATCCTCGAGACCACCATGCGCTACTATGTCGACCAAAACCGGGACGCGGCAGTAACGGAGCAGTCCTCCTAGGAGCGAGTCATCGTTGAGAACGTCCTAGTTCTCCTGCCTTGCTACAACGCCGGCCAAACCGTCGAAAAGGTTTTCGCGCGCATCCCTGACTCCGCGCGCCGCCGCATCCGGGAATACGTTGCCGTAAATGACGGCAGCAAAGACGACACGGTCGAGGCTCTGGGCCGAGTGCAGCGTGATTTCCCAAACCTTACAATCCTCAATCACGAGCGCAACAAAGGCTACGGCGAAGCTGAGAAGACCCTCTTGCATCACGCCCGCTCGAAGCAGGCTGGAGCCGCCATCCTGCTCCACTCGGACGGCCAATACTCTCCTGAAAAGATCCCGGAGATCCTGGAGCAATTCGACCGGGATGCCGCGGATATGGTCCAAGGATCACGCATGCTCGACGGTGGAGCATTGAAGGGTGGAATGCCGTTTTACAAATTCGTCTCCAACAAGGCGCTCACAGCAATCGAAAACTGGGCCTTCGGTATGCGCATGGCTGAATACCACAGCGGCTACATGGCGTACTCGCGCAAAGCTATCGAGACGATCCCATGGGAGAAGCTCTCCAACTCGTTCGACTTTGATCTCGAAATGCTCGTGCTAGCGAGGGTAAAGGGCCTCCGCATTGCCGAAGTCGCAATCCCCACTATCTACGCAGGTGAAAAGAGCCATCTCAATCCTATTAAGTATGGCTTCGATGTTTTAAAGGTCGTGCGCGATTTCCGCCGCGGCAAGTATCACAACCTGTGAACCCCGAAGTAATCCTCGCAATTGTCGTTCTTCTGCTTGCACTAGGGGCGGCGGGACTTCACTCCCGCGGGCGGTTTCCAGATCGGCCTCTGCGCTTCTTACGTTTCCGGCAGCCGGGACTGGAGTCCCGGCGCGGGACTGGAGTCCCGCCGTCCCTGACGCGCTCTCACCCGAAACTCGTGCTGGCGCTCGTCATCCTCGCTCCCCTTCTCATCCGAGCAGCCCTGCTTCCCCGTTTCCCCGAACCCATCCCCAGAGTCCATGACGAATTCGCATTTCTTCTTGGCGCTGATACCTTCGCCCACGGGCGCCTGGCTAACCCTCAGCACCCCTTCTGGCCTCACTTCGAAAGCATCCACATCTACGCGCGTCCTGTCTACGCGACTGCATTCCCAATAGCGCAATCCGCTCTACTTGCTTTGGGCGAAGTGCTCACGGGCCACCCTTGGTTCGGGGTCTGGCTCAGCGCAGGCCTTTTTTCCGGCGCGATTTACTGGATGCTCTGCGGCTGGGTTCCGAACCGCTGGGCGCTTCTCGGCGCGCTCCTCGCTATCGCGCGATACGCAATAGCGAGCTATTGGATGAACTCGTACTGGGGTGGATTTTTAGCCGCGGCCGCCGGAGCCTTGGTAATCGGAGCTATTCCACGTATCTGGCGCGTTCCATCGTGGAAAACGGCAACTTTTTTGGGGATAGGGCTCGCTGTTCTGGCGAATACCAGACCCGTAGAAGGAGCCTGGTTTGCCGCGTTCGGGGCCATCATCCTCTTCGTGCGCCTTTTGCGGAAAGGCCGCCTACCCCGGATCGTCCGCGGCGTTCTAATACCGCTCGCCGTCACCCTTGGATTGGCGGCTTCGTTCATGATGTACGACTTCAAACAGATCACCGGCAAGCCGTGGGTACATCCGTATCTGAATTACCGTCAAACTCTCACGATTGCCCCACACTTCATCTGGCAAAGCCCGCGTGTGCCGGCGCCTCGCTATAACAACGCCGCAATGCACCATTTCTACGTTGATCTGGAGATGTATACCTATCAGCAATCGCGCACTCGATTCGCCATCCTTACCCAGAAGATCTCTTCCTACTTCCGCTTTTACTTCGGACCTCTTCTGCTGCTTGCTGCCATAGGACTACCCGCCATTTGGAAGAATCCGCGCGAACGGATTGTGCTCCTTTGGGTGACGGCCTTTGTTCCCATCCTCTTGGTCCAAGTCTGGAGTTCCGCCCACTACGCCGCCCCTGCCACCGGTCTTGCCGTCCTGCTCGTCATCTTTTCCCTCCGTCATATCCGAACCATGGGAACGTTTGGGCGAGTGCTTGTCCGAGCCATTCCTGTTGCAGCGATGGTAATGCTCGCGATCCAGATTCTCGCCGGCCCTGCGGCTTCTGAACTCACGGACCGAAGCTGGCGCTGGCCTCGTCTTGCCGGCGTTCGCCGGGCCCAAATCCTCTCGAAACTCTCCGCAACCGGCGAAAAATATCTTGTCTTCGTCCGCTATGGGCGGTTGCATGACCCCGGAGACGAATGGGTCTACAACAGCGCAGATATTGACGGATCGCCCGTGGTGTTCGCGCGCGCGCTTGACCCGTCGAGCAACGCACGCTTGCGGCAATATTTCAGCAATAGGAAAACCTGGGTCATTGAGCCCGACGAGCCGAATGCACAACTCGTCCCCTATGACTTGGCGCCAGAACAGCCAATGGTATTCGTTCCTCCAGGGGCCCAGGGCATTCCCCCGCTTCGAGATCCCCAACTGCTTGAATCGAACCTGCGCCGCGAAAGCGGAGACGCACTGCGCACATGCGATGAATGGAACACGATTTTTACGCGACGGACCGGAGTCTCCGGTCTTGACACGACCAATGGCTGTACGCCGGCCCGGGACCGCACCCAGCTCGTCGACTTCGATCAGTGGTGGAAGTGGATCGTGTCCCAACCGTAGCTTCCGGACATAGAATAAATAGTCACAATGTTGCGTCCGCTCCTCATCGCGCTAACGGCCTCAACTCTTTTCGCACAACCCGGCCCGACGGACCGTCAAAAAGTAGATCCGGCCGCCGCGAAACGCGGCCGCGCCCTCTACGCCCAGTACTGCATCAATTGCCATGGCGCGGCAATCCGCGGGTCCGATTCCGGGCCCGATCTCGTCCGGTCTCTTGTCATCCTCCGCGACCGCCAAGGCAGCGAGCTTAGTCCGGCCCTCAAGCGGATCCCCAATCACAACGCCACGCTTACCACGGCGCAGGTAACGGATCTCTCCCATTTCTTCAAAGAACTAATAGATGCAACGGTCAAGAACCGCGACCCTCAGTCTCCACCCAATGTCCTGACCGGCGATGCCCGGGGAGGCAAGGCGTACTTTGAAGCAACGTGCTCTAAGTGCCATTCCCCGACAGGGGATTTGTCAGGAATCGGGCTCCGCTACAAGGATCCGGTCGAGCTTCAACAGCGCTTCCTGTTTCCGCGTCGTAACAAGCCGCTCCTCGCGACCGTCACGCTAGCTCAAGGCGCGCCCATTACGGGTGAAGTCCAAAAGCTCGATGATTTTGACATTTCGATAAAAGACTTGAACGGCCAATACCATTCCTGGACCCTTACACCCTCGATCAAGGTTGAAATCGACGATCCGCTGACCACGCATCACGACCTGCTCGATCGCTATAACGACCAGGACATCCATAACGTCGTGCGCTACTTGGAGTCGCTGAAATGAGATCGCTCTTGCTTTTCACGCTTGCCGCAGCCGCTCTGGCCCAAGCATCGCTTGACCCGGCCAAACTTCTTCAGCCCCCTACCACCGACTGGCCAACTTACAATGGCGACTACTCGGGTCGCCGCTACAGCACCCTGAAACGCATCAACCAGTCCAACCTCAACACTCTTTCGCTGGCTTGGGTCCACCGAGCGGTGGTCCGGAATAACGAGCAAGCCGGAGGCGGGGCGGCCAATCCTGTAGTCAAAGGCACCCCGATCGTTGTCAATGGAGTTCTGTACTACACCATCCCGGACCATGTCTGGGCCGTCGACGCCCGTACCGGCCGGGAACTTTGGCGCTATGACTGGAAGTCCAAGGGCGGCCTTCACATCGGCAACCGCGGGGCCGCCGCTTGGCGCGACAACCTCTACTTCGAAACTCCGGACTGCAATCTCGTAGCACTCAACATGGCCGACGGAACGCTCCGCTGGTCAACGCCGATCTGCGACCTCGACCAGTTCTACTACGCTTCCGTCGCCCCGATCGTCGTGAAGGAACATGTCGTCGCTGGAGTGAGCGGCGACGACCTTGATATCCCGGGCTACATCGAATCCCACAATGCGCGAACTGGTCAGCTCGAATGGCGCTGGTACGCCCATCCCGAGCCCGGAACACCCGAAGCCAGAACTTGGCCGAGTGTCGAAGCCATGCTCCATGGCGGTGGAATGACCTGGGTCCCTTCCACGTATGATCCCCAGCTCAACCTTATATACTTCGGAACCGGCAACCCTCAGCCAGTGATTGCCGGTCAGGGTCGCCTTGGCTCTAACCTATATACGGAATCGATCGTCGCCCTGAACCCGGATACCGGTAAGCTCGCCTGGTATTTCCAGCCCTCGCCGCACGACACCCACGACTGGGATGCCGTCCAAACGCCCGTCCTTTTCGACGGCGAAATCGCCGGAAAGCCCCGAAAGCTTCTGGCTCAGGCCAGTCGCAACGGGTGGTTCTTCGTGCTCGATCGGTCCACGGGCGAGCGCATCGTGAGTTCGGAATTCGTCAAGACAAATTGGAGCTTGGGGATTGATTCCAAAGGTCAGCCGATTCCTAATCCTGCCAAGCAGCCGAAACCCGACGGTGTCCTCGTCACGCCCAACCAAGGCGGAGCCATGAACTGGCCTCCGCCAAGTTACAGTCCGGATACAGGCCTCTTCTACGCCAACGCCGCCCGGGCGTGGAGCGTTTATTACCTCTACGACGAAGACGACAAACCAGAAGGGTGGGGCGGCAATGACCGGAGCGGATACAGCGAGGCGATGCTTCAGGCTATCGATTACAAGACCGGCAAGATCGCCTGGACGCACAAATGGCCCGGAAATGGCGGCGGAGTGAGATCCGGTCTCCTCTCCACGGCCGGAAACCTGCTCTTCGCCTCCGACACGAATTCGAACCTGGTAGCGCTCGACCCTGCGACCGGTAGACCTCTGTGGCACGCCGGTCTGCACACTCCGATGTCGAACGCGCCCGTCACCTATGAAATCGACAACGCCCAATACGTGGTAGTCGCCGCAGGCGATACCATCTACGCTTTCACAACCCACTAACCGCCCCACCCCCCTCCCCACAACCGATCCCGCCCGTTGTAGACTATTAACTTCGTCCTAAATGTCAGCGCGCGAGCAACATAGCTGGCAAACTGCAGTGTGTGTCCTGTTGTTTGCCGCGTCCACAACCTTGGCTCAAACGACGCCTCCCGATACGTCGACGCCGCCGCCAACAAAAAAAGCAAAACAAAAACCGAACGCCGGGGTCAAAGCGGTTCCGGTTGCAACCGCGGCCAAAGCTCCGGCGCAGCCTAAGCCGCAGACCAAACCGAAACCAAAGCCTGCCGCAAAAACGCAAACGGCAAAATCGCAACCGAAGCCAGCCGTCAAATCCGCCAAAGCCTCACAGAAAAAGAAAGCTGCTCCGCCGCCTATGAAACCTGGAGCGCAAATTCCAGAAATCATAGAATCCGCTTCCGTGTGGCAAGGCTGCCTGGAATCCTCGAATCTTCCCTCGCTCGCCTCTCACCTGGGGTTGAACCAAACGAAGCTCGACGAAGTCCTCACGGAGCAGAACGTTGACCATAGCAGTAAAGAAGACTGTACCCGCTATGCGGCTCTAGCTGGAGGAGAAGAAGGAGTCGCGTCCGCCGTGTTCGAGCGTCCTGCCGCCAGTGGCGTCGCACCGTCCGTCGTAGCCCTCCGCAAGACCGCCGACGGCGTGACCGCGACCCCGGGTATCTGCGATTGTCCCGATGCCAACCGTACCGTCTTCAACCTTCCCGCGCGGGAAGCCGCCAACCTCTGGAACGACGTCCTCGCCGGAATTCCAAAAGAGATCCATTGGCAGCTTGAAGTTCTGGTGCCCAAGATCCTGGCTCGCGTAATGCTGGAACGCACCCTCGGGATCGACTCGGACTCTGGGCTGAGCAATAGCGCGATTGAAACCATTGCAAGCGCCACGTGGGACAAGCCTCAGCCTGTCAACTCCGGCTCCCCTCTGGAAGATGCCTACTCCGTCCGGGTGATCCTTCGCCGCGATT
>Ga0126381_100003396_pt1 | contig 17310 bp, 8 predicted proteins | sample PanSoiMetPlot_28_FD_96465 | JGI IMG/M metagenome (GOLD analysis project Ga0126381, IMG submission 96465) | Tropical forest soil microbial communities from Panama - MetaG Plot_28 | ecosystem: Environmental > Terrestrial > Soil > Tropical forest > Bulk soil | place: Panama | collected 2016-02-17 | reverse complement strand
TTCGCTTGGACGGGCGCGGTAATCGTCTGGCCCATGAAGGTTGTACCACCGGGGATAAAACCCGTGTAGTTAAAGTTTCCATTTCCGGCGACAGCCGCCTGCAAGTCTGCGCCGGTCTGGTACTGGACAATCCCAGAGATCTGCCAGCCGTTCGCGACTTGTTTTACGAACGCGCCGGCATTGTTCACCCTGGGAAACTCATAGACGTAAGCTACGTTGAAAATATGCGTGCGATTGTTCGGCAGGGTTCCGTAGTTGCTTCTAAGGTTGGTCGGATCGGCGCCTTGATTGCCGTCGCCATTCTCGGCGCGAATGCCCAGCGCTTTCCCGAACGTATAGTTGGTCAGGAACGTGAGGTGTCCAGATTGCTTATTCCAGGTCACCTGCAGGCTGTTGTAATTGGAATACATCTTATGGTCAATGAGTTTTAGGGTTCCGTAGCTCAGCGGGCGCGCAGCGAGGGTCTGATTGGTCGTGTAACCCGTATTGGCGCCGGACTTGCCGCAAGCCCCGCCGTCGTTCGGCTGACCTGCTGGGTAACAGTTGGGCAACCAGCCATACTGCTTGAACAATGTCCCTACGCCTAAATCATTGAGCTGGTCGAAGTTGTTGTTGTAGTTGCTCAGGTATTCGGACTTGCTGCCCACGTATGCCACTTCCAACAGGCTATGCCAAGGCGTCCTCTCGGCTATTGTAACGCTGTAGCTCTGGGTTCGCGGCTCCTGGTCGTCTTGGGGATTCAAGGCCACGACTCCGCTCGGCGTACTTAAGGAACCAAGGCTGGGGCCAAGGGAGGCGATCGTTGGGCTCCACAAGGTAGGAGATGAAAACGATCCGCGAACGATGCTGTAAGCCCCATTTTGCACGTTTTGCTCGTCATGGAAATGGTACATGCCGTAGCCGCCGCGCAAAACAGTCTTGCCCGTTCCAAAAACATCCCAGGCAACGCCAACGCGCGGATTGTAGAAAAGCAATTTGGTAGCCGACCCTGAAAGCGGCGTCGAAGGGTTAACCTTGTTCCATAGGATGCCTTTGAACGTCGCGCCATTGACGGAACCTCCCGTGCCCGCAGCATAGGCGCTCGGATACCAAGCCCCAAAACCATAGCCGGTGGTATCCACCCAAGGACCCAAATGAGAGAACCGCATACCGTAGTCAAGAGTGAGCCGGCGAGACAACTTCCAAGAGTCCTGCCCGTAGAAATCTGTGGTTAAGTAACGGAACGCGGGAACGACGTCAAAATTCGTTTCAGAGTATTGCGTCAGCTGGCCGATGAGCATATCGGCGTACGCGTTCCCGGTGCCGTTCGATCCCCAGTTGCTGAAGATCATCGAGCCGTTGACAGCTGCGTTGCCCGGCTGTTCGTTCCAGGTACGCTCCCAGTAAAAGCCGAACTTCGTCGTGTGCGTTCTCCAGACCTTGACCAGGTTGTCCGCGATAGACGGCAGCGTCTTCTTGGCATAAACGGTGCCGTTCAGCTCGAATCCCGTGTTGAGCATGTTCGAGATGCCATCGCCCCAGCCGGTCATTTGCGGGAAAATGATCTTTGTCGGATCCCCATGGTTGAAGAGGAAGTTATAGTTAATGCCGAGCGCGCCGCGGTCAACCTTGGAGGGGTCGCTGAAGCTGTTGGGCAGATTCAGATAAGTGTAGCTGAAAACCAGCTCATTCGTGAGTGTTGGATTGATCACTTTGGTCAGGTTAGCTGTGATGACGTCCGACTGCGTGGTTTCGGCAATGGGGGAAGGGTAGGGCGTAGTTGGCGCAGCCCAACTGTTTCCACCTGAGCCCCAGAGCACGTCAAGGCTGTTCAAAGCACTATCCTTCTCGTGATTGTAGGAGACGTACAGCTTCGTGGTCTGAGAGATGCTGTAGTCCACACGGCCGCGCAGTTGCCAGAAGTTGGAGTATCTGGTTTGGCCGCTGGCATAGTTCCAGCCGCCTGATCCGGGTCTAGTCGGGTCCTGGTTTGGCAGCGGGTAGATCTTATTGATCAAATTAACGCCGTTCTGGTCCAGCTGGCTAAGGGGAACGTTAAGCTTCCCATTCGTGAACATGGTGCCTTTCGGAACTCCCGTTACCGCGTAGCCGTTCAGGCTGCTCAAATAGGCGGTATCACTGAAATCACCTTGCCGCATTGCCGCAGTTGGAACCACCGCGTGATAGACGCCGTTGTCCACGTCCTGCTTGTAATATTGAAAGGCTGCGAAAAAGAAGAGCTTGTCGCGGTTGTGGTTGAAATTCTTGCCCGGAATGATGAGCGGACCACCAATATTGCCGCCGGGATAGAAATACTTTGTTTCCGGCCGCGCAATATTGGAGTTCTTATCCTGCGGGTCGTTTGCATTCAAAGTATAGTTACGGGCGTAGAGGTAGGCTTCCCCGTGGAACTGTTGGCCTCCCGATTTGCCGATCGTGCTGATGACCACCGGCCCCTTGGCTTCGTCCGCGCCGAAGTTCGAGGTCATGACCTTCAGCTCCGAAGTCATCTCGACGTTGGTGTTCATGGCCTGGCCGCAATTACATCCAGGGTCGATGATGTGAGCGCCGTCCGAGGTGATATCCAATGCAGCGGTACGCGTTCCGTTCGCCGACACGTTGCCAACCGGTCCGCTGCCGGTTCGCTGGTCCTCCGTGTTGACGGAGGAGACATTTACCGTTCCGCCCGTGTAAGCCATCCCCGGCAAAATTTTGACGAACTCCGCGGAATTCTGGCCCTGGATGGCGACGTTCTGGAGTATTTGCTGGTTAATCAGGGCCGATTTCTCGCCAGAGTCTGTCGGAGTAATTGCCTCGAAAGCGGCCTCAACAACGACCGTCTCGGACTTTGCTCCAGGTTCAAGCTTAATTCCGATTACATTGCGCTTATCGGCGGAGTTCAGAACAATCTCCTTAGCTTCCCATACCTTGAAGCCTTCCTTTTCGACGGTGATGGTGTAAGTAGCGGGCGGAACGGCCGCGAAGGTAAAGTAACCCTCCCCATTGCTAACCGTGTTCCGCACGTCTCCGCTGGCTTCGTTCTTAAGGATCACCGTCGCACTCGCGACAACTGCGCCGGATGCGTCAAACACCGTTCCAGTCAGCGTCGCGCTGGTGGTCTGCGCGAGGGCCGGCGGCTCGATGGGCAAAGCGAGCGCAAAAAAGATGACGGCAGCCAGAAACAGAACACCCGAGGCCGATCTATTCCGCACAAAATCGATATTGTTAAGGGAAAGTCTCATGCAACGAGCCATCGTCCCCCCCTACTGACCGAAGGTGAGAACCACCACAGGTTCCCCGATCACGGCGTAAACACTCTCCCAGAACCGCGAGAACGCTCACCGTAATCGTTTACGTTGTGTGCGGTTGTACTTCTCGGCCCCGCCGATGTCAAGTCTTTTTTTGTCTTTTCAATGTTGCATATCGATTTTCTGATTTGTTACGCGGCAGCCGATCAGGGGACCCCGCTCCAGGCAGACCCGCTCTGAAATTGCGACGCTGTCGACTGTTTCTGTGCCGGAGGCGATCTTGGGGATAGCGGAATTTGCAAGCTAGAGCTCCGCGATGCGTACTAAAGGCAGGCCAGACTTACACTTACGAGCTGCCTCAAGGCCAGTTTGCCTGCTCCTTCTGGAGGCGATCGTATTCGGCCTTTTCGCGCCGCATGTCCTCAAGGCGGTCAAGGGCGCGGTAAGCGTTCACGAGGTACAGCCGGATTGCCGGGCTGACTGGGTCGAGCCGCTCTGCCGCCTGATAAGCTGCCAGCGCCGCAAGGTTGTTACCTTGCGTTCGCAGCGTCTTCGCCAACGCCAACTGTGCTCCGACAGAATCCGGACTCAACGCCACTGCCTCACGAGCGAATTGCAATGCCTCGTCGAGCTTGCCGGCAAGAACGTACTGCAGAGTCAGTTGAACTCGGGCCGGCACACTATCGGGAGTTATGGTTAGCTCCTGTTGGAATTCCTGCACACACTGTTCGGGATGCCTGGCTGCCAGGTAGGTGCCATAAAAATAGTGCACATTGGGGAACTTCGGATACTTCGAGACAAGTGCCTTAAGGTCATCTTCCGCTTCTTCAGGCGGCCGGGTGGCGAGATCCCAGAAAGCCTTGCCCGCCAGCCTCACAACGTCCTGCTGCTTCGCCGGAACATCCGAAGACAGGATGGGCATGCGCAGCGCCGGCAGGCCCGCGGCAAACATCATATCTGGGTTATCGTGAACCTTGCGCGCAACGCGCATCAGAATTTCCTGCGCCACTTCAAAAGCGCCTTGCTCGGTCAGCAGCATGGCGAGATGGTAGTCAGCCATGTCCAGCAACGGCCCGCCAGGTTGCGTTACCGGCACCAGCATGTGCGCTTTCTTCAGATGCTGGAAGGCAGAGTCGTATTGCTTGGTGCGAAACTCGCACAATCCAAGCAGAGCCCAGCCCGGTGCGGCGGAGGAATCCAGCTCCACCATTCGAGTCAGCGCGTCGCGGCACTCTGGGTAGCGGTCGCGCACGTATGCGATCATTCCGAGTGCCCACCAGCCCTCGGCCCAGTCCGGCCGCAGCTTGACAGCGCGGGCGTAGAGCTCGGCGGCCTCCTCGGAATGATTGGCTTCGTAGGCTTGCCGCGCCATGGTGGAAAGCTCTTCAAATGTCTGAGGAGCGGTCTGTCCTGCCGCTGTTGCCGCTGTCCCCAGCAACCACAGGAACACGAATCGTAGCTTCACTTCTTCAAACTCCGTCCCCGTTCCTGCTCCTTTGCCTGAATCGCGGCGTCCATCGCTTCGGCGATTTTCTTCTCTCGCTTGCCTTCGACGACGCGCCCCAAACGAAAGTAAGTTGTCGAGAGGCTGCGGTGCGCCTCGGTGTACTCGGGCGCATCCCTTACCAAAGCCTCCAAGAGTGCCGCAGCATGCTGGTCGTCACCCTCGTCTGAACACAACAGAGCGAACTGATAACGCACCCGGACTTCTTTCGGCCGCAACTGAAGAGCCCGCTCCAAATGGGCACGCGCTTCCTGGAGTTTGCCCTCCTCCCGGAGCAGAGTCCCCAGCCAAAGAAGCGGGTCAAAGGCGGTCGGATCGAGGGCCAAAGCCTTGCGAAAACCCGTCTCGGCACCGTCCAGGTCGGCCGCAAGATAGGCCAATCTCCCGCGCAGGCTGTATGCCTCCGGCAGGTTTGGATTCAGCGTAAGAGCGCGGTCCACTTCTAAAATGGCCCCCTTCTTGTCATTTGCCTTCTGGCGGGTGAAAGCCATCAGCATGTGGGCCTCGGCGGTGTCGCCATTTCGCAGGATGCGCTGGATCATGAGGGCGCCGCGTTCGTCCTGGCCCTCGTGCAGCAGCGCGGTACCGAGCAGGTATGCCAGAGTGAGATCGTTCGGATCAGTGTCGGCGAGCGGGTCGAGCAAAGCAACCACCCGTCCGTCTTCGCCTTGGCGAAGGTAACATTCCGAAAGCAGAAGCATGAGGCGCTCGCGCTCAGGGTCGTTGGCCGGTTGGACCGCGTAAACGGCTTCGAACTCCTTCACGGCCTGTTGGGTCTCGCCCATCTTGTAATAGGCGAGCGCGAGATTGAAGCGGATCCCGTAATGGGAGGGCTCGGCCGCCAGGGCCTGCTTGTATTCCTGAATCGCTTCGGTATAACGGCCTTCATGAGCCAAGGCCGCACCAAGGTTCGAGCGCACTGCGGCCGCTTCCGGATGGGCTTTCAGATAGGCTTGGTACTCGGTGATCGCCTCGGCATAGTGCCCCGACTGGTGCAGCTCGACAGCCCGACTCAAGGCCCTCTGCCCGGGTTCATCCTGCGCGGACGCCAGGCCTCGAGAGAGCAGGCACAGCAACACACACCACGCCGCTTTCGCCATTGCGGCACCGCGACAGCGGTATAACGCACTGCGCTTCATTTTACTCACCGCTCGCCTTTATCTGCTCGAAGTATCCGAAGAGTGGGCGCTCAGCACGGAAACGCCTGCGGCATTTCTCTCATGATCTCAACCAACCGCGATTGGGCACCACGCCCACGCCTTCTCGAATGGTAACGAGCTGGTTGGCCTTCATATCCTCGTAGCTTTCGTGCAGCCCGCTCGGCCAAAATATCTCAAGATCAGCCGTGATCGATGTCCCCAGCCCGAAGTGCAACCGGGAATCGTTTGAAGAGAAAAAGCTCGATTGACTGAGCAAAGCTTGCGCCTGGGTCTTACCGCCGTAATGCACCAAGACGCGAGCTCCTATCGCGCTGCGATTCGATTTTGCCCCTTCAAGCTTAACCTTAAACCAATTCGCCTTCCCAGTGACGTCGTTTCGTAACAACGAAGGCGGTTCGTTGAGGTTAACGATGACGATGTCGAGGTCACCATCATTATCGAAATCTCCGAAGGCGCAGCCGCGGCTGCAGTGCGGGGCAGCGACACCAGGACCTGCTTCGTCAATCAATTCTTCAAACACGCCTTGACCCAGGTTTCGGAAAACCGCGCGCGGAGTCTTGTTGGGGAATTGCGGGAGCTTTTTCTCGACCTTGGGGTCGACATGACCGGTCGTCATGAACAAGTCCGGAAAGCCGTCGTTATCCAGATCAACAATTCCAGCACCCCAGCACACATACCGGGTCTCCACTCCCAGCCGCGAGGATGACGTCCGGTCCTGAAAATACGCCCGTCCATTGTTGCGATAAAGAATGTTCCGATCCTCGGCGAAGTGCGTCTTGAAGATATCGAGGTGCCCATCCAAATCGCAATCGCCCACTCCGACACCCATGCCGGCCTGCGCCATACCATCATCGTTCAAAGCCACACCGCGCAGGACCCCTTCTTCGCGAAAGGTTCCATCATGGTTGTTCATGAAAAGCAGGCTCGGAGTGGCGTCGCAAGCGACGTAAATGTCAGGCCAGCCATCTTCATCAAAATCTGCGGCTACAACCGTCATACCGTAGCTCGAAGTCGCTCGAGCGATGCCCGCGGGTTCGCTTACATCAGTGAACGTGCCGTTGCCGTTGTTTCGATAAAGCCAATGTCTTGCCGTGGGCAACCCCCGCGGCCCGCACGCAACGGGAATCCCCAGCCAGATGCAACTGCTGTTTTGGCCCGGGAGCGGCGCCTGCTCAAAAGAAAAACCTACATAGTTGGAAACGAAGAGGTCCAGATGCCCGTTGCGGTTGTAGTCTACAAAGCTGCAACCGGACCCCCAACGCTGCTCCTGGTTCCATAGCCCCGCCGCCTTGGTGACATCCGTGAAGGTGCCGTCGCCATTATTGCGGTAGAGGAGGTTCTGCCCATAGCGGGCGATGAAAATGTCGTCAAACCCGTCGTTGTTGTAGTCACCGACGCAAACCCCGCAGGCCCAACCTACCGAATGCAGTCCAGCCTTTTCCGTAACATCCGTGAAAGTGCCATCGCGATTGTTCTTGTAAAGACGGTTGGTTGCGCCCTTCGGCGCACCCTCTAGTAGCGTGCCCGACAAAATGAAAATGTCCGTCCATCCGTCGTTGTCGTAGTCAATGAATGCGCAGCCACAGCCGGTCGCTTCGACGATATACTTCTTTTGCTCTGCGCCGCCGTAGACCACCGGCGCACGCAAACCCGCGTCCTCCCCGACATCCACGAAATGAGCATGGAAAGGACGACCGGAGGGGGCCGGTCTTGGTAACGGCGTAGCGCGGTGTGTGGATAGCCCTTGCGCCAGCAGCGGCTCAGTACTGAGGGAGAACGCGGCCCCCATCCCCAACAACGCGAATCGCCGGCGTGTGATGTTCATTTACAGGCATCTCCTCGCGAATTCCTGCCTGGCTGGCCAGAGTTGTCCGCTGTTGTTGCCGGACCTGCCGGCAACAGTTTTCCGCAAGTATCCACCACCCGATTGAATTATTCTTTGTTGCCATTTCCAAGGCAAGATGGATAAGGCTCACGCGCCCGTTTCAGCTCCGTCAGTCCACTTGAAAATTCACTTTTTCCTCAGTCTTGGAGCTACCTTGAGTGACGCCGATGTGGATCTCATAGGCGCCCGGGGTGAATTTATCGGCTGGCAAGTTAGCGATGTAGGGAATTCGCCCGTCTTGCTGAACCTCAGGCAGTGGCGCTTCCGCCGCACCGAGATAGTGTCCTTCCTTGTAGAACGACATGGTGAGCTTAAGGGCATCCTTGCTGGCACGATCCGGGTACACAGCAAAGTAGAAAGGCAGAATGTTCCCGGGTCCACCCTTGAGTGTATTTGTAAGAGTCGGCACCACCTTGCCGCCTGGAAAATAGAAAGCATCCAAGATCGGGTTGTCTTTCAGTGCGTCGGTTCGGCGCACGACAACTACATCGCTCATCGAGAGCTTGCTCGAGGGTTGCGGTACGGTGATGACGCTCTTGCTCGCTCCGAGCTTGTTGCCGTTGCGGTCCATGATGACCGCCTCCAAGGCATATTCTCCGGGAGACAGTTCGGTGCGGAATGTCTGAACCAGGTTTCCCGCCTTGTAGGCATCCACCCTTTGGAGAGGGACTCCGACGGCGAAGTCCTTACTGAATTTTTCAACAATCTCGTTATTGGCATTCTTTAGGACGGCAAGCAGCGCCGCATCCACCGAGTCGACCACGCCGTTTTTTTGATCGGGCTGCCTTACGAAGGTCAATCCTTTAAGGGGGGCCTCCAACGTCAGCATGTACTCGACCTTCGGTCCGTGATCATTGAAGCGCTCCGCCGCAACTTTCAAGGCGACTTCCAGAGGGGCCGACCCTTCATTCAAGGCATTAAGCAGGGGCATCTCGTAGGCGTACAATTGCTGTCCGCTCTTGAGTTGGGGCAAGGCAAAGTAGCCGCTGCGCGTGTGGACCACCACGTCGGGGCGGTCCATGCGGACGGAGATTTTGCGGAACTTGCCGTCATAGACCGAAATACGCGGAGCGTAAGCTGCTTCGTAATAGCTCCGCACTTCCTCGAGAGCCGTCCTGAGCGGCGCTTTGTAGTCGTTTGTTTCGGCAATCGTCAAGCCGCCGGTCTGCTGAGCCAAGTCGCGCAGCCACAGCAAGGGATTGGCGCGCAACGCACCTTCCGCGGTTTCGGCGGCACGGGCCTCTCCAGCGGACACTGCGCCGACGCCTCCCCTCATCTGTGCGGAGCGAATTTCCCCGGTAGCCCCGCTCAGCCATTCGCGGCCATTGTCGCCCTGGCTCCAAGTCACTAGCCCCTTCGGATCGACCGTATAAAAACTCACGTTCGCGCGATTCGCCGCGCCAATCATGTTGGCGTATAGCTCCTTCACCGCTTCCGGTATGAACAGCCAGGGGTTGAAATACAGGATGATTTTACGGCCCGGCAACTCGGACTGTGCCCGCACCAGGGCCATGAGCGCTTCGATCGTCGCACGAGCGTCGTGTTCGCGGTCGGCAGCATCGGCTTCCTGAAGCATGTCGTACTGCATCTTGGCCATCCGGTAACTGACTATGCCCTGAATCTGGGCCGTGCTGGCGCCTCCTCGCGCGCCGCTTTCGAGTTGCGGCTCGCCCGCGGAAAGAACTTGCTTGAGATTGGACTTCACCTCCGTGGATTGGTTCTGGTACTGGACAAAGGACCACATCGACGACTTATCCACACTCTTCAGCAATGCGGAATGATCGTTGGTGAATGGCTGAATAATGTGAAGCTTCTGGTCAATGGTCATGATCGCAAAATACAGGTTTTGCTCGGGCCTCATGTCGAGCATGTCCTTTACCGCTTGCCGGAAGAACCGCCTCCCTTCCTGGTCCAGGCCCTCGAAAACGAGTGTAACTAACCGCACCTCTCGCATCGGATCCAATGTCGGTGCCATGCTCTCTGACACTCCCGGCTTGGGCGGGTTCAAGGACTCGGCAGTCTTGCCTTCTACCAACCGGAAGGACGTCAGCTTCTGTTCAAGGCCGTCCTCCAAAACATGGATTTCTTCCGGCCGGATGTCGTGGACCGTTCTTCCCTTCTTGTCGCGGAAAACCATATCCAGCACTACTTCTTGCGTGGTCGAGCGGAGGCTCGGAGTGGAAGTCTGAGGGGCTTGCTGTGCTTGCCCCTGGGCAGCTAAGCTCGTTGCGCTCAGCAGGAATGCCGTAAGAAAAACGAAGCCCCGGTTCATGGTCGAGACCTCCCACTGCGAACAATTCCAGCAACAATGTAATACAGCGCGAACAATTTTTTCCAGCCTTCGCGGAATTTGCATTCGAGTGCCAGTGCTGTCCTATAGTATCGCGCCCCGGCCGATGATCGCTGCCCTTCAGTAGTCACGTGGCAGCCGCCTTGAACTAGCTCGCTGATTGTTGGATGTTAGAGAGGTGCTCGGGCGTTTAGCTCCACAATGAAAGCCGCATGGCTTCCGAAAATGAAGTTCGGGAATCAAAGAACAGCGCTCGTTCTCGCTTTTGCCTCTTGTGGGATCGCTCCGTCGGTAACGCCGCTCCTGCCAGGTCCCGGCTATTCGTGGCTCATGGCGGATTGCGGGGAATGGCGCGGTTCTCTGGCCGGCCATAAGGAAACAGCGGATAACCAGCAGGCCCAGGGAAATACGAGTCCCGAGTCGTTTGACAAGCTCCGAGAACGCGCCCGGGAAGCCATGGACGCCGACCGCGTCCCCGAGGCGATCCGGCTGTACACGCGTGCCACCGCGCTCGAGCCTAACTGGTCGGAGGGCTGGTGGCATCTGGGAACGCTCTTATTCGATGCAAGGCGCTTCACCGAGGCGCGCGACGCCTTTCAGCACTTCCTCCTGGTCGAACGAGAACAACGCGGTCCTGGTTTCGGCATGCTCGGTCTCACCGAATTTCAATTGGAACATTACCGCAAAGCACTCACCGCGCTGGAACACGGCAGAACGCTAGGTCTCGGGACCGATCAACCTTTCCTTGCTACCGTGCTGCTTCATGAAGGCATTCTGAACACTCTGTTCGGCAAGCCCGAAATCGCGCTCCAGCGCTTGACCCTGGCGGCGAACCAAATCGCCGCGGCGCATCCCGACGCTCCCAAAAGTGCGGTGTTCGCGGATCTCGAATTGCTCGATGCATTCGGAATTGCTGCGCTGCGAATCCCGAAGCTCCCTTCTAGTCTGACGGCCGCACAGATGCCTCTGGTTCGGCAGGCCGGCCGAGCCCAGGCGCTGATCGCTTTGCAGGACCGGGTGGCGGCCGAAACCGAGTTTAACCAACTGCTGGCGCAGTACCCGTCCGAACCCGGTGTGCACTACCTGTATGGCGTGTTTCTGCTTAAAGAGCATCCCGCACTGGCCGTAGACGAATTTCGCCGTGAAATCGAGGTTTCCCCTTCTCACGACGCAGCGCGGATCCAACTCGCTCTAGAGCTCCTCCGCACCGCCGACTATGACGAGGGCCTGAAGTATGCGAGAGAGGCGGTCGAGTTGGCGCCAGGGAACTTCGTCGCGCACGTAGCCTGCGGCAGGCTTTGGCTGGCGCTCGGAAAAACCGACCGCGCGCTGCCGGAGCTGCAAACGGCGGTTAAGCTGGCTCCTGGCAGCCCCGACGCACACTTTGCGCTTTCTCAAGCTTTGTCCGAGGCTGGGCGCAGCCGGGAGTCTCGGCACGAACGGGCAGAGTTCGAACGCCTAAAAAAGCTGGTTGACCGGGCGGATCGATAGCCGCTAGCAAACGAATTCGATGGTGGCCTCGCTCATGCTAAACTCGCCTTCGGCAATGTTTCGGGTCATCCTTACGGCAGCGGCGATCGCGGCTCTTTCCGTAGCGATCGCAACTGGGATTCAGCCAGACCACCCCAGCAGCATCCGTTTCGAAGATGTCACGGCTCGCTCCGGTGTGGACTTTATTACGGACAGTAGCCCGACTCCGAATAAAAACCAGCCGGAAACGATGATCTCGGGCGTCGGCCTGATTGATTACGACAACGACGGATATCCGGACATCTTTTTCATCAATGGGGCCGCCATTCCCTCCCTTAAGAAAGAATCCCCGAAATACTACAATCGGCTGTTCCACAACAACCACGACGGCACTTTCACAGACGTCACGGAGAAGGCCGGACTCGAGGGCGATGGCTACGACATGGGAGTCGCCATCGGCGATTTCGACAACGATGGCTGGCAGGATATTTATGTCGCCAGCGTGACGAAGAATCATCTGTACCGAAACAACGGCGACGGCACGTTTACTGATGTCACCGACAAAGCAGGGGTCGGCGCGCCGATTTACAATGGCAGTAAGATGTGGAGCGCAGCCGCCGGCTGGTTGGACTACAACAATGACGGGAAGTTGGACCTGTTCGTGTCGAACTATTGCCGCTGGGAAGTCAACAAGGATCCCGTATGTCTCAGCGGAGGAAGGTTGCGGGCCTATTGCCACCCTAAGTTCTACGAGCCGCTCCCCTCCACGTTGTACCGCAACAATGGTGATGGCACCTTCACCGATGTTTCCGATCAAACCGGCATCTCTAAGAAATTGGGGAAAGGGATGGGGGTGGGCTTCAATGATTATGACGGCGACGGGTTCCTTGACATTTTCGTTGCCAACGACAACATGCCGAACTCGCTCTTTCATAACCTCAAAGGCAAGGCTTTCGAAGAGGTGGCGATGGACGTCGGAGTGGCTTATTCGGAAAACGGCAAAGCCGTCTCGGGAATGGGCGCCGAGTTTCGGGACCTGGACAATGACGGCCTGCCGGACATTTGGCACACGGCCACCGAACTGGAAACCTTCCCTCTGTTCCGTAATCGCGGCAACGGCATCTTTATTGATGTCACCGGCCGGAGCGGGCTGGCCCGCCCTACACTGGAAATGTCAGGCTGGTCCAACGGGGTCGCCGACTTTGATAACGATGGCTGGAAGGACCTGTTCGTAGCCCGCGGCAACGTTCTTGACAACATCGGGGAGTTCTCCACCCGCAGGTACGCCGAGCCTAACGCGATTTTTCGTAACCTCGGCAAGATGACATTTGCCGATGTGACGGCGCAGGCAGGCCGCGATATGCAGGTGGCCGAGCCGTTTCGCGGCGCGGCCATCGGCGACCTGTTCAACGACGGACACCTGGGCATCGTCGTTACCGTCTTGAATGGAAACGCAAGAATTCTCCGCAATGTGACATCGAACGGCAACCATTGGGTGACTTTTCAGTTGGCGGGCGCCAAGAGCAACCGCATGGCAATCGGAGCGCAGCTGAAAGTGACGACCGAAGACGGCAACAGCCAGTACGACATTGTCTCGACAAGCGCGGGCTACGGAGCTTCGCGCGACCAGCGCGCACACTTCGGTCTGGGACCATTCAAAACAGTGAAACAGCTCGAGATCCGCTGGCCGAGCGGTGTGCGCCAAGTGCTGCGGGATCTGCCGGCAGATCAGATCCATCGCATTGTGGAGCCGTAAGGCTGCCGCCAGGCGCTTCGCATCAGCGCGAACTGCTTCGTTAGTCGTAGTTGTTGTAAGTAAAGTCGGAAGGCAAATCGCTTGCGGCAGCCTTCGCATTGGAGCTATCGGAAGCCTGCTTCTCCAGAAAGAAGTCAAGATTGCCGGCCATAACCAAGTGCGGAGCAAGTGTCACCGGAACGGCTGGGTACCGGCCGTGGACCAAGTATTCTTGCAGAACACGAAACGCCAGCCTGCCCTGCATATAAGGTCTCTGATGGATCGTGGCGGTTACTTTACCGGCCTGAATTTGCTCGATGAGCGCGGGAAACAAATCGGTGGCAATGATGGTCAATCGGTCCAGCAAGTGAGCGTCCTTGGCAGCATGAATGACGGGCATGGAGGCTTCAGTGGTCACATAAATTCCCGCCAAATCGGGATGTGCGGCAAACAGCTTCCGGCACTTGTCGTAGGCTTCGGATTCAACGTCATGATCTTCGATAGGATCAAGAAGAGCTGTCTTCGGATGCAAGCTCCGGAGAGTTTTTTCGAAAGCCGTCGACTTTTCAAAGTGTTCGGTAATCCCCAGTGCGCTCAAGGTGACCGCCACTTTGCCCCGGTTACCGAGGAATCTTCCCATCAGGTCGGCGGCCAGAGAGCCGCTCGCCATGGTGTCCACGGAAACAACGGCGAGCCTGTTGGAGTGCGGCGCGTCAGTCGAGACGCAAACGATCGGAATTCTTGATCGCGACGCCCGCTGCATCCAAGTGCGCAGGCTGCGAGGACGACTGGGAAACAGGATCATGCCATCCGACTCGGCGGCAATGGCTGCCTCAAAGGCTTCTTCTTCGCCCTCGCCTAGGCTTGGAAACGTGCGGAACTCAAGATCCGCGCCATGCATCCCGAGCGCTCGAGCTTCTTCTTGAATCCCCTTGCGGACCTCATCCCAGAAGGAGGTGGTGCCTTTCAGGGTGTTGACGGAGATGCGGAACTGCTTCTTTTGGGATAGGAGCTGGGCCGCCACGTTGGGGCGATAGCCCATGTTCTTCGACACTTGCAGCACACGCTTCCGGGTCATGGCGTTTACGCCCGGATGGTCGTGCAATGCACGGTGCACCGTGCCAGTAGATATCCCGAGGGCGTCGGCGATATCAAAAAGGGTAACGCGACGGGTCGAGCTCATTGTTTCGCTTAAGGAATCAACACACGGAACCAAAGGTAGATGCACTGCCCCCACGCATCCTGCAGGTTGCAGGTGCTCCGTAAACGATTCCGCTCACTACTTTAGGCTCACGAAGGCAAAATGGGCAAGGCATTTTCTGTGGGGACCGGCAGGGTGTACCCTCAAGCTTTGCAAGGGCTTGCAAACAGGTCGCTTCGAACGCCGAAACGCGCTCGGCCACGGTCTCGGAGGTGCGCCCCCGGGTTTCTCCTTTTTGACCGCCTCCCGGGGGGAGTTATGTAAGCGCTTACAATCCCAGCCTTCTGGCTATACAATCATCGCGGTTCGCGGAGAATCTCCATGGTGATCTTGCGCCCGTGGTTATCCTGCCTGCTCTTGTTTGCCCTCTTCCTTGGTCCTTCTGACCATCCACCACCCGTGCATCTGACCGCCGAGCAGGACCACCAGCGATTGTTGGAGCTGCTGCACATCGGTTCTCTGCGCCGAGGTCCGGACGGCGACCCCAAATCTCCGAACGCCGCTAATTTTGATGAATCTAAGGTTTCCGGCAATCTGCATTTACCCGACCCGCTGGTCCTCAAAAGCGGCGAGAAGGTGACCACCGCGGATGCCTGGTGGAACACGCGACGTCCAGAAATCGTTGAAGATTTTGACCGCGAGATCTATGGCCGAGCACCGCGAGAAACCCCGAAAGTAAGCTGGGAGGTTGTCACCACCACAACCGAAGAGAACAACGGTGTGTCGGTCATCACCAAGAAACTGGCAGGTCACGTCGACAATTCGTCTTATCCGCTCGCGAGCGTGGATATCCAATTGACGCTCTCGACGCCGGCCAAAGCCGCCGGCCCGGTACCGGTCATGATGGAATTCGGGTTGAGCCCGGAGGTCTGGGAGGCTCTGAAAAAGCGCCTTTCCGAGGCGCAGCGCGCCGCGCTTGCCGATAACGGACCAAGTTGGCAGCAACAAGTTCTGGCGATGGGGTGGGGGTATGCGACGCTCATCCCCACCTCGGTCCAAACCGACAACGGCGCCGGCTTGACGGAGGGCGTCATCGGTTTGGTCAACAAAGGCCAGCCGCGGAAGCTCGACGACTGGGGAGCGTTGCGTGCGTGGGCCTGGGGGGCGAGCCGCGCGCTCGACTATTTCGAGAGCGACAAAGCGGTCGATGCCAAACACGTTGGCATCGAAGGACTATCCCGCTACGGAAAAGCGGCGCTCCTCGCCATGGCTTATGACCCGCGCTTCGCCATCGGCTTCATCGGCTCTTCCGGTGCGGGCGGCGCCAAAATTCTGCGCCGCAATTTTGGTGAGCAAGTGGAGAACATTGCCTCCACCGCCGAGTACCACTGGATGGCCGGCAACTTCCTCAAGTATGCCGGCCCCCTGACGGCGGCCGATCTGCCGGTGGACGCGCACGAACTCATCGCCTTGTGCGCTCCGCGCCCGGTCTTCATCAGCAGCGGCTCGCAACAAGTGGAGGGTGGCTGGGTCGACGCCAAGGGAATGTTTTTGGGGGCGGCCGGCGCCGGGCCGGTCTACAGGCTCCTTGGCAAAAAGGATCTCGGCACCTCCGAGTTTCCAGCCATAGAAACCGCCCTGATCGACGGCGACATCGCGTTTCGTCAGCACCGCGGCGGGCACACGACGGCGCCGAACTGGCCGACTTTCCTAACGTTCGCAAGCCGATATCTCAAGCGACCACCCGTTCGCGCCGCACTCGAGAGCCCGTCCGATGCTGCCGATGTGCAGCAAGATAGCGTGCTTGATGTCGGGCCCGAAGAGCAGCTAGGAAGCCGCTCGGCCTTGCTCTCGACACGAATTCCGCCGAGAGATGCGAAGGCGACTTCACTGCCGTCGAACCGGCTCTGAAAGGACGGGCGGGCGACGAGGATTTTGCAGCAGGCCGAGAGCGATCCCGCTTATCGGGATGCAACACCTTTTGGAGCAATGAATGCGTGCCAGGCATCTCGAATTGCCGAAGGATTGCGAACGAGGAAACGAGAGAGTGTCTCCTTCCAGAAGCCCGTCGGTAACTCCTGTATGGTTGTTGCTGTTTATCCTCGGGTTTGTTTACGGTGGGCGGGTCGGCTCCGCCAAAAATCGAGAGACCGTCGACTGGGCCGGCACCTGGGCGTGTTCGCCTCAACTCGCCGATGCCGGATCTGAGCCTCCCGCGCCAGGATTTGCAGATGTTACCCTGAGGCAAATCGTTCACGTTTCGATCGGTGGACCGACGATTCGCGTGCGGTTCTCGAATGCGTTCGGAAAAAGCGCTTTGACGATATCCTCCGCGCATGTTGCGAAGGCGGCCGGAGGCAGCCGAATCGAGGCGGGAACGGATCGACAGCTCACTTTTGACGAAGAGTCGTCGGTCACCATTCCCGCCGGCGCGCTCATGTACTCTGATCCGCTTGACTTTGCCTTGGCGCCTCTTTCCGATCTAGCCGTGACGATTCACCTGAAAAACGCTCCGGAAGGCGTCTCGACACACGCCGGCGCGCGGGCCACGTCGTATTTCACCCGAGGAGACACCGTCTCGACCCTCGAACTGCTTTCCGCAGAAGCCGCCGATCATTGGTACTTCCTGAATGCGGTCGATGTGGCCGGCCCGCATCGATCCGCGGCGGTGGTGATACTCGGGGACTCCATTACCGACGGCAGGAACTCAACCACGAACTCGAATGGCCGCTGGCCCGATGAGCTGGCTCGACGTCTCGAGACGAGTAAGCGTCGGACAAACATCGGCGTCCTCAATGAAGGGATCGGAGGCAACCGACTTCTCCATGACGGCCTTGGGCCAAACGCCTTATCACGGTTGGACCGCGACGTGTTGACGCAGACCGGCGTTCGTTGGCT
>Ga0126381_100003395_pt1 | contig 17314 bp, 18 predicted proteins | sample PanSoiMetPlot_28_FD_96465 | JGI IMG/M metagenome (GOLD analysis project Ga0126381, IMG submission 96465) | Tropical forest soil microbial communities from Panama - MetaG Plot_28 | ecosystem: Environmental > Terrestrial > Soil > Tropical forest > Bulk soil | place: Panama | collected 2016-02-17 | reverse complement strand
GCGCCCACTATTGTCCCAAAGAGCACCAGCTGTATTTGGAGCTCGCCGCGTTCTATCCGAAAATCGCGGTGGCATACACTCTAATCGCCCCGATCACCACCGATGATCACCATACTCTGCAGGGGCTTCGCGCGCTAGTCGGAGCCCAGTGGACATTTCTTTCCGATCCCGACCGAATGGTTCGGAAGGATCTCGACATCCAGGAGTACACCGATCCCGACCACAATCCGATGATCCCGCACACTCTCTGCTCAAGCCGGGCCTCGTGATTTATAGCATCTACAACGGCTACTGGTTCTGGGGGCGTCCATCGGTCGTCGATCTTTGGCACGACCTGCGCGTAGTCACGAGTGAGATCCGCCCGGATTGGGATCTGAGTACGCCTGGACTTCGCAAGGCATGGAATGCGGGTGATTTCTCGCATTTCCATGGATGGAATAAACATGGCAGTGTGGAAGACGTCCCAACATCACCGAAGAAATAAGACAACGCACCAACTTCGATGTTCTGCGGTTTCGATTGGCAGGCACATCATGGCAGAAGCCTGCGGCATTGCTCAGAATAGAGTACTTTGGATCACAGGCGCTCGCTAAGGGCCATATTTTTGCTGGCAGCTGGAGGTTACTGCATGAATTTACCCGATGCACCTGTCGCACAGAAAGGCTTTTTCGCCACGCACTTCTTCACCGTCAAGGACCAGGAAAAATCGAAGGATTTCTATGTCCGCATTCTTGGCGGGAAAGTGATCAAGGCAGAAAATCCTTGCTATATCAAGCTGGAGAATAGCTGGATCTTCTCAATTGTGGAGGTGGCCCAACGCCCGACAAGCCAGAGATTGTTCTTGAGACACCATCAGATCTCAATCGAATGACTAGCTTTCTCAATTTGCGTGTCGCCGACATCTGGGCCTGCTACAGGCAATGGAGCGACAAGGGCGCAACCTTTATTACCGAACCGCTGAAGAATCCCGATGGCTGGGAATGGCGCTGCTACATGCGTGATCCCGACGGGTACCTCATCGAGGTCGGTCAATATACTCAAATGGCGATCGACTATTTCAAGAAATATGCAGGTTAAGTTCACACCGACGTAGATGGGCGCTTTATCCTGAAAGTGTGGGCGCGTTGTTTAGCGTAGCGCGACGGCCACAGCCGCTTACGCGTCCGGCCATCACCTAACCCAATTTGAAGTGCGTTTTTCCATCGCTGCAGGGTTACGGTGTGCGCAATCGGAAAGTGCGAAAAGCAAATCTTGATTTTGGCCAACCTTGCCGCCGGGCTTGATTGTCATGCCGTGGCCTTCGCTTGCCAGACCTCTTTTAGTTCTAGAATTAAATGCACGACGGCCTCGTCGCCGATTGTGGTATTCATCATCGAATGGTAAATCCCTCGATCGGGCCATTCGACATTGAAATATTTTTGAATAAAATCGGCGCGCTCGCGATCGACTGTATCCACGAGCTCGTCAGCCTCACGTTCGCTCTTTCCCCGAGCTAAGAGCCGTCGTACTTTGTCTTCCCTTGGAGCGAAGAGAAATATCCTTAAGGCGTCAACCCGATTTTTGAGAAATTGCTGTGAACCTCTGCCCACAATTACACAATTCCCGCGTTCAGCCGCGTGCTCGACTACGCGCTTAGTTATCCTAGCTATTGTTTCGCTATCCACGAGATTGAGTTTCGGAGCATTGATGCTACCCTCATAGCTTCCGCGCATAAAGGATTTAAGGAGCCTGTAGTAAAGGGGATCGTTTCGTTCCTCTCGCGCTTCGACGACGGACTTCGGACAGTGTGCCAGCCTCGCAATCTCCTCGGTCAGCCGCTGGTCCCAAAGCTTCCAGCCAAGACGCTTGGAGACTTCTAGCGCTATGTCTCCACCCCCACATCCGTATTCGCGTTCGATAGTAATGACGTTGATCATATTCTTCGGTTACTCGGCTACGTGCCCACCCCCGCTCCCGGGATCATTCCCCTTCAACAAAAAGCTCAAAAAGAACATGATCCCTGCAGCTATGGAAAGGACCATGAAGGTATCAATGTACGCCAGCGCCCCCGCCTGTGCCTGCAAGGATTGATAGATCCGCGCGTAAGCGGTCGCCAAGGCTTCGTGTTTTCCAAGTCCACCGTTGCCAAAGCGGTGACTTAGTCCTTGCGCTGCTTGGAAAAAATTCGGATTATCGACTCTCGCTTTCTCTACAAGTCGTATCTGATGGAATTGGGAACGGCGAGCGATCAAGGTCGTGACCAGCGACGTTCCCACGCTACTTCCCATATTGCGCATGAAGTTGATGATGCCGGCTACGGCGTTATTCTTTTCAGGAGCAATGCCGATGTATGCCGCAAGCGAAATTGGTACAAACAGAAAACCCAGGCCGATGACCTGAGTAATGCGCAGCAGGGTTGCAGCTCGAAAACTAATTTGCAGATCAATACGTTTGGTGGAGTAGTACATGGCAGCGGACAATGCGATCCATCCGAAGGCGATCAAGCGACGCGCCTGAACCTTGGTCGTCAGTTGACCTACCAGGGGCATTTCGAACAGCAAAACCAATCCTCCCGCCGAAAGAGCCAGTCCCGCAAGCTCCGAGGTGTAACCCAAAAGCGTTTGCAGGAACTGAGGCATCAGCACCAGGCTGCTGAATAGCAGGATACCCAGCATGAACATCATCAGACTCGATCCGGCGAAGTTGAAGTCCTTGAACATTCGGACGTCGATAATAGGCGCCTTCTGAAACCACTCCCAAATCACCAGCGAGATCAAACACACTGCAGACGCGACGACCAGAGTGGTGATGAATCGTGATCCAAACCAATCGTCTTCCTGGCCTTTGTCGAGCAGGATTTGCAAGGCACCTATCCCCATAGTCAGAAGAGCGATGCCAACATAGTCCAACTTGACCCCCGCTGCTTTGAGCCGCTGCAGATAAGGAGGATCCTCGACAAAACGGCGCACCAGGAACCAGGTGACGATGCCAACGGGAAGATTGATAAAGAAGATCCAGCGCCAGGAATAGTTGAATGTGATCCATCCTCCCAGAGTCGGACCAATCGTCGGCGCCGTGACCGCGGTTATTCCGTAAAGGGCAAATGCAATGCCGCGTTTTTCCGGGGGGAAAGTATCGGCCAAAATGGCTTGAGCCATCGGCTGCAATCCGCCCCCACCCGCGCCTTGCAGAACTCGGAAGAGAAGAAGAAAACCTAGACTCGGTGCAAACCCACAGAGCAGCGAACTGACAGTGAATACACCGAGGCAGATCATGAAAAAGCGCTTGCGACCCACGGCACCCGCGAGCCAGCCGGTCATCGGGAGAATGATTGCGTTCGACACCAGATAAGAGGTCAGAACCCAAGTGCTTTGGTCATTGCTCGCACCTAAATTTCCCGCCATGTATGGAAGAGCGACGTTGGCGATGCTGGTGTCCAGCACTTCCATGAAGGCAGCGAGTGAGACGACACCTGCAATCAGCCAGGGGTTGAACTTTGGCCGCCAGATGTCCTGGTCGAGTGTGAGCGCAGCAGTGGTCATCTGAGGTATACGTCTGGAACTACATTCATACCGGGCCGAAGATGTCGGTCGCGGTTTTCGCCCGGTTCGAGAACGATCTTCACCGGAACGCGTTGCACAATCTTCACGTAATTTCCGGTTGCATTCTCGGGCGGAAGCAAGCTAAACAGCGGCCCAGTCGCACCGGCAATGCTGTCGACATGGCCTCGCAAAGTTCTGCCGCTCGAATCGACGTGAATGTCGGCTTTCTGTCCGACCTGCATGCGCTTGAGTTGCGTCTCTTTGAAATTGGCTGTGACCCAGACTTCGTCGAGAGGCACAATCGTGAGTAGTTGCTGCCCCGGTTCAACGTTCAATCCGACGACAACTGTTTTGGTTACCTCACCGCCCACGGGGGCAATGACCTTCGAGTATTGCAGGTTCAGTTCCGCCTGCTGGAGCAGCGCCTGCTTTTGCTGAACATCTGCAATGGCGGCCTGTACCCGGGCCTTGGTAGATGACACTTGTTGCGGACCTGTCAGTGCGTACGCATGATTGGCGGTAGCTTGCGTTAGTCGGCTCTGCGCCTGTTGCACAAACTGCTGTGCGGCGGATTCACTGGCCTGTGCGGCCGCGACATTCGCGGTGCTGGATTTTGCCGTCGCTAGCGCCTGATCGTAGATTTGTTGGGACACCTCTCGTTTATCGACCAGCAATTTGTATCGTCGGAGATCATCCTGCGCTTTAACATCGTTCGCCTGTGCAGCTTCCACCTGTTGATGAGCCGCAGCGAGTTGCTTTTCAGCTGCGCTAACCGCAGCTCGCGCATCCTCAATCCCCGATGCAGTGAACTGCAACTGGCTGGTGCTATTCACCGACGTGATCGGCACTGTGATATTGAGGGATCGTGCTGTCGCTTCCGCGTTCGCCAAGTTTGCTTTCGCTTGGGTGAGCGCAACCTGGTAATCCGTCGGATCGATTTCCACCAGGACGTCGCCCTTGTTCACCCATTGATTGTCATTCACATTCACGCTAACCACGTATCCCGAGATGCGCGCACTGACCGGGTAGAGATGTACATCCGCCTGGGCGTCGTCTGTTGACTCGTAGCTATTTAAATAGCGCCACAAGAAAAGACCTCCGACCACAACCACCACCGCGCCGATCAGAATGATCAGATTTCTTCGACGCTTGCCACGCGATTCGGGGATATACCTGCGTTCCGACGAAGAAGTCGAACTCGCGCGTTCAGGGACAGAGGGAGATGCGTTTTCGTCCGCCATGTTTATTTTCCTGGGAAGTATTGCTTAACGCCCTGCTCGCCAGCGCCCACGGCACGGATGAGGGAAATCTTGGCGAAATTGTACTTGTACAAACTGGAAATGAATTGGTCGTGCGCGTTGGCTACTGCCTCTTGCGATTGAACAACCTCCACGGTGTCGGTAACCCCCGCCGTGAACCGGTCCCGCGATTGCGCCAACGTTTGATCTGCCAGATCGATGTTGCTGCGCGCGACCTTCACCTGTTCCGCAGCAGATTCCAGGTTGAGCAGCGCCGTACGCACATCCGCGTCGATTTGCGCTTGCAAGTTGTCGAGCTGCTCACGTGCCTTTTCGAGTCGCGCATCGGCCTGCTGAATATCACCATGAACCCTGTTGCCGGTAAAGATTGGAATCGAAAGCGTTCCGCGCACGTCGTATACACGCGTCGCATCTGAGGGATGAGCGCCTCCGGTTCCGTAATCCGCGCCAAAGGAAAGCGACGGGAAGTAACCAGCGACGGCTGCTTTTCGTAACAATTCTGCTGCGCGTACGTCCGAGGTTGCGGCACGGTAGTCAGAGCGTGATGCGTAAGCACGTTTTAGCGCATCGTCAATCGTAACGGGTTCGAGTTCTTGATATAACGATTTGTCAGTGAGATCGAACTCCTGACCGGGCGCAAGCCCGATCACTCGTGCCACGTTGATTTTTTGAATAGCAAAATCGTTTTTTGCCTCGATCAACTGTTGCTGACGCGTCTGTAGTTCGACTTTGGTGCGCAGCGCATCAATGTCCGCTGCCGTACCCGCGTTGACCTGGTCCGTAGCCTGATCAAAAAGTGTCTGCGCCGTCTGAACCTGAGCTTGATTCGTTTCGATGCGGGCCTCATCAGCAACCGCCTGAAAGTAAACGGACCCGACCGCCAGGACTACAAGATCGTTTGCGTCCAGCACTGTGTAATCAGCTGACTTGACGCTTTCGCTGGCCGCGCGAGCGGAGTTGATGGATTTCCAGTCAAATAAGGACTGGGTTACGGCCGCGCGTGCGTCGAAGTAGGAAAAAGGACCAACTGCCGGGGAAATGTGAAAAACGTTCGCGGCAGCGTTGCCCAATCCGACCTGAGCGAGGTTGATTTTCGATTCGGCCACGTAAGGATCCGCGCTAACGTGCGGAAGTAAAGCACTCAGTTCTTGCCAGCGTTGCCCACGTGCAGCGCGAGTGTCGGCGTGCGAAAGCAGTAGGCCCAGATTGTGCTTCAGCCCGAGGTGTATGGCATCCTGCAAAGACAGCGGCATGCGTCCGCCAACGAGCTTCGTCGGCACGCTGCCGGCAAACGGACTTGTTCCCGATCCAGCAGGAATACCTTGACCTGAGGAGCCCGAGGCAGAAGTCGAATACGACTGTGCCTGACACATCACCGCCCCGCATATCAAGGCTCCTGCGCATAAGAGACGCAGTGAAGCTCCTATGTCAACCACAAGAACCTCCTAGTCGTCGAAAGAACTCTGCAAAACAGTTGTTCGCGAGTGCCAGTCATACAGAGTCCTCACTTTCTTCAAAGCATTGATTTCAGAGAAACTGCGGACGATTCAAAGTTTCACCCCTCTGGGTCAGGAGTAAACAGTTCGAAGAATAGACGCCTCGCGCACTATGACCTTCCTCCGCCACCTCGCCCCACGTGATAGAAACGGCCGTGCTTCAATCCCACTCGACTGGGTGGGTCAGTGCTCACCCACTATACAGACGAATGGGGCGAGTGCATTTTAGCTTTAGTCCCTTACGTGAAGCATCGCTGCATGGCTTGAAGGGCGCCCAGAAATTCATTGAACATTTCGCAAATCCCAGCCTCTGTGATCTGCAGTCGGACGAAATACCACCTGACTCAGGCGTTGACCGCGCCAACCAAACTCCACAGTGCCCGCCCGGGATTGACCCGGTTCGGATAGATCTCCAGCATCTTGTCGTAGAGCTCTTGCGCGGTTGGTTGTCATGCGATCCACAATATGCGGTCTTTGAGACTTCAGTTCGAGGCTGGGACTTCGAATGTTTCATGGTATCGATCTGCGATGTACTTCTGACAGCGCCGAAGCCCCGGAGAACGTCTCAGCATGCACACACTCACCCGACCGCATATCCAGTCCAGTGCGCAGCCTAGGATCAAGTCGTACGCGATGTACTTGCACTAAATCAGCGATTCAATCTTGTATGGCTAGGAAGAATTAGCTGCAAGGGCACGGCTGTTTGCAGCAGACTAGATGCTGTTCGCCACATCAAATATCGACGATTATGTTCGCAATATCGGTGGCCGACCGATGATCAAAAAATTGCAAAATGGCTGCTTGACAGCAAATCTTGGGCGCGGTATTTTGCGCTAACGGTGAGTTGGCTTGTCTGAGAGGCGGGAACTCTCAGATGAGGGGGTTGAACTCGCCATTTCCCTTACAACGAAACAGTTTTAGTCCCCTGGCTTCCTCGAATCCTCTTTGAATCTGGTGGAGGGGTGTGAGTTGGAACGCTGGGAGGCATTTTGCGCACTTAGGGTGCGCGTGCAAATCGCCGCACACTTCCGTCTGGATACCCAGAGCTAGATCATCCATGCAAGTCCTCGAGGGCTTGCGACCCTGAACATATACACCCTTCGCGGATTGTTTAAAGAATTGACCAAGGGCTCTCTCCCCAACGCGACATAAACGTTTTGTAGGAGGAAGACAATGCAACAACCAAAACCAATGCGACCCCACGGCGAAGTACGTGGAGCCAACCTCAATCGATCGTCTCTGTTATTCAGCGGTCCTTTTGGACGGATATTTCGTGCGTTGCCCGCGGCGGACTTCGGACCGGACGACGATACATCCACCAAGAATCTGGAAGCGCTAGGAAAGGCGATGATCGCCGACCCCGACGATCCGAAAGATGGGCCCGACGCCGAAGAGAGCGGGATACCTGCGGCGTACACTTATCTGGGGCAATTCATCGATCATGATCTGACGTTTGATCCGGCAAGCAGTCTGCAAAAACAAAATGATCCAGATGCGCTAGTCGACTTTCGCACGCCGCAATTTGATCTCGATAATGTTTATGGTCGTGGACCCGCGGATCAGCCTTACATGTATGCGGACGATGCGCGAACATTTGTGCTCGGGAGTCCGTTGAGTGGCGCACCTGAAGTCAACAAGAACGCAAAGGATTTGCAGCGCAACAGTCAAACGCCAGCCAGGGCGCTGATTGGCGATCCGCGCAACGACGAAAATGTAATCGTCGCGCAGTTGCAAGGGCTGTGGCACCGCTTCCACAATCGATTGGCCTCCGATAATCCTGCCTGGACTTTTCCCCAGATCCAACAGCAGGTCCGCTCTCACTATCAGTGGATTCTCTTACATGATTTCTTGCCGACCGTTGTTGCCAAGGAAGTACTCGATTCTGTCCTACCAGTCGACAAGAATAAAAAACTGATGGTCGACAAGTCGAACTTGAAGTTCTTCCACTATCGCGACTTCGCATTTATGCCGTTGGAGTTTTCTGTTGCGGCCTACCGGTTTGGGCACTCGATGGTAAGACCCGGGTACCGTTTGAATAGCGCTGTCAAACCACTTCCAATCTTCAAGTTTGGAAAGAATGCAGTGGACCTTCGAGGGTTCAAGGCTCCGCAGCCCAACTGGGCTCTTGATTGGCGGAGATTTATCGATCTGGTGCCTCTGGATTACGGCACGCTGGTCGATAAGCCAGACCAGAACGATCCAAAAAATCAAAATCGATTGCAGCTTGCATACAGGATTGATACGTCACTCGTAAATCCATTAGGAAGCCTTCCGGCTTCGGTGGCTATTGATCCGAGCGTGTTATCGCAGCGGAACCTCCTGCGCGGATGGAGGCTGCGCTTGCCGAACGGGCAGGATGTGGCGCGGGCGATGGGAATTGTGCCGTTGGCGGATAAAGACATTCTGATTGGAAAATTCACCGGAGATAAAGCCGACATTGTCGGGAACATAAACGATATCGGAGATAAAAAATCTTTCACGCAGAATTGTCCGCTCTGGACTTACGTTCTGGCGGAGACGGTGGAGTCGACCGTTGTTGTGAAGACACTCCAGGGCGACAAACCAATCAAGACGAGAAAGCTTGGTCCCGTGGGTGGACGAATCGTGGCGGAAACCTTTGTGGGGTTACTGCTAGCCGATTCAAGTTCCTTTGTCGGCCTGAATCCACTGTGGGAACCTGACAAACTCAAGGTCAATGGCGTTTTTGGGCTTCGAGAGATGATTCAGTACGCCTTGGGCGACTGAGTGATTTCGTCGGCCCAGAGACACAGCGGAATCTGTTTTGAGGAGGAGCTCTATGCTGGCCACGATTGTCTTGTCACTCGATAGCTTGTTTGCCGGCGCCGCGCTCGGATTCTTCGGTGTGAGCAAGAAATGAGGGGACCCGCGTAGCGAAAGAGTTCGGGTGCTTCTCCCCGCAAGAACATTCGGACTGTTAAGTCTAAGGGAGCGCCATCAGATTTCCGCGCGGAAGGTTTTTCTAAGTTCTGTGCCGAGGCCGAAATAATGGCGGAAGTTGTAAATGAGTGGTTGCCACGTCTCGGGATTAACGTAATTCTCGCCGAGGATGAAGTCGCTGCGTACGTACACCTTGACGACCCCGACCTCGACCGTCGCCCTCCGCCGAGTTTCTACAAGCGCGGTTCCCCTTCGAGCCGATGAATCCGATTGACAACAGCCTCTAAGTGCACGGGGCATTCTTTCACACGTGGCGCCTCGACGGACTCGCTCGCCAACGACGTGAGACCAGCAGCGTCAAACTTGTCGGCTTCGAAGCGAAACCGTGCAGACTTTTCGGCAGGAACTGGATTCTTGCCCGTCAGCGGTGCCAACCGTTCCACAGTTTCCCACTGATCAGGAGATGGCACATTCACGACACAGTCTTTGTTGCACTGAAAATTTTCGAAGGTCTGCGTGTCGCAGAGCCGAGAATCACCGTCCAGCCTAGTGGCCAAAACGACGAGACCGGCGCTAGATTCGGACTTCCATCGTGGTTGATCGAACTGACGATTGCTACTGGATTGCCAAAGTACAGGATGCTGGGTGTGATCGTCTTGAATTCAAACTCGTCCTTCGCACTTCTGTTGTTCATGAAAACTTAGACTAAATAGGTGTGACGATCGGACCCTTCGATGAGCACCGAAACATGAAAAAAACGCGTCATCGTCATGCAAAAACAAGAGTACATCCCACATCCGCACTCACGACATATGCGTTGCATCCCAGGCATCCGGTTTTTAGTCTTGATCCCTACAGAAACCGCCCGATTGATAGTCCTTTTTTCGAATCACTACTCTCACAGTAGTTAGTTCCGGGGCGATGGAAGATCCTGTTCACGAACGAGCGAGGGAATTGTGTGCGAAGGCGCTGGCTGCCCCTGCGTCTGAGGTTGAGTCGATTTTGAAGGAACTGCAAGAGCTACTTCACGATCAGAATCGTTTTGTCAGAAGTATGGCGTCACGGGTATTGAGGCAACTTCGTTCAGACTCCGACGCAGCCTAGGGCCTATCCCCTCGCCAACTACAAGCCTCTAGCGCAGCTGATATAAAGCATGTTCGGCATAGCTTCTATTCAGTGCCATTTCATCGTCGCAGTGGATGACGCTCTCCCAGCAATACACCTGTGCCACCCCATGAATCACGAGGTCGCTGGACCGGGGATTTCTCACTGCATGTGCTTTACTTCCTCGAAGCTGAACTTCTTGTCGAGGTTATCGTACGGCTTACCATCGACCTCGACGTATGGATAGACGAAGTAATTGAGCGCGGGGCCATCCTGCTTAGGAGACAGCGTGATGTCTCGGCCGGTGGAGAACTGCACACGGTTGGCGTCAACGCTGCCGAAGAAATAATCCTGTTTCTGCTTCGCCTTCCACGCCTCCGAGATGTCAACGGGAATCCAGCCGGCTTTGCGCGCGTAGAACTCAGCCCAGCAGTGATAACCGGGAATATCTCCTTTTTCCTTATCTTCGGGAAGTGGAAAGCCGATGTCGAAGCGCGCTGGAATCTTCTCCGCCCGCAACATGCCGATAAACGGGGAATGGAAGTCTGTGCAGTTGCCGCGCTTAGCGTCGCAGGCCCATAGTGCGTCCCCACGTCCCCAGCCTGTGCCCGTCTTGTCATAGCGCATCGTCGTGAAGAGATAATCGTAGGCCGCCTTGGCCTTTTCGACGGTGCCATTCGCGGAGCCGGTTACCTGAACCGCAAGCTCCTTCATTTTCCCGTCCGTAGGAATCAGAGTGTCAGGCGCAATCAAACGGCTCATCGACGCGTTAACTACGGCTGGGTTCTGATCAATTCGCTTGAGTTGCGCGTAATCGCCGCGTGAGTATTCGCGCCGCGTCACTTCATATTCGAAGCTGAACTCTGCTTTGTCGGTAGCGGAATTTTCGATCTCTGCGTACATTATTCGATTGCCGTATTCGGAATCCTGCGACATCTTTGTCTTGACAGGAGCCTTGACCGAGACAACGCGCACTTTCTGATGCTCGTCACTCGGAGGCACGGGAACCCAAATACGCACTCGCTTCGTTCCCGAGGGAATATCCTTCACGGTGAAGTTGTAGGTGAAGTGAAAAGTGCGGGCTGGCGGACTGAATTTCTGGGTGTTCGAACTCACTTGAGCGGCCAACTGGCCTGCGGCAAAAAAGACCAGCAATAACGACGAGAGAACGCGTAGCCTCATGAAACACTCCTTACATTGGTAGGCGATTTCGAGGAGTAGACCGCTCCGCGGTCCGAATGCTTTTCCGCATCTGCAACGACTGACGCGGCAAATGCAACCGGACATGGGTCGAGATTTTAGCAGTAGCCCACGATAGCTGTCTCAGGCGAGCGGAAGGATCTTGCGAGAAGTCCTATCGAGTCACGTTGCACCAAAGATTTGAGTCGGTCGAATATATTATCAATCTGGTATAGCATCCCACTGCGGACGAGGTTCACCATGACAACAAACGCAACCTTACTGCGGACTGAGGTCACCAGGGAAACCCACCAGCCCCAAGCCGGTATAGGTCTGGCGATCGCCAGGGTGACGGTCGGCGCAATGCTCGTGTGGGTCTTCTTCGAGAACCTGGGAAAGGGTCTCTACACTCCTGGCGGGTACGCGAGCCTCATCAACTACTACATCAAGCAGAGTCATTCACCAGCGATCTGGAAGGCAGTCATGGGTCTGGTAGCAAGCCATGCCGGTCTGGCCGCTCCGCTGCAGGCGATGACAGAGATCGGGCTGGGCATCCTGCTGGTGATCGGGCTGCTTACGCGCCCGGCCGCGTTCATAGCTTTTTTGTACCTCGGCAGCCTTTGGATCTCGGAGTGGGGGACCTCCTGGATCTGGGAACTGCTGGTTCCGGTGCTCGTCTCTTTCGGACTCGCGGTGGGGCGCGCAGGTCGAACATGGGGAGTCGACGCGTTGCTCGCGCGGCGCAACCCTTCGTCCCCGTGGTGGTGATGAGCGAGTCTGCGTGCGAGTGTCGGTCATCATTCCTACCCACAATGAAGCGCAGGCCATCGGCCGTGTAATCGACGACTTGCCTTCCCATCTCGTCACCGAGGTCATCGTTGTAGACAGCAACTCGACCGACGGAACTCCCGCGATCGCTGCGAGCAAAGGCGCTCGCGTTCTGAGCGAACCACGACGTGGGTACGGTCGCGCCTGTTTGACTGGGATTGCGAATGCAGAGAATCCTGATGTGGTTGTCTTTCTCGACGGGGATTACAGCGACCGCCCGTCGGAGTTACCGATACTCCTGTCGCCAATCATCGAGGGATGGGCTGATATAACGCTGGGCTCGCGTCTCGGTACAAAAGGAAACACCGGCGCGCTGCCTTGGCATCAATCATTCGGCAATCGTCTGGCAGCCAGCCTGATCAGAATCTTATACGGTGTGAAGATCAGCGACCTCGGCCCCTTTCGTGCCGCGCGCGCAGATGTAGTTCGCGCTCTCGGTCTCGAAGAAGCTACGTATGGGTGGGCCGTCGAAATAATTTTGAAGGGTGCCCTCGCAGGATTTCGTATCGTCGAAGTCCCAGTAAGCTACTACCCACGCATCGGAAAATCGAAAATCAGCGGCACGGTGAAAGGCACGATAGGAGCGGCCTGGTTCATTCTGAGTCGGATCGTGCGTTATTATTTTCGACGTCGCAGGTCGGATACGCCGCGCCCGGCATAGTCCTTTTGACCGAAGCTCTCATGGACTTCCCCAGCCAAACCACCGCTCCTACTTCGTTCCCAAGCCGCACGCTGGTCATTATGGCGAAAGCGCCAAAGCCGGGAATGGTCAAGACTCGTCTTGCGCAAAGTCTTCCCTCTCCCGCTGTGACAGCGCTGTATCGCTGCCTGTTGCTGGACACGGTTTCGTTAGCGAAGTCACTGAGCAACGCTGAGGTCGCGGTGATGTGCCCTGAGCCGGACCGGAACGAACTCGCTAGTTTCTTGGCGAATACAGTGCAGGTCGTGGCCCAGAAAGGAGAGGGGCTTGCAGCAGGACTCACGTCTGTTTTTCGACACTTCACTGCCGCCGGGCCGCACCGCGTCATCGCCTTCAACAGTGATAGTCCCCACCTCGGATCGTCGGTTCTGAAAAGTGCTTTCGAGATCCTCGATACTCACGATGTGGTGATCGGTCCAACCCATGATGGAGGGTACTATCTCGTTGGCGCGACGGCCGATCATCCCTCGCTTTTCGAAGGCGATGGCATGGGAACAAAAAGTGCGCTTGAGAGATTGCTGATGCGTACGAAGGCCCTTGAACTCTCAACGGGTTTCGCAGAACGCTTTTATGACATCGACGTCGCTGAGGACCTGATTCGGTTAGACCCCGAGTTACGGCTCGCTCCGGAAAAAGCTCCGCGCACGGCAGCGTGGTTCGTGGAGTGGGAGGATGCGGTCGCGGCGCTGCGTCGTCAAATGGGAGACTTGTGAAACTCACGGCCTCGACCAGGATCTACATTCTTGGAGTAATCCTGCTCGTGGCCCTTGCGATTTGCTCACGCAACTTCAGCAGCCGGGGAGCACCGTCATTTCTCGCTCCGCTCGTAGTTGCTGGTATTGCATACCTGCTAGCCATCCGCGAGTTCTACTTCACCACGAGATTCCCGAAGCACGTGGTCGTCTTGGGGCTCGTGTTCGCTGCTGCGGGGCATGTTTTATTTCTATTGGAGCCTCCGGGGTCGGACGATGACGTTCACCGGTATCTGTGGGATGGCCGTGTGCAGCGGCTCGGCTACAACCCTTATGTTCTGATTCCTGGCGACCCTGCCCTCGCCAGCCTGCACACCGCCGAAACTCGTACGCTGAACAATTCCGATTTGCCGACCCCGTATCCGGCGGGTGCTCAGCTTTTCTTCCGTGCCGTAACAGCGATGCACGAATCAGTTTTTGCCTTTAAAGTAGCATTCGTCGTTTGTGATTTCGCGATTGTCTTCGTGCTGCTCGATGTCTTACGTCGCAGCGGCCAAGCCGCGCACTGGCTTCTGGCATACGCATGGCACCCACTGCTCGCGACGGAAGTGGCCGGTAGTGGTCACATTGATATTGTCGGCGCACTGTTGTTGCTGGTTTCTTTCGCCGCGCTAATGCGCCGGTGGCGCGCGGTGGCAGCCGTAGCATTTGGACTGGCGATCGCGGTGAAGCTGCTCCCGATCGTGTTGGTCCCCCTCTATTGGAAGCGTGTTCGGATCCGCGATGGTGCGCTTGCGGCAATCGTGATCGGACTCTTATATGCGCCATTCCTCAGCCACGGGCGCATTCCGCTGGGCTCATTCAGCACCTACGTCCAGAGTTTTCGTTTTAACGATCCTGTGTTTGCGATGCTCGAGCGAATGACCGCTCCGCGGATTGCAGCGGGCCTGGCAGTGCTGATCGGTTTCTTAATCGCAATCTGGATGAGAAGAACATCCGGGGACGGCGCTCCGGAAGTGTTCGCCTGGCCAATGGCGGCATCGCTTTTCTGTGCTCCAGTCATCTATCCGTGGTACCTTCTCTGGCTGCTGCCATTTCTCCGATCGGTTTCAACGATTCCGATCGTGATCTGGACCATTAGTATTTTCCCCACGTATTACGTCTGGCATCTGCGTTCACTTGGACGCCCGTGGGTGCTTCCCGGCTGGATTATGCCGCTGGAGTACGGATCCGTCGCGTTAGCAGCTGCAATCATCCTGCTGCGCCGAATCGCTCGACCCGCCGTACTACAATGGTCGGCGGACCGGGGGGATTGAAAACGTTTCGCCAAACGCAATTTGTATCCAGGGTCCTTTGTTCGTCATCCAACACGACATTCATTTCGAATCCTGAGGAGGACACTCCATGGCAAAGTTGGGGCGTTTCAACGCAATCCGTTTCCTGGTAGTTGGGCTCCTGGTGTTTGCTTCGTCATCCTGGGCACAGACACGCCCGCCCATTGTCGAAAAACTCGCCAAGACATATGGCTTCGATTCCTGGAATCAAATTGAGGCGATCCGCTACAGCTTCAGCCTTGACATCCCCGGGCTATTTAAAGTTTCTCGCTCCTGGGAGTGGGAACCGAAAACCGGCAAGGTCACCTATGAGGGAAAAGATAAAGATGGGAAGCCAGTCAAAGTCACCTATATGCGCTCTGATCTCAACAGCCAATCCGACGTCGTGAAGAACGAAATCGAGCCGAACTTTGTCAACGATAATTATTGGCTCGTGTTGCCCTTTCACATTTATTGGGACACCAGCGCCACGGTAACCGATGAGGGCATGCAGAAACTCCCCATCGGCACCGGTTCCGCAGAGAAAATTGTCGTGAAGTATCCCGCCGAGGCCGGTGGCTACACCCCCGGCGATACGTGGGACCTTTACCTCGGCAAAGATACACGCATCGAGGCAATGGTCTATCACCGTGGCGGCCCCAAGAAGCCAAGCCTCGTCATCGCGAAGTGGACAGGCTATAAAAAGGCTGGCCCTTTGCTGTTCTCGACGGACCATCCTGGTTCCGCCGACGGAAAACCCTTGCGCCTTACGCATTCAGGCGTGGCTGTGAAGGTAACGGGCTCAGACAAATGGATGGACGCGCAGTGAGAGGTGGCGAACGCGTTCCGCCAATATCGACGAATAACCTGCACAAATCTTAGTCTCGTGCGATAACGACGGTGGTACAGGAACTGCCGAATTTGGGAAGATCGCGATTTTCGGCCAAGCGGATATTGAGTCGCGGGCGTTCGCCTCGAATGATCGGACAATAGAAATCCGGATGTAGCAGGGCTCCTTGCAAGCGGCGGCGTCCCGCACATCCTCCGTGACACGACTCGCGGAACTCGCACGGCAGGCACCCCTCGGGAAGCGTGCGTGCTTGCTCGAACGGTGCGGAATCAAGAATGTCTACGCCCGCCGCGACGAGATCCGAGAGCGGCTCGCCTGATCCCGGCCAATACACGCATGGCTGCGTGGTGGCACGAGGTGTGACTCGCACCGTACTCACTCCGCATCCACCCTTCAGCGGCGGGAGGCCTGTCATCGCTCGTACGAGTGGCTCGCCAATAGCGATCACATCTGTTTCAGCAAAAAGTCGGCGGAAACCTTCCCAATACTCTTTGTAGCTTAGCGCGTAAGCATCTGACCGCACCGCCTGATACACATTCACTCGTAAGGGAGCGTCAAACTGTTTTGCGATCCGGGCCACATCCGCGAGCCGCAAGTAATTCGACTTCATCATGACAGCGACAATGGTTACAGGAACCCTCAACCTCACACATCGCTCTGCCTGCTCGTGGATGAGCGTCCAATTACCGGGCCCGCGCTGCGCGTCCTGTTCTGCTTGCGTCGAGTAATCGAGAGAGAATTCGATGTCGTGGAAGGCCGAGAGTTCATCGTCTTCCAGCAACGCAACACTATGACCGTTGGAGGTGATAGTGAGCTTAACGGGTTTCGTTTTTAAGTAGGCCAGTATGGCCTGGAAGTCTGGATGCATGCCGTTTTCGCCGGTGCCCAGATTCACCGAGCGCACGGGCAGTCGTTCCATGACAGCCTTTACTTGATCAGGGGAGAGACGATCGGTACGGGCCGGATCACGGTAGCAAAAGGAACACGCGAGATTGCATTCGTTGGTGAGCCCGAGGCCGAGCGCAATTCCAGCATCAGTCAACTTCGTGCTAGATCCGGTCTTGTTTGCACTGTGCTGGAAGTGTTGGTCCTCCGCGTTGGCGGCAATTTTCTTCATACCACGATCAGGGCAGCGGCTGACGATTCAGTCGCAAGTCCATATCACAGCCTATATGGAAGCATCAAACTGACAAATTGTACTTCGCGTTGTCTACGACGATTTTACTTCGTGTGAACAGCAGAGTGTTGCATGCAGATTTGCTGGAAGATGTTGTCGTCGGGGCCCTCGGGGATGCGCTCCGTACAGTAGCCGCAGAGAATATCGACGTCGTAAACCTGTGCGAGCTGATTGCCCACTGTCTCAGCCTGGATCGCTGCCTCTGGATTGCCTTGTGCCCACAAGAGAAAACAGCACTCGCCAAATAGCGCAACCCGGGAACGCGTCTTCGTCGTCGCCTTTGTCGCTGTCTGAATG
>Ga0126381_100003394_pt1 | contig 17316 bp, 12 predicted proteins | sample PanSoiMetPlot_28_FD_96465 | JGI IMG/M metagenome (GOLD analysis project Ga0126381, IMG submission 96465) | Tropical forest soil microbial communities from Panama - MetaG Plot_28 | ecosystem: Environmental > Terrestrial > Soil > Tropical forest > Bulk soil | place: Panama | collected 2016-02-17 | reverse complement strand
TGGACGACGACGCCAAGTGGTTCGCCTTCCTCCACGACTTCTTTCAGCACTTCAAGTATCAGAACATCATGACCGAGGACGTAGTGCGGTATTTCAATGAAAAGCTCGGTATGGACCTTACCCCCATCTTCAACGAATACCTGCGGCATGACGACCTGCCGGTGCTAGAACTGCGATTCAATGAGACTGCCGGCGTAGTGGCCTATCGCTGGAAAGCGCACGAGACCGCTTTTGCCATGCCCATCCGGGTGGGAAGCGCTGATCACTGGCAGATCATCAAACCAACCGCTGACTGGCAGATCCTGACGACGCCGATCAGGAAGGACGAACTGCAGATCCCCATGGATCTCTACTACGTCTGGGTGGCCCGTTAGGCCGGCACGGCTCATTCCCCGCCGCAGCCTTGTGCCGGCGAACGCGGGTCGCGTCTCACGTGGCAGACGCGGTGCAGCGCGGCGGCCCGTCGGAACCCTGGGCCGCGTGTTTCGAGCGAGCCCGAGAGGCTGTCCGTGGAGCGGACACGCGGATTTCTGCCAACATATCGACCATTTCACCTCGAACGTGAATCGAAAGTGTTCTCCGAATGCGTCCAATAATTCTTCGGTAGGGCCATCCGCCACATGAATAGTCAGGCTGGTCCGAAATAACTTTCCCATGGATTTTCTGTTCGCCATCTTCGCATTCACGATCGGGACTGTGGCCGGCAGCGCGATCAACCAAAAAGACCCGGTTTCGATGTTGCTGAACGCAGTTCGAAGGCGGGGCGTTGGGTTCATTGTGGGGAGTCTGGGGATTGGTTTCGCTGTCGGACTGTTGTGGAAGATGATTAATGACAGCTGGTAAGCGCAGCAGTTTGTAAGCGTCGCATCGCAGCTGCGTCGAGCTTGTTCGAGGCTAAAGCTTCAGACATCAAGAGAGGGTCCTGACCGATGACCGCCCGGCAACCTGGCGAAGGCCGCCAAGGTGCCAAGGTCAGCCCGGAGACGGGACGATGTGGCGATGAGACAGCGCAACCAAAGTCTGCCTTCCCCAAACTCCCCGCAGCACTCGCGAGAGTTAGCGAACAGGATCTGACGACGCTGGGCGAGTTGACGGCAAAGTATCGCCCGTCTTCGACAAGCGCTGCCGCTTTACTGAGTTGCGAGACGCTTTCGGGTACATGGAAGAAGGCCCCGCTCGGGGAGAGGTGGCCATCGCGCCGGATGACTAGCGCGAGGGCCGTGAAAAGTGGTCCCTTGCCGTTGGTTCCGCACGGTCATCACCTGGAAGTTACGCTCGACGGCACGCGCGAACCCTGGCATCCTATGGGTGCGCCTCGCCGAAGTTTATCCCCTGGAGCCGTGACTGCCCGCAGAAGTGGTGTTATTCTCTATGTCCCATGCTGCTGCACCATAGTGGTGTCAGGTATTCGTTCGATTTCGATTTCGTACCCAACGACGGGACCGACAATCCCGTGGTGACGGAAATCGATGGGCAGAAACTCGACGGCGAAATCTTTATCAAAGACATCTTAGTAAAGGGCACGCCAGGGCCGGTCAATCCTGAGATTCTAGCCCTGATGCAACAGGCTGCCGCGCGTCAGGCGCTGGCGGAAGGAAAGCTATCACGGCGGCGTCTGCTGGCGCGAGCTGCGGAATATCGCCGCACAAGAATTTCAGTAGTGCCTCGTCGAGGCTGACGTTTACGGGCGCCAGCATCTCTTACCGCTTGGCAGCCGTGCGGAACGGACTCCTTCCAGACTGCGCCGCGGCCTTAGAATACCATCATGGGCACGCGCCTTTTCCCGCTCCTCATCCTTACGGCCTCAAATCCTTTCGCTTTGGCCGCCCAACCTAAACCGCCCGCCGATCATTGCGAGGTCTCGCCCGATGCCCCTCTGGCGCTAGTCACCGGGTCTAAAGAGGCCGACTTGTGGAACTCCTACGCGCCATCCATGAAATTCCCTGTCCCCGCCGGACACCCCGTCGCGATCGGGAGGCGTAACAGCGACTGGACCTGCGTAAGCCACTACGGCTCCGGCTATGGCTGGATTCTCACCAATCGTCTCCAACCGATACAACCTGATCTTCATCCGCCTGCCACTGCCTGGAAAGGTACCTGGACTCCGCTGGGGCTGAAAAAACAACCTCGTGGCGCCATGACGAAGCTCGTGATCTCCACCGGCGTCGCGCCGGGCGGTCTGAGAGTAGCCGGCCAAGCCTACTGGTTCGGTGCCATCGTAGAAGGCGAGCGTGTTACGCATGAAGGTGCTGTCGACGGAGAAGCTAGCCCCAGCGAGAACCGCCTTCACCTCATAGATGGCGCTTGCGAAGTCAACATCTCCCTGATCGGCGGCTTCCTCAACGTGATGGACAACCGCGAGTGCGGAGGCGCGAATGTGACCTTCACCGGAGTGTGGCAAAAGACGAAATGATGAGTCTGAAAAGCACGGGGTTAGCAACCGTCACTGCCCACGCAGGCTGAACCCACTTGTAATAGTTTCCGTCTTGCCGTAACACTCTCAAAGGTCCTGGTTCTGCCTTCCTCATAGTCTCCCACGCGCCCGCGGCGAAAGGAAGATGCGCCGCGCGTGAAGTTCTACGGTGCATTGAAGGCGCTATTTTGCCTCACTCGCAGTTCGCCCTATGGCCAGGAGGCGGCGTTCGCGGATACGATCCCGGTTTCGGCATGCACACCTTCCGGCGATTGAACATCAGCTGGAGCGGGCGCGACTCCTGTGGGGGTAGCGCAGCTGGACCGGTCACCGCTGCTGCCGATGAGCGTGTCGCCGGACGAGAAGTGGTTGGCCTTCGCACGGGGGGATTCCTCGCTAGACGACCTGATGCTGGTGGAGAATTTCCGGTAAGTAGGGATGGAGGGCTCCGCCTTGCTGCCGGCGCTGGCCGGCCTGTCCGTAGAGCATGGTGATGATTCCGGCGTGGCCGTACCGGTTCCTCCCCCGCGCGCTTCGAGCTGGCTTCGAAGCTCTCCCGCGCGGCGTCGTAGTTCCTCGAAAGTGCCGGCGTCGGCTTCCCCCCGCCGTGTCCAACCCGCTGTCGCCCGCGCCGATTCCGCTCGCGACCGCCGGCGAGAAGGCGCAGGGGCGCGAAGTGGGGAGGCCTCGCCCGCGTGACGCGCGCCGCCGAACCGTCGATGCTTTAATCTCCGGATGGCCGACAACCGTCGATTTGGATCTGTAGACGCTGCGCCGTGGCTCGCGGGTAATCGTCTCCTCAGCCTTGCTTTTGAGGTGCAGACTCGACGGCTCGCCAGCCGTCGAACGGTCATTCTTCCCGCAACGCCGTCATCGGATCGACTTTCGACGCGCGACGGGCCGGCACATATGCAGATCCGAGCGCCGCCGTCACCAGCAGCACAACCGCCCCTGCCATCGTCGCCGGATCGGTGGGTGCGAGGCCAAACAACAGCGACTTGACCCAGCGCGACGCTATCCATACCACCGGCAAACCTAGCGCGATTCCCGCTGCCACCAACCGAAGCGCCCGCCGCATCTCCATTGCAATCACCCCACTCTTTTCCGCGCCCAGTGCCATACGGATGCCGATCTCGCGCGTCCGCCGCGCCACGGCATAGCGGAGCAGCCCGAACAGGCCGATGCACGCCAGCACGAGAGCCAAGGCCCCGAATCCGCTGGCGAGCGTCGCGAGCATGCGCTCCTGTGTCATGGCCGCCTCGACCTGCTCCGAGAGTGGCCGCACGTCGATGGCGCTATCAGGCAGCTTCACCTGCACCTCCTTCTGAATCGCCTGCGCTGCCTGCCCCATACGCCCTCGAACCCGCGCCTCCAGTGTGCTGGGAATGTTGTCGGGGAGCTGATAGTAAGGGACGTAGATCTCCGGATACGGCGCGCGACGCAGCCCGCGGTAGAGCGTTTTCCGTGCCACTCCGACGACCTCCAAATCGGCGCTCTTGCCCCGAACCATCGCAGCAAGATGTTGCCCGACCGGGTTGCGATCGCTGAAATACCTTTGCGCATACGCCTCGTCCACGATCGCCACGCGCGGGGCGCCCAGCGCGTCGTGCTCTGAAAAATCCCGGCCGGCAAGCAGGCGGATCTGCATCGTTTCGAAGAAGCGAGGCGCGGCGCCGATGAAGATAGCGTTGTCCCGTTTCGGAAGCGGCTGCCCCGCCGGAACCGCGGGATCGCTCCATGTAGACCCGCTCAGCGGCGTGTGTGTCGAGATGCTCGCCGTGACCACGCCTGGCACGCGCGCCACCGCCTCGACCAGATCGCGGGGCACCGTGCTCCGGCGACCCTCCAGATCGACCAAGAGAACACCTTCCCGCTGGAAGCCTGGATCGACGTTCTCCAGGTTACGCAGCGTCCGCACGAACAGGCCCGCGCCGATCAGCAGCAACAGGGAGAGGCCCGCCTGGAAGCTGACGAGCGCCGCCAACAGCCGCGAGCGCCGGCGGATCGCTGCGGAGGCGCCCTGCAACGCCGGCGCGAGGCCGAAGCCCAAAGCGGTGGCGATTGCAGCCGCGGTCGCGAATGCGAGGACGCGCCCATTAGGCGTGAGGTCGAAGACCATTGGGAACCGTCCGTTCGAGATCGTATTGACGAGAGCGCGGCTCAACACCCACGCCAGCGCAAGGCCGATCGCCGCTCCCATGCCAGAGAGCAACGCGCTCTCCGTCAAAAGCTGCCGGACGATGCGCGGACGCCCCGCCCCGATCGCCAGCCGGATGGCGATCTCTTTCTGCCGCGCGGTTGCGCGCGACAGCAGCAATATCGCCACATTCGCGCACGCGATCAAGAGCACCAGCCCGGTGCACCCCATCAGCACCAGCAGGGGCGTGCGATAAATCTGACGCAAGTATGTCCAGCCCGTTCCGCCGGGCTTCAAAGTGAACCGGGCCTCGATCATCTCCCTCTGCCGGTCGGGCGGCCACGAGGGAGATACGGTGCGCTCGGCCAGTCCTGGCCACACCGAAGCCAGTCGCGCCACCGCTTGCGGAACAGAGATGCCGGCGCGAAGTCTGGCGAGCGCGCGCAGCCAGAAGTTGCCGGGCTCCAGCAGCGCTGCCGACTCCGGTTTGATGATGGGCAGCATCGCCACCGCCATCGTGATGTCCGCGACGGCGCCTGCGTTCGCACCCGTGAAACCGCGCGGCGTGATGCCCACGATGGTCACACCTACGCCCGCGATCCGAATGGTCCGTCCGATAGTCTCCGGGTCGCCGTCGAACCGCCGCTGCCAATAACCATCGCTGATCACCGCCACAGGTGGCGCACCCCGTTCATCGTCGTCCGACCTCAGCAGTCTGCCGGCGGCCGGCCGGAGCCCGAGGGTCTCGAAGAAGTCACCGGTCACCAAAGCGCCGGGTGTATTCCGAATCGCGCCGGGCAAACCGACCGGGAAGACCCACCCCGTGAATCCCGCCACTCCGGAGAAGATCTCTTTCCGCTCGGCCACTGCGCGTACGATGCGGTAGGACAGGCTCTCAATCGTGTCGTCGCGCCCTAGGCTCACCTGGTACAAGCCGCTCGGATCACGCACCGGCAGAGATTTTAGCATCAGCGCATCGATCAAACTGAAGATCGCTGTGTTCGCCCCGATCCCGAGCGCGACTGAGGCTACCGCAACGGCGGCGAATCCAGGGGCGCGACGCATGCCGCGCGCCGCGTAGCGGAGATCCTGCCACAACCGCTCGAGCCAGCGCCAGCCCCACATCTGACGCGTGACCTCCTGGATCAAGGCCACATTCCCGAACTCGCGCCGCGCCGCACGCTGCGCGCCCTCCAGCGGCTCGCCGCGGTTCATCCTGTCGCGTGCCGCCATCGCAAGATGTGCCCGGATCTCTTCTTCCAGTTCCCGGTCGCGGCGTCCCCATTGTAGCCATTTCATAGCGCACCTCCGCTTTCCCGCGGCTGCATGAGGCTGGCGATCGCCTCACTCACCCGCCGCCACCGCTCGCCCTCACTGGCGAGCTGCTTCTTACCAGCCGCCGTTAGGTGGTAGTACTTGGCGCGCTGGTTGTGCTCCGAGGTGCGCCATCCTGACCTAATCCATCCCTGTTTCTCGAGCCGGTGGAGCGCCGGGTACAACGAGCCCGTTTCGACCTGGAGCACGTCTCCTGACCGGGAGCGGATGGTCTGCCCGATGCCATAGCCATGCTGCGCCCCCCATCGGAGCGTTTGGAGAATCAGCATGTCGAGGGTGCCTTGCACCAACTCGACCCGATTTTGATATCGTTCCTGCTTGGCCATAGCTGTAGACATTCTACAGCCATGGGCAGTAGATTGTCTATAGCCTTGTGGCCGAGGGTAAATCGCGGCGAAGTAGGGTGTCGTTGACGACTGAAGGACAGTTCCGCGGCATGCGCACGGGGTTACCCGTCGTGTATTCGCCTTGCGTTTACCGATTCCGAGCGGGTCACGCGCCGACAGGAAACTGAACCGAGCGGCGGCTCGTGGGCGCTCAACTTCCTGTTTGCCACTCGGAATCCAGGAGATCACATCCGCGCATAAGGACATTACAGTCAACTTGACTCGCGGGCCAACCGCCGAGTGCGGCCGTGATCCGGGGTGGAACCGGAGACGGGGCGGCCAATTCACTCCGACCGCAGTGCTATTACCGGATCGATCCTTGATGCCCGCCGCGCCGGCCCATACCCCGCCACGAGCACCGCAATTGCCATCGTCACGATCGCCGTCGCGATCGACGATGGATCATCGGCCTCGATTCCGTACAGAAACGATTTGACGAGCCGAGATGTCGCCCATGCCACCGGCAACCCGATCGCAAGCCCGACCGCCCCCATCATCGCGACCTGGCGCATCACCAGCCACACCACGCGGCCGCGCGGCGAGCCCAACGCCATTCGAATCCCAATTTCTCTCGCGCGACGTGCCACCGTGTATGACATGGTTCCGTACAACCCCACGCATGCGATCACCAGTGCCAGAACCGCGAAACCCGAGCACAACCGCGCGAATAGAATTTCTTGAGCCATCGTCTGCTCGACCATTGTCGCCTGTGTCTTGATGTGTGTCACCGGCACGCGCGCGTCCGCCTGCCGCACGACCTGGCGAATCGCGGTCACGGCCGTAAGGGGGTTGCCCGCTGTACGCAGTGAGTATGTCATCTCCCCGATCCGCCCGAACGGGATCTGGTTGAACGGCACAAACGCGATCGCCGGCAGATCTTCTTTCAAACCGCCGTAACGGAAATCCCTGGTGACGCCGACAATCTCAAATTCGATATCCGGCGCCCGGGGCTGCCGGTTTATCACGATGCGCTGACCCAGCGACATGCGCCCATCGAAATTCACTTTCACGTATTTCTCATTCACTACCGCAACCGCGGCCGATCGCGCGAAATCGCGATCGTCGATCTCCCTCCCTGCGATCAGCGGAATCTTCATCGTTTTCAAGTAATCCGGCCCGACAGTCAGCAAGCGCGTGACCTGGTCGGGCACGGGCTGTTTCCCTGCCGGTACCACTGGTGTAAACCACGACCCTTCGCCGACCAGCGGCGTCTGCGCTACGCTCGCGCTCTGCACGCCCGGAATCAAGCCGAAGCGCGTCTGCAAATTTCTATAGAATGAAAAAATCTCCGGCGCCTTGTGGCCCGCTTGCGCTGCGTCAAGCTTGAACAAGAGCACGTTCTCGCGATGGAAGCCCAACTGAACCGATTCGAGTTTCGAGAGCGTCCGCACGAACAACCCGGCCCCGAGGACCAGCAGCAACGACAACGCAATCTGCCCGACCACCAGCACATGACTCAGCGTGACTCTTCGCGACCGGTCATTCGCGGGCACTTCCTTCAGAGCCGGCATGACCTCGACGCGGGTCGCCTGGAGCGCCGGCGTAAGCCCGAACAGTAGTCCGGTCACCAACGAAAGTGCGATCGCGCCCGCCAGTACGTGCCAGTTCAGATCCGGTTTCAGCGTCGACGGGCCAGCGCCGCTCGAAAGCAGCAGCGTGAGCGATCGTGCACCCCAGATCGCGACCAGGATCCCGGCCGCACCGCCGATGGCTGCGAGCATCACGCTTTCCGTGAGCAACTGTCGGATCACGCGCCATCGCCCCGCACCGATGCTCAGCCGAACCGCCATCTCCCGCCGCCGTGCGGTCGCGCGCGCCAGCAGCAGATTTGCTATGTTGGCGCACGCGATCGCCAGAATCAACCCGACCATCGCCAGCACAACCACCATCGGCTTCGAATATTCCCGCCGCAGCGTATCGAGCCCCCTCCCGCCGCCCGTCAGGACCAGCTCCGGCAGGTGCGCACGCTCCTGATCGTTCACCGCCGTTGATTCCACCCAGCGATGAAATACCGGCGCCACCCGCGCCTGGGCGTCAGCCATCGTCATCCCATCCCGCAGCCGGGCCGAAATGAGCAGCCAGTAATAATGCTCGCTATCGAAGCTCCGTGCGTCCTGGCCAACATGCAGCGGGATGTAGAAATCGGGCGATTGCGCGGGCTCGAGCCCCGAAAATCCGCGCGGCGCCACGCCCGCCACCGTGTACGGGCGATTGTCAATCAGAACGGACTCTCCGACGGCGTTCGCCGCATCGCCAAACCGCCGCTCCGCCAGATTGAACCCGAGCACGACAACGGGTGGCGCGCCGGGGAGATCGTCATTGTCGACCAAGAATCGTCCCGCGGCCGGCACGAGTTCCAGGCCCTGAAAATAGCCGCCCGTGACCAACTCGCCCGTCGTCGCCTCGGCTTGCCCTCGCGCATAAAAATTCGCGCTGCGCATCCAGAAGTACCCGAACACTTTCGAAAAGACATCGGTTTTGCGTAGGACGTCGAACGACGGATACGGGAACGCTCCCGAAGTCGTGCCGTCCCCGTCTTTCCACATGCTGCCACTCCCGCTATACAGCACCGACCCGCGCATCCGCGTAATCGAGGCGTGCCAGTTTAGCGTCACCAGCCGTTCCGGATCGCCCACGGGCAGCCACCGCAACATCAGCGCGTCCATGAAACTGAAAATTGCTGTATTCGCGCCGATCCCCAGCGCGAGCGACAGCACCGCCATGGCCGTGAACACCGGATTCTTCAGCATCGTCCGCAATGAATAGCGCCAATCCTGCATCAATTGTTCAACCCAAGTCCACCCCCACATCTGGCGAGTATCCTCCTTGATTAATCCGAGGTTCCCCAGGTCCCGCCGAGCCGCATCGTAACCGCGTTGCTCGGCTTCTTCCTCCAAATGAAACGCGAGTTCCTCCTCAAGCTCCTCCTCGCGCCGCCGCCGCACAAACAGCCAGCGTAATTTTCGAAGATTCTCATTCATGGGCTTTCACTCGCAGTTAAGATCAATCCCATTGCGCGCGCGAACGCATCCCATTTCGACCGTTCGCTCGAAAGCTGCCTCCGCCCTTCGCGCGTCAGCTTGTAGTACCGAGCCCGCTTGCCCTTATCCGACAACTCCCAGCTCGCCTCGATCCATCCCTTCGCCTCCAGCCGATGCAGGGCTGGATAGAGCGATCCGGTTTCCACCTGCAGCAGATCCTTCGACGTCCTTTGGATATACTTGGCGATTGCATGCCCATGCGCCGTGCCGCCGAGCAGAGTCCGCAAAATCAAGAGATCCAGCGTCCCTTGCAGCAAATCGAGCTTCTGGTTCATAACGTAGCCGTTCTACTCAAACATCGAGTAGACTGCCTACACCAGAATTGGTTAGCTACCTGGGCGCAAAACGTTGGAACGTGTTGATAACTGCCGTGAGGGTCGCTGTTGCCGAGGAAAGGGTGCTGGCAGGTATTCAACGCTTAGGACTTTCGAGCTGAACCATCACAGGTCCTTCCAGCTTTTGAGGGTGTGGAATTGGAAAAACCGTTTCTGTTGTCGCCTAGCGTCTGTTAATCGCGATCAGCAGGCCGACGCTCACGCCGATTGATCGCTCATGCCCTCGCCCGAAGCTGTACTCGTAGCCCGGTTCGAGATACCAGCCGAATTTGCGTTTGGCGCTTGGCCAGAACATAACGTCCAGTACGGCTTCACCGCCGACTGAGTTTCTCGTCGTACCAGACTCCCGCGTGTGAATCCACTCGGGACCGACGCCGGCCATGAACTCGACCTTGGGGCTAAGGGTCCAGGGTTTCTTGAACAGAAGGTCCGTCGCCCATTCGGTCGATTGACGACTAAAACTCGGCGTCACACCCGCCTCAAGTTCAAGCCACTTCTCTATGGGCGACACTTCAACGGCAACGGTGGGGCCGATGCTCGAAGCGTGGTCTTTGAGATTCCAGCTAGAAGCTGCCCCAAGCTCAACGACTGCAATCGGCTCCTTATGGCCCTCCTGTGCAAAGCCGCGTGCTGGGTAAAGAAGAAAAGCTGCTGCCAAAACCCATTTTGCCGAGGTCATCGGAGTCAGACGCGAGTTTAACAGATTCACCGATTCTCGGAGCAGTGCCGCCATCACGCGGGCCCCCCCGAATTTCATTTTAATGGGATGGTCCGCCGCACGACCTCGGCTGAGGCCAGAGGGGATCTGGTGCGGACGAAGGAGACCTCTCGTGGAACTCTAGACGTCGCACTGCATCCCACGAGACGTGCCGGAACGCGTCGATGACCGGCGGTGGCACCGGAGTAACCAGTCCGCATTAAGGTTGGAAGGGCGTTATCGTTCGCAATCGAGCGCCGCTCATTAAGAGGCACGTCGCGCGAACCGCCCGTGCACTGATCACGCTTCGCGCACGTCCAACTCCACCGCCGCCACCGCTCCAGACGCGAATCGCCACTTCACCTCGGGGCCGGACGGCAGCGCAGTCTCGCGCGGTGCGAACACGTCCGGCTGATTCTCGTTCACATACGTGCGCAGATCTTCCGGCGCGATCTCGAAAACGCGCCCCCTCGTCACGGCCATTCCATCCACTCGGAACGAAGCCTCCACCGTTCTCCGATATTCCACGTTCACGATGTGCAGATAGATCCGGCCCCCCGATCGGCTGCCTGCGATATCCAGACCGGACGGCGCCTTTACCGCAACTCCCTGACTCCCGTTGTACTTCTTGAATAACCGCGCGATCGATCCCACCGGCATGAGGAAGCTTCGGCCCCTGGGGGTCGGCAGCATCACTGCCATGTTCGTCCAGCGATTCCCCTGAAAGTCGGCCGCCGTCGCGATTCGTACGCGCGCGCCGTGCCGCTGATAGATGTTGAACGATCGCGCGTGATACGGCGCCGTCAGCCACTCGTACAGAATCGGGTTGGTGTGGCTCGGCGTCAGGCCGAGGTGCCCTTCCGTGATCGCAATGCGTGCATCCGATCCGCCGACCGCGATCTTTTGCTCCAATTCGCCAACACGCTTGTCGACGTTGTTCGAGAGCTCCATTAATTCCTGCCACGCGCGCTCAGGCTCGCGCTCGTACCGCAGCCCACGCAGCACCGTATCCTGGCGCGTGGGACCTATGCCCATGTGGATCGCTACATAGTCGAGGTACTCGCCGGCACGTTTCAACAGATCCTCCGCCCAAAGATCGCCGCCGCGCCCGCGGTCGCCCCAGCCGATCAGCTCGATCGATCGGTCGCGCGCCTTCATCGCTCTAGCGAACTCGATGGTGTGGACGATCGCTTCGTCCTTGGTGAAGGTCGCGTTACCGTATGAAGTCTCATTACCGATCTGCCAGAGCTTGATATTGAGCGGCTCTGGAGCGCCGTTGCTTCTTCGCTCACGATGGTCGGGGTCGTTGGCATACGACACCCACTCCGCCGCTTCCTGCGCATCTCCAGATCGGTTGCCTTCCGGCATCGACCGGTAGCGCTTCTCTCCGTCGCTCAGGAAGTTGACGCAATAAAAAGGTTCGGCGCCCACGCGGCGGCAGAAGTCCACGAACTCGTGAGTGCCCACGCGGTTCGTCTCTTTGCCGCCCCACACGTAGTTGCGCATCCAAGGGCGCTTAGCCACCGGGCCCACGCCTTCCTGCCAACGGTAGTAGCGGCTGAACAGTCCGCCAAACCGGATGCTCCCCGGGTTCAGGTCGCGAGCGATGGCGACGAAATCCTCGCGCCAATCGTCCCGGTCATAGTCCCATGACGCCTCAACCGAGCTGTCCGATGCGCCCAGCGGCTCCATGAACTGCATGTATAGAAGGGGAGAAATATCGAACAGCGGCTGGGGATCCACCACAATCGCGCTCGCATCGGCCGCGCCGAGCACCGTCTGCGCCGCGGCGGTAAAGCCAGCCTGTTCCAGAAATTTTCTTCGTGCGATCTTCATTCCACGATAGAGCTTGCGGCGACCGGCTTGGCCGCGTGCACGATCTCTACATAAGTCATCTCTCCCCCGCTCCTCCGCCAGCGTAAGGCGCCACTCCGGCTTGCCGCCGCTTCACTATACCGCGTACGTGCCACCGGCGCTGGGCCGCGCATGTCGATTACCACTTGCTGTTGGGAAGCGTCCGCATGCTCGAGATCGGCGGACTGCTGGTTCGCAAGCGCGGGGAACTGGGAATAAGAGCCGGCGTGTAGAGTGTCTACCACGTGACGGACATCGCCGTTTCGGACCTCGGGTCGTCATTCCGCGCCAAATGAAACAGATCCCGATTTCGATGTGGAGTTGACGGGCATGATGGTCGTGCTCACTGCAGATCAAGTCCCACAAAGGAGCTTCTCTTGAAACGCCATGCCGTGGAGCGATATCGCTGGAAGGAGCGCGGTAAATGAACGCCCGATCCACAAAGATGATTGCAACGAACGATTGGATCGAGAAGAAACTCGTCAATGCACGGATCCCCAATGCCGAACCGCGCGGTCCCCAATCAGGCGGTGATTTCCAGATTGCAGAAGCACAAGGGAGCTTGGACTGTTGCCGCAGTCAAGGCACCCCGGTGACAACCTGACTGCTGCGGCCTTCGACGGGGTACTTGTAGCTCTATCCGATTCGCCATTCTGCCAGTGTGGCCTTCGCGCCTCCGCCTTCCAAATCGGGCTGAATGGCCAATTCCAGAACCGCGACCCCATCCAGGTTGGTCTCGTATTCTTCCACTTCGGTTGTCGAGCCTGCCGGGCTGAAATTCCACTGCTGCCGAACAATTTCCCTCGCATGACCGCTTTGCATACTTGACCACTTGAGGGTGAACTCCTGGGTGCGCGCAACCTCGGTCTCGACGAACCGAAGACGGATCCGCCTCACAGAGATCGGTTGATCAAGGATCAACCGAATCTGCTGATTTCCTTTCTCAAGAGCCCGCCAACCAAGCTGGCTGTTTCCATCAAAGACGGATTCAATCGGGAACTTAGGATCTTCCGATGTCAGCTCAACGGTCACGATTTGCTCAAGGTTGAGCCAGGTTCCGGCCGATAGTGGCTGGCTCTGATTAGCCGTTTGGCACACGATCCTCTTTCGCATAACCTAATTCTCTCCCCATCGACTCGGGCCATGTCACTCCGCGACCGAGGGAGGTCATTTGATCTCTGGGAGATCGGCACGCAGGGCGCGAACTGCGCCTTCCGTCGTCTCCGAAAAATAGGTCCTCGAGTGGCGCTGGGCTTGGCGAGGCCTTTTTCGGATTATCCGCCTTCGGACCACTATCACGAATACGAATCGACGGGAGGTTATTCAAGTAGCGGCCAACGAAGTTTAAGTTGCAACGGCTGATTCGTGAACGCACGGCGCCGGAAGACTACTCTCGTAGCCGCAAAAGGAGGGACCGGCCCAGTAGCTCACGCATGCCGGTCCCAGAATGTTCGAAGCATCGCTGTCAGGACGATGCGGAATAGGAATATCAAAGCCAAGACTGCAGGGTCAATCGGACGAAGGTCCGATGGCGGATACCCATGTCTATGAAAGACCGCCGCCACCCGACCACGCAGGGAACAGAGGGCGATCAAAGCTCGACACGACCTGAGTGGCAGAAAATGCTTCTGTGCCGGCTCAGCAACCATGCGTTCGGAAAATGCGATTGATCGAACCGTTGTACCTTCTTGCCGGAGAACACTTCAATACGACCTCGGCACAAAGGGCGGGGTGCCAGACGCCACCGCCACCCCGCGAGGTTTTTGGAGGACTCCTGTGGCATCGTACGCCCTTGCGAGCAGCCGACCAAGGGGGATATCCCGTGCTGCTCACTGATAGGGCGAGAAGCAGCAGGAAAGGAAATCACATGGTTGTGTGGCGAAATGCAAGGAAAGAGAAACGGGGCGGGACAGACCCCACCCCCAAGAAACTGTCAGCAGAACAATCCGTGCAGTATAGCCATTACAGATCGGCTACGCCGTGATGGATGGATAAACGCCACCAGTTCCACCCGACCGCGGCGTGTCGAGGGCATGAAGCCCGCCAGCCAGTTAAGGTTCTCTGCAGAATGAAGGCAGGAAACGCCATTCGCGACCACAATCGCAACATTAGCTAACTCAGTTCTTGGTAGGGAGTTTTTCGATGTGGTCGACGACGATGGTTTCGCCGGGAAGTTTGCGGGAGTGGAGTTTGAGGCCCAGCTGGGCCCGAAGAGCGGTGAAGAGGTCGGGGGCGGCGCAGCATTGCGATCAGATACAGTGATCAGATATCGTGATCGCTACAGATCTGCTTAGGACAGGCCCAGGCCAGGCTGTCCAAGGTTCCGCCGCTGCTGTCGAGACCATCGCCCTAATCTAGAACACTGTCCGACTCTGGGCCTGACCCTTTGCCACGAGCGAAAATCGGCGCTCTGCGACGGCTCCTTGAATGATCCGCGCCGTGATGTATTCGCCCACGGCCGGACCGTGCTTGAATCCATGCCCCGATCCCCCGCCTACCAGCCAGACGTTCGCAAGTTCCGGGTGCTGGTCGATCAGAAAGTCGCCGTTCGAGGTGTTTTCGTATTGACATACGCGCGACTCCGTTAGTGGTGCATTCTGCATCGCCGGAAAGCGCTCTGCCAAAAATGCCCGTGCCTCAGATACACTCTCTGTGCTGATCGAACGGTCACCCGTATCCGGATCGAACTCCGGGCCGTGCCGATCAAACGCCACCTTGAAGCCGCGCCCTTCCAGGTCTGGGAATCCGTATGGGCCGCGCGGGTCTGTAAAGTCGATCCAGATGGGAAAGTGCGGTGGACAAAACCGTCGGTCGCCCGCCGGCGGAGCAAAGAACAGCACCTCCTGGCGCGTCGGGAAGATCCGCGTGCGTAACAGGTCAGGGAACAGCTTCGGTAGCCATGCACCGCAGGCGAAAACAAACACCCCTGCGCGGATCTGCTCGCCATCAGTCGTTCGAATGGAATCGAGTTTGGCTGGTCCAATCGGCGGCATGACCGCCGCTCTCATATACTCGACTCCGCTGCGGACGGAACTCTCCACCACTGCGGCCACAGCACGCCTCGCCATTAGCGCCCCGCTCTCTGATTCCAGGATTCCAAATGCCCGGTCGTCCCGCAGGATCATTTGCGGGTACCGCGCGGCCAACTCCGTGGCTGACAAAACCTCCACGGGGACTTTTGTCCGCTCTAGTGTCCGCTGCGTTGACTCGCTGTAAGGATCACCGAAACGTGCGACCCACAGCACACCTGTGCGACGAAATAATGCTCGATCTGTCGCTCGGAACAGATCCTGCCACTGAGCCAGCGAACGCCAAGCCATCTTCGTATACAGTCCGTCAGCCCCATAACCCATGCGGATGATCCGGCTTTCGCCACCGGAACTGGACCGGGAGTGTCCGGGATCCCAAGCATCTAAGAGCAGGACGGACTGCCCAGCTCGGCGCAGATGGAGCGCGGTCCAGGTGCCAAACGAGCCGGCGCCGATGACCACAATATCCCGAGTGAGCATCCGATCAAATGATTACACGGTCGTTCGAACGGCGGATGCCCTGGCGGCGGCTGACGAAAGAAGCCATCTCATAAATCCAGGCGACAGATTCGGCTCCGGATGACCGAGCATTGTAAAGAGAGTTGGACATCCCGTTGGACTTGTCCGAAGCACGAAGGGCCTTATTGAGGCAAACCGGCTCTTTTCCTGAGGGCCTTCACGCGGGGATCATCGCGGATGAAGCTCAACTCGGGCAGTGTGAGGGTTAAACCGAGGCGACTAGGTCCCAACTCAGTCATACGATCCAGGGCATGGAAGGTACCCCCCTTATCGCCCAGGCCAGCGTAGATCAAAACCTGTTGGAGCGCGCCACGAGAAACGGCCGCCAGTTTTTCGACGTCCTGGCGCCGCCCCGCGCGGCCATAAGCGTAACCGAGATACCTGGTGTTCGGGGCTGACATGAGAGTTTTAATTGCATCGTCAATTCTCTCTTCGGCCAGAAATACACGGCCCTGGCACTCCGCAACGTCCGACGATCTCTGGCAATGTCCGGCGGCTTCCTTGTAGCGACGGGCTGAAATCAGCAACTCGCCGTATACCAATTGAAGCGACGGCGACAGCGGATCGGCTTTCTCAGCGGCCTGCAACTGCTTGACTGCCTCGCCGATCCGGCCCAGCGGCCAAAGAAGGAAGAGTGCGTAGTTGAGACGCGTTGCCGGCGAGTTGGGATTGATCTCGAGGGCGCGGCGGAAACTGGCTTCCGACTGCGTCCATTCCCCCTCGCGCGCGTAGACGACACCGAGTGCGTCGTGAGCCTCCTCCAACAAAGGGTCTAACTGCATCGCCCGTTCGGCAGCCGAGCGCATTTTCACCAAGTCACTCGGTTGGGCGTCACCGGTAACTGCCAAGTAAGCATACGCTTCGGCGAGACCTGCGTAGGCTGGAGCAAACGCGGGATCTTTGGCGATGGCGTCTTGAAATGGGATGGGGCCGTTTCGCCGGGCTCCTGGCGGTAGTTGCCCTGGTAGTCGGAGTAGGCTGCGATCGCGAAGGTACAGATCGTAAGCTTCGGTGCTAGTCTCATAGCGCCGTCGCCCGCGCCCGAGATTCAAACGCAAGCTGTTCACGATGCCACGCGAAATCTCGTCCTGGATGGCCAGCACATCGGTCAACTCCCGGTCAAATCTGCCCGACCAAAGAGCAAAGTCATCACGGACGCGAACCAACTGAGCAATGATCCGCAACTGCTGCCCGGTGCGCAGCACCGAACCCTCCACAATATATTCCGCATGAAGTTGTTCTCCCGCCTCCCGCACATTCCGCGGCTTGCCCTTAAAAACGAAGGAGGAGGTGTGGGAGCGCACAGCCAGCCCATCGATGATGGACAGGTCGCGGATGATCTCATCCGTAAGGCCATCCGCGAAGTAATCGTTGGCAGGCTCCGGGCTCAAATTGGTCAACGGCAGAACCGCGATGGGGATAGGCGCCCGCTTGTGCTGAACCCACAACCAGGCGGAGGCCGCCAGCGCCACCGCAAGAGCAGCAAGGGCGCCTCGAATCCATGGCCGCCCAGAACGGATGTTGCCCTTTTCAAGCGCCCCGGATGAGCGAAAAGCGGGCGTATAACCAC
>Ga0126381_100003393_pt1 | contig 17317 bp, 11 predicted proteins | sample PanSoiMetPlot_28_FD_96465 | JGI IMG/M metagenome (GOLD analysis project Ga0126381, IMG submission 96465) | Tropical forest soil microbial communities from Panama - MetaG Plot_28 | ecosystem: Environmental > Terrestrial > Soil > Tropical forest > Bulk soil | place: Panama | collected 2016-02-17 | reverse complement strand
GACGGGCTCAAGGCCGACGACGTCGAGGCTACCGACGATCCAGCGGAGGATGTTGAGGGCGGCGCTGGGATCGACAACGTACTGGATGGCGACGACCAAGGCTCCGGTGATCAGGTTGACGACTACGCCTGCCAGGAGGAGGGCGCCGGGAAGTACGACCATGCCGGTGCTGGCAATGGTCTTAACGATGAGGACGGCGAAGATGGCCCCGGCGAAAGCAGCGAGAAAGACCAGCGGGATGCCGAAGATACGGGCGCTCCAGCCGAGGCCGATGGCGATGCTGGCGCCGAGAGTGCCGCCGCCCTGAACGCCAAGCGTGTATGGATCGGCGAGGGGATTCCGGAACAGAGCCTGCAGAGCCGCGCCGACCACGGCCAGCGATGCGCCTACCAACAGGCCGAGGAGCACACGCGGCAGGCGAAGGCGGAAAAAGAGGGTGCGGGCGAACGGGTCGGAAAAGATGGCGCGGAAATCGATGCGCTGCCGGCCGATGACGAGGCTTAGGACGACGGAGGCCGCGAGCATGAGGGTAAGAATGGCGACAGCCGCGGCCAGGCGAGCACGGAGGGGCGGCACCATCGATTCGGTCTTCATGCCTCTATCCAGACTAGCGTCTGGCCGCCGATGCGTTCCGCGCGGACGTTCGGTTCGCCGTAGATTTCGGAGAGAATTTGGCTGCGCAGCACTTCAGGCGGCGCGCCTTGCGCTGCGACCTCGCCGGAGCGCAGGGCGAGGATGCGGTCGAAGAGCGATCCGGTCAACTGCAGGTCGTGCGTGATCATGATGACGCTGAGCGCGCGCTGCTCGCGCAGACGGGCCAGGGTACGCATGAGAGCAGCACGGTGTTTCAGATCGAGGGCATTGGAGGGCTCATCGAGCAGCAGCAGGCGCGGCTCCTGGGCGAGCGCGCGAGACAGGATCACCATCTGGCGTTCGCCGGCGGAGAGCGCGGTGAAGCTGCGGTGCGCGAGGTGCCTAGCGCCGGTGCTTTCAAGCGCTTCCATGGCGCGCTCGCGGTCGCCAGCGCTTTCCAGCTGGAAGCGGGGCACGTGGGGCGAACGGCCGCTCAGGACTACGTCGACAACGGGGAAGGGAAATGCGGTGACGGTGACTTGCGGCATGTAGGCGATTTCACGCGCGCGGCGACGCGGCTGCCACTTTTCGAGCGGAATGGCATCAAGTAGGATTTCGCCGGAGGCCGGCCGCAGGAGGCCGGCAAGCATGCGGATGAGGGTGGACTTGCCCGAGCCGTTGGCGCCGATGATGGCGGTCATGGAAGCGGGGGCGATTTCGAGCGAAGCGCCGCGAACGGCCAGGGGACCACGCGGATATTGATAGGTGAGGCGGCGCGCTTCGAAGAATGCCTTCACTTGGCCTCCGGATGGATGAGGCGCGCGAAGAGCTCGGCGGTCTGGACCATGCGTTGCGAGGCGTGCGGCACGTAGTCCTCATTGACGGGATAGACACGGCCGGTGCGCACGGCTTTGAGCTCGGGCATTTCGTGCCAGGGCTCCGTGGGATTTCCGGCAAAACGGCTGGCGGCGCCATGCACGAAATCGAGGATGACGTCGGGATTGGCGGCCAAGAGGTCCTCTTTGCTGAGCTTGGCATATCCCTCTTTGGCGGGCGGAAGGGCCACGCGGCCTCCGGCGATTTCGACCAGCTCGGCGAGGAAGCTGCCGCCGGTGGCGTCGACGAGTTCGCGCAGGGTGCCGGGCGTGCGGTCGACGATGAGGACGACGCTGGCGCGATGCAGTGCGGCGGTTCGCTGCGAGACGCGCGCCAGAGCTTGGCGGGTGGTGGCGTCGAGTTGCGCGGCTTGAGTCTGGTGGCCGGTGGCTTTTCCGAGCTCCTCGATGGCGCGGTAGACGTCGTCGACGTGGCGGGTGGGGACGACCATGAGACGCAGACCAAGCTTGGTGAAGCTGTCCCGGACGAAGGGCGCCTGGGCATCGTCGACGACGACGAGGTCGGGGCGGAGGGCGGCGAGTTTCTCGAGGCTGGGATCGTGCCATCCGCCGACGCTGGGGAGCTTCTTTACCTCGGGCGGGTAGGTGCAGTAATCGGAGACGCCGACTACTTGGGGGAAGGCGCCGATACCGTAGAGGAGCTCGGTGACGTTGGGGGAAAGGGAGACGATGCGCTGGGGGCCGGCGGAGAGGGCGAGCGAGAAAAACAGGAGGCCCGCGCACAGGCCGAAGACCGCGCGAGCTCTGCTCGCGTGGACCGAGTACCACTCGGTCGGCAGGCTGACAGGCTGCCCCACAGAGGGCATTAGAATTCCCATTGAACACCTGTTCTCGCGGTGCGGCCGGGGGTAAGGAAGCCGCTTTCGTAATAGGCTTGATTGAAGACGTTTTCGGCGCGGGCGAAGAAGCGGAGGGCCTGGTATTCCTTGAGTGGGATGCGATAGCTGGCGCCGAGGTTGAATTTGTGGATGCCGCCGAAGCGATAGGTTTGGGTGACGATGTCGCCATAGACCGGGGCAAGGTAGCTGCTGGAGGCGAGGGTGTCGCAAGTGAAGAGAAGGCGCGAGGTGGGCTGCTCCGTGAGGAGGAAGGAAACCTGGTGGCGGGGAATCACGAAGGTCGTGAGGACGTCGCCGACCACAGGCGTGCGCTCCACGGCGTTGATGTAGGTGTAGGCGCTTCGGAGTTTCAGCGAACGGGTGACGGCGAGGGCGGCGCTGGTTTCGAGGCCGCGGGAGATGCCGCCCTGGGTGTTGCGGTAGCCGACGTAGCGGCCAAAGGGGTCGGTGGTCGGGTCGATGGCGCCGGAGACGTCGAAGAAGATGACGTTTTGAAGCCAGGTGTAGAAGTAGGCGGCGGAGAGTTCGACGCGGCCGTGGTTCAGGGTCTGGTCGATGCCGGCATCAAGTGAGATGGAGTGTTCGGGTTTAAGCCGCGGATCGCCATAGACCGAATAGCCATAGACCGGGTCGAAACCGGCGCCGAAGCGTTCAAACAGGGACGGCGCGCGGTATCCGCGTCCGACGTGAGCGCGCAGCTTGGTTCCGCTGTGAGCGAGGAAGTAGGCGACGGAGCCATCGGCGGTAAAGGCCGACGCCGGGGCGGGGAATGCGACGCCTTGGTACGGTGCGGATGCAGTCGGTTGGAACGCGGGGTGGTCAAGAGTGAAGAACTGCGCGCGAACCGCGCCGGAGATCTGGAGGTGGCCCCCGAAGAACTGGGCCTGATCTTGGGCGAAGACCGAGTGACTGCGCTGAGTGACGTTGACGGCATTTGCGGCGGCGTTGTTGCTGGTATCGGAATTGTCGTTGCCATAGTGCTCGTCTTCGAATTCGTAACCTCCGCTGAGAAGGTGGAAGCGGCCGAGGCGATAGTGGGCCTGGGCGCTGGCGGTCTCGATCCGGCCGTCATAGATGGAGCGGGTGTTGCCCCCCGGCTGGTAGCCGACGCCAGCGGGGCCGTCGCCGTAGCGGCGGCCGTTGGAAACGAGCTGGGAGCTGACGGAGTAGTCGAGGCGGGGAGAAGCCTGGCCATCGAGGATCCAGGCGCCGGAGACGAAGCGGGCGGCGTGGGTGCCGTCGGGATTGACGGGCGCGGGAAGAAACGTTTGGTTGAGTGTGGCGTTGACGATGCCGAAACCGGAGGGCGTGCCGAGCATGATCGGCTCGCCGAGGGATACGCCGAAGGAATCGGCGCCGTAGAAGCGCGCGATGAGGCGGAGAGAGGGCGATAGGTGAAAAGTGATGCGTCCTTGCGCGGAGGCGTCGCGGTAAGGCTGGTTTCCGCCGATGCCCGTGGTGAAATCGGTTTCGGCGATGCCGGTGCTGTATTGGATGCGGCCGTCGCCGAGACCTCCCGCGATTTGAGCGCGTGTGCGCACCTCGCCTAGGGAGCCGCCTTCCAGGAGGATGCTTCCGCGTGTTCGGCCGCCGCCTTCGTCGGTGATGATGTTGACGGCGCCGCCGACGGCGTTGGTGCCGTATAGGGCGGACGCGGAACCGCGGAGGACTTCGACGCGATCGGAGTCGGTGAACAGGAGATCCTGGATGAGGCCGGAGGCGTCGGCCTGGGTAGCGGAGGCGTCGCGGAGGCGGAGGCCGTCGACGAGCACGGCGGTATCCTCATCGCGCATCCCGCGCAGGCGGATGCTGGTGAAGGAGCCAGGGCCGCCAAGTTGGTTCACGCGGACACCCGGAGCAAGCGAGACGACATCGGAGAGCGTAAAGGCGTCGCGGGTGTCGGCATCGGATTTGTCGATGGCGTCGATGGTTTTGGAGACGTGCTCGGGAAGCTGAGGCGTGCTGGAGGCGGTGACGACAACCTGCTCGTGGACGCGCGCGAGGTCAAGTGCTATGTCGCGTTGATGGGAGGCGGCGGCGTCGAGACGGACGTCTTCGGCCACAAACGCCGCAAAGCCTGGTGCCTCGGCGCGCAACAGATAAGCGCCGCCGGGGAGTCCGTCAAAGTGGTATGCGCCGTTGGAATCGGAGGTGGTGGTAGTGCCGGCGGCGCCGCTCTGGGAGTACAGAGTGACAGTGGCGCCAGGCACGCCAGCGCCCTGCGGGTCTTTGACGGTGCCGGAAAGCGACGCGGCGCTCAGCGAAATTGCAGTTAACGAGAGTGTGAATAGGAGTTTCATCGATCTTGGCAAGCCTCTACGAAACGGCGGGCAAACTGCGGCGCCGAGGCGAAATGCAGGTGAGCATAGCCGGCGAGAACGGAAGCCGTGGTGTAACCCTCGGCGCCGGCTGCGCGGCCGTTGGTGAGTTGGAAGCAGCGGCCGACGGCCGGCGGCATCGGGTCAATTTCCGAATGACGGAATTCATGGCCGCGGACACGCTCGCCGGCGCGCAGCCAGAGGGAATCGGAAGGAGCTTCCACTTCAAGGTAGCCGAGGGCTCGAAGGCGCGGATTCATGCGGGCGCGCGTCGGAAATATGCCGGCCATTGGATGTTCAACACCGTCGGTGTCCACGATGGCTTCGGTGAGATACATGAAGCCGCCGCATTCGGCGTAAAGCGGGCGGCCAGAAGCGGCGAAACGGCGGATGGATTCCAGCATGGACTGATTGGCGGAAAGGCGGGAGGCGTGAAGCTCCGGGTAGCCGCCGCCGAGATAGACGCCGCCGATGCCGGCAGGGAGGGCTCGATCCGCGATGGGGCTGAATTCCACCAACTCGGCACCGGATGCGCGCAGGAGATCGAGATTGTCGGGGTAGTAGAAACAGAACGCGGCATCGCGGGCGACGGCGATGCCGACGCGCGGCGGCGAGGGTGCGGAGTTGCCGCCAGGCGGAACGTGAAGGACCGGCGCGCGTTTGGTGGCGAGATCAAGGAGGGCGTCGAGATCGGTGTGGCTTTCGATCCAGGCGGCAAGTTCGTCGAGGCGCGCGGGGGTAAGAGCTTCGGCGGCCATCACCAAGCCAAGGTGACGGTTGGGCAGGCCGATGTTCTCGTTGAGGGGCAGCCCGCCGAGCGGCAGGGCGCGGCAGGAGTGGCGGACAGCGTCGCTGAGAATGGCGGTATGGCCGGAGCCGCCCACGCGGTTGAACAGGACGCCGGCGATATCGAGATCCGGGTCGAATGTTTCGAAGCCGCGCACCAATGCAGCGGCACTGCGCGCCATGGCGGAGGCGTCGGCGACGAGCAGGACGGGAGACGACAGCCAGTTCGCCATCTCGCCGGTGGAACCGGATTCGCTGGTGGCGCTGTGGCCGTCGAAGAGGCCCATGACGCCTTCGATGATGGCGAGATCTGCTGCCGGCCTTCGACCGGGCGGGAGGAGGGCGTCGCACCTAGACCAGGGGGGCTGCCCCACAAAAATCTGGAGGTTGGTTTGGCGGGAGAGCATCCAGCCATCGAGATTGCGGCTGGGACGGCCGCACGCGGCTTCGTGAAAACTGCCGTCGATGAAGTCGGGGCCGATTTTGAAAGGTTGTACGCGGAGGCCGCGGCGAGTGAATGCGGCCATCAGGGCAGTGGCGACGGTGGTCTTACCGACGCCGCTGTGCGTCCCGGCGACGACGAGGCGGGGAATGCGAATCATGGCCGGGCTCCGGGCTGTTTGATGGGGACGGCGATGCCGGCGACTACGTGATACACCCAGTCGGCGGAGCAGGCCACCTGCTGGTTGACGAAGCCTTGGAGATCACGGAAGAGACGGCCGACGGGGTCTTCGGGAACGAGTCCGCAGCCCACTTCGTTGGTGACGACGATGAGGTGCGATGATGCGGCTGCAGGCGCGAGGCGGGCAACCTCGGAGAACGCGGCTTGCTCGATTGCACCTTCCAACTCGGTGCGATGTTCCCAGCAGAAGTTGCTCAGCCAAAGGGTGAGACAGTCGAGCAGGAGCACGTCGCAGGCGGTTGAGTGGTGTTCGACGGCGTGCGCGATGGCGACCGGTTCCTCGATGGTGAGCCAGTGGGAAGGGCGGGAATTGCGATGGCGCTGGATGCGGCGCGCCATTTCGTCATCGTCGGGGCGGGCGGTGGCGACATAGACGACGCGAGCGGCGTTTGCGCAGAGGGATTGCGCGAACCGGCTTTTGCCGCTCCGTGCGCCGCCAATGACGAGTGAGAGCATGGACGAGGTAGACGCGCCTCCCAGCGTGTTCTCGCCCGAGGCAGGTCTCCTGACTCACAGGTCATCGCGTTCCGGCAGCCTTCCCATTCGTTTCCGAACAGTGGCTTTGTTAGCCGGTCCGCTCGCTGTTCACAGTGGCGCGACCGTGCGGGATTTACACCCGCTTCCCTTTTCACTCGCCGTTGACGGCGAGCACCTCGAACAGTTTTATGGATAACACAGTGAGGGATGAGGGTCAACAAGCGCGTGCGACCTTCGCCCGCATGAACCGAATGCCATTCGGTCCGCAGGCTCACAGCCGGCCCCACTAGAATGGAAGAATCCCATGAAAACTACTTCGCTTGCCAAGAACAAGATCAAAGTTGTGTTGTTGGAAGGCGTACATCCGACGGCCGCGGAGGCATTTCGGGCGGACGGGTATTCGAACGTGGTGTGTCATCCGAAGTCGCTCGCAGGAGAGGCGCTGACGGCGGCGGTTCGCGATGCATACATGATCGGAATCAGATCGGCGACGCAACTCACGGCCGAGGTGCTGGAGCGCACGCCGAAGATGATCGGGATCGGGTGCTTCTGCATAGGCACCAACCAGGTGGATCTGAATTTTGCACAGAGCCGTGGGATTCCAGTGTTCAACGCGCCGTTTTCCAATACGCGCAGCGTGGCTGAACTTGTGCTTGCGGAAATTATTTTTCTTATGCGGCAGATTCCCGGGAGAAATGCGGCGGCGCACCGGGGAGAGTGGCTGAAGACGGCCACCGGATCGCACGAGGTTCGGGGCAAGAGGCTGGGCATCGTCGGATACGGGCATATCGGCACGCAGATCGGGGTGCTCGCGGAATCGGTCGGAATGCAGGTGGTGTACTTCGACATCGAAAGCAAGCTGGCGCTGGGGAACGCGCGGCCGGTCGGGTCGCTCGATGAGTTGCTGGCGCTGGCTGACATCGTGACGCTACACGTGCCGGAGACGCCCCAGACGGAGGGAATGATCGGAGCGGCGGAACTGGCGCGAATGCGGTCCGGAGCGAAGCTGATTAACGCGTCGCGCGGGAAGGTGGTGGTGATAGGCGCGCTAGCGGAAGCGTTGCGGTCAAGGCACATTGGTGGGGCAGCGCTGGACGTGTTTCCCAAAGAGCCGAAGGGAACAGGCGATGCGTTTGAATCTCCGATGCGGGAGTTCGACAACGTGATCCTCACGCCGCACGTGGGCGGGAGCACCGAGGAAGCGCAGGAGAACATCGGGACGGAGGTGGCGGAGAAGCTGATCAAATACAGCAATAACGGATCGACGCTGACAGCCGTGAATTTTCCGCAGGTGACGCTGCCGGAACACCCGGGCAAGCATCGGCTGCTGCATATTCATAGGAATCAGCCCGGGGTTCTGTCGAAGATCAACGCGGTATTTTCGAGGCACGAGGTCAATATTGCGGGGCAGTATTTGCAGACGAATCCGAATATCGGGTATGTGGTGATCGATGTGGAGACGCAGAAGGCGTCGGAGACGAAGCTGGTGAAGAGCGAGTTGGATCAGGTGGCGGGGACGATCAGGTCGAGGCTGCTGTACTGAGGGCGAGCTCCGCTCGCCGGACAAGCTAAAGCATAGTCCCACCAGAACCTAGTGGATGGTCGCGTCGACGAGCGGCTGGGTTTCGCGTTGGATGTCGGATGAGGAGGGGAGGGCGTCGCCGGGGGGTGCGGGGACGCGGAGGTCGCGGGCGGTGAGGGCGCGCTCGGTCAGGAGCCAGCCGGAGAAGTGGATTTCTCCGGGAGAGGACGGGACGTGGAAGGTGAGGGCGAGCTCATGCTTGCCGGCCGGGAGGCTGGTGTAGAACCAGTGCCAGGCGCCGCGGCCTCCGTTTTCGAGGGCTAGTGAGGCGGGCTTGCCGTTGTCGAGGGCTTCGGCTTTGACATCGCGGATATCGCGGTCGGGTTCGAGGAGGAATGCGAGGCGTGCTTCGCGATAATCGGCGGGAACTTCGACTGTGATGGCGGATTGGATCGTGCGCTCCTGGCCGGCGGCGCCGTCGATGCGGATCGCGGGCGCGGTCCAGGCGATCGGAGCGCCGGAAGGTTGAAAGGTGCGGACGGCGCCTTTATTCACCGAATAGCGAACGCCTTCGACCTTGGGTGCGCCGGGCGCGTCGGAGCGCAGTTCGACCATGATCTGTTCGTAGGCACCGAGGTCGAAGGTCAGAGTGTCGCCAAAGTGGACGGAGCCCCGGCGCTGCTCGCGGTAAGGATAGACGATCTCGGTGCTGAGGGCGGCATCGGTCTTGACGAAGCCTTGTGATTCATCGATCTTGAGGCGCACGGTGCGCGGGCGGACGAATGGATTGCGTAGGAGCATAATGGATTTCGCCACGGAGGAGTGAACGTAGCCGTAGGGCTCGCGCTGCGCAGGATCGCCGAGCACCATCGTCGAGTTGTCGAGCAGCGGGTGCGCGTTGGCTTCCGCCCATTTGGTCGTGACTCCGAGGGCGTCGATTTCTTCGGGCGAGAGGATATCGGGCGAGAGATACCACTCGTACATCATGTTGCCGACGCCGTAGTAGTGGACGACTTCGTCTTTGAAGTCGTCGAGGAACTCCTTGTTGCCGCCGAGCATGTTGTACTTGCCTTTGATGATGCCGTGGGTCATCAGCGACGAGATGGGGAACTGCGCCTGGTGGGTGACGAAGTCGTTGTATAGAACGGAGTCCCGGTAGCTGACGGCGCTCTGGCGCCGGGCGAGAGTGGGGACAGACGGAAGGTAGCCAGAATCGGCGCCCCCCATCCAGACGGTGTCGGCCCAGCGGAGCCACCACGGGCTGAGCCAGATGCTGGTGGTGACGTTGAGGAAGACTTTGGGGTCCTGGGCGCGGAGCTTTTCGAGCATCGAGATGAAGGAGCGCGCGTCGGCCTCGTCGACGTAGACGCCGGTGGGATGGCCGTGATCGGGCTCGTTGCAGCCGAAGGGGACGCCATCGAGCTTGAAATAGTTGATGGCGTACTCCTTCTGGTAGCGGAGCATGGTGTCGGAGAGGAGGCGGCTGTAGTTCCTGCCGGCGATGCAAAGGTACTGGCCGTTGGAGGTGACCTCCATGCCTTCGCGGCGGCCGGTGGCGATGCGGACCTGACGCTGATCGTAGCCGCCGATGGGTCCGAACCAGATGCCGAGACCGCTGCCGATGCCCTGGAGGGCGTTGTTGAGGTCCCTGAAGCCACCGGGAAAGCGGGCCTGATCGATGGTCCAGAGGTGCTGCATGTCATCCCAGCCGTCATCGAGGACGAAGGAATCGAGGTGGAGGCTGTAGGGCTGGATGAGTTTCTGGAGCGCCGGAACACGCTCCAAAGTATTGGAGTGGTTCATGGCAAGGCGCTGGAGATCGTACCAGGTGTTGTAGAGCAGGTAGGGGCGGACGCGAGCGGCGCGGATGCGGTCGACGTAGTCGAGGAACTGACGGTGGACGAGGCCGGAAGGCGCGACGCCGATGACGGCAGATTCGGTGGTGTAGCCGTCATCGGGGACGTTGATGCCGACACGTCCGCCGAGGTCGACGACGCCGTTTTCCGCGCGGCTGATGCCGGTGGGATATTCGAGGCCGAAGAAAAGGTCGTCGGCGAACAGAGGCTGGCCGTAACCGCCGAGGGAGAACGAGGCGAGGCCCCAGGCGTTTTTGAAGACGGAGGCGGAGTCGACGAAATAGCTGCTCTGGGCGGGCTTGCGAAGTTTCAGCCACTGACGGGTGTAAAAGTCGTCGGGCTTGAGTTCGTAGGTGAGGTCGATTTCCGGGCCGCGGCCCCCGCGGGTCAGGTGCAGGGTGACGCGCTTACCGCCGGCGGCATCTTGGAGATCTTTGCCGGTTACTCTCATTCCGGCAACGGTTATGCGGACGGGGTTCTCGCTGCCGAAGCTGTAGCCGACGCGCTCGGCGATAAGGCGGAGTTCGAACTCCTCGCCGTGAACGGCGTAGGTGCGGCCGGTGAGCTTGTTGAGGAACTGGGTGGTACCGATGGGGGTGGTGGTGGAGATGGTGCGCTCGAGGAAATCGTTGCCGAGGGTCAGGGAGGCGGGGGTTTCGTGGATGTAGACGGGGCCGGCGGCATAGGAGGTGGCGGCGGCGAGGACCAGGGCGGCGAGTCGAGAGTGCGGTTTCATGGAAAGCATTACGATACCGCAACGGTGAGCGCGACGGCGATCACTCGTACCTAAGGGCGTCGATGGGGTTGATTTTGGAGGCCTTGACGGCGGGGTAGATGCCGAAGAGGACGCCGACGGCGACGCTCACTCCGAAGGCGATGACTACCGAGGCAGTGGTGACGATGGTCTTCCATTCGGCGGTGCGGGCGATCAACCAGGCGAGGAAGAAACCGAACGCGATGCCCAGCAGGCCGCCGGCGACGGAGATGAGGACCGATTCGATGAGGAATTGGCGGACGATGTCGAGACGGCGGGCGCCGATGGAGCGGCGGATGCCGATTTCACGGGTGCGCTCGAGTACGGTGGCGAGGACGATGTTCATGATCCCGATGCCGCCCACTAAGAGGGAGATAGCCGCGATGGCGACCATGACGTAAGTGAAGATGGTCTGGGTGCGCTGCTGCTGAGCCAGCAGAGCAGCGGGGATGGTGACGCTGAAGTCCTGAATGCTGTGATGGGTGGAGTTGAGGACGGCGGTGACAACCTTGGCGACTTCGACAGAGTCGGCGTTGAGGCGCAGGCGGAGGTCGATGCCGTCGAGATCGTCCTTCATTTGGGAGGACTGGTCCCAGAAGCGGTACTGGAAGGTGTTGAGCGGGACGTAGACGATGTTGTTGGGATCCTGCATGCCGCCGGAGGCGGCGTTCTGAGAGCCCGCCATGATCTGCTCGCTGAGCACGCCGATGACTTCGAGCCAGGTGTCGTTGACCTTGACGAATTTGCCGAGGGCGGCGCCGTAGCCGAGGATATCGACCTTGGCGCTCTCACCGAGAACGCAGACGGGGGAACTGGCGGAATCGTCAGATTCATCGAAGAATTTGCCTTCGGTGACGTGGAGGCTGTGAATCATGGCGTAGGTGGGGCGAACGCCGTAGAGCTCGGGGATGTCGTGGGCGGGTTTAGGCAGGACGCGCGTGGGATGGAGCGTGCGGCGGGCGGACATGAGGTCGAGGGCTTCGATGTTGGCGTTAAGGATGCGGACATCACGGTCGGAGAGGCCGGGGGAGGAACGGCGGCGCTGCTGGAACTCTTCCTGACTGGTGGCGGGACGGGAATCGATCAGGATATTGCGGACGCCCAACTGCTCGATGAAACGGAGTGATTCCTCGCGTGCGCCGGAACCGATCGCCAGCATGCCGATGACGGAGCCGACGCCGAAGACGATGCCCAGGGCGGTGAGTAGGGTGCGGGTCTTTTGAGCGCGGAGGTTGGCGAACGCCTGGCTGATGTCGGTGGTGAAGATCATTTGGGGAGGGCCTGCATGGCGTTGGATTTGGCTGCGGCGGGCTTATTCTGAAGGTCCGGATTGGACATGGCGACAAGGTCGCCTTCGGAGATGCCGGTGACCACGGCTTGGGATTCGCTGCGGCGGACCAGAGCGACATCGTGGGGCATGAAGCCGCCTTTGGCTTTGATGTAGACGAAGGTGCGGCCGTCGCTTTCGAAGAGGGCTTGGGCGGGAACCCAGGTGGCCTGGTCGAGCTTCTCGACGGTGATGACCATGTTGGATGTCATGCCGGGGCGGAGGTCGGGTGCCGGAGCGTCGAGGGCGATGCGGGTTTCGAAGTGCCGGTCCCAGGGTGAGCCAGTGGTGCCACCGATGGTCTTGACGTGGCCGGGGAAGGATTTGCCGGGGAGGGCGACGACGCCGATGGAGACCGGCTGGCCGACGGAGAGGTGGCCGCGGTCGAGCTCGCCGACGTTGGCGGAGACTTCCCACGTTTTGAGGTCGGGGATCTGGGCGACGGCCATGCCGGGGCGAACGATGTCGCCGAGTTGGAAGGGAAGCATGGGGGCGCCCCAATAGAGGCGGTTGGTGAAGGTGTTGGCCTGGACGTTGACGTAACCGGAGCTCTTGGCCTTGAGAGTCATGCTCGCGATGATGGTTTTGTTGGTTTCGACGGTGACTTTGGCCTTGTTCAGCGCGGCCTGCTGGATGGCGATACCGGCGTCGGCGTTGGTCTGCTTGTTCTTGAGGTCCTGGAGTGCCTGCCGGTACTTGTTCTGGGCGGCTTCGAGCGCGAGATCGTTCTGTCGGGCGGTGATGGTGGCGAGGATGGGATTGCGGCGGACTTCGAGCTCGGCAAGTTTGACGTCGGACCGGGTGGAGAGGACGGTGTACTGGGACTCTTCCTGGGTGGCTTTGGCGGTGGCGTCGGCCTGGATGACCTGCTGCTCGGCTTCTGCGTAGTCGGCTTCGGCTTCGCGGAGGTTGTACTCCTGCTGGGTGGTGTCGAATTGGACGACGGTGTCACCTGCCTGGACGAGCTCGCCCGCTTGACGGAGAAAGGTGATGGGCATGCTGTCGACGCCGGTCATGGGCGCGACGAGCATTTCCGAGTTGCCGCCCTGGAGCTCGCCGCGGGCATTGACGGTGATGATTACTCTGCCGCGCTTGACGCGGGTAGTGGGGATCTCCGTGGAATTGGCGGATGCGACCGTGGAGGTACGGAGGAAACGGATGGTGCCCCAGGCGGCGGCACCGAGGATGGAAACGACGATGGCGGCGATAAGCAGGCGGGTCTTCATAAAGAGCTATGAGCCATGAGCTGTGAGCTATGAACTAAGCCGGTCCAGCTTCGAGCCACGAGCTTGGAGCTGCGAGCTAGAGGCAGGCGCGCCTTTGGCGCGCTCAGAGGAGATGACGCGTTCATTTCTTCTTCTCCAGCTTGGTGGGGTCGATGATGGCGACGGCGGCGTTGGGGGCGATGCCGGAGATGGCGATTTCGTCGGGGTTGCGGGCGAGGATCTGGACCTCCTGGATCTTGTAGGTGCTGGAGCCGGGTGCGACCAAGTAGACGATGGGTTTGCCGGTGCGGGTGAAGAGGGCTTTCGCCGGGATGCTGATGGCATCGGGAATACGGCTGATGATGATGTCCATGCCGCCGTTCATGCCGGGGCGGAGGTGAGCGTCGGGATGGGCGATGGGGGCGTGAGCCCGGAAGGAGCGCGTGGGCGGATATTCGTTGGAGAGCTCGGCCAGGGGAGAGATGAACCCGATCTTGCCAGGAAGGGCGAGTTCGGGGAGCGAATCGATGCGGACGCGGACGTCCTGGCGTTCGGAGATGCGGCCGCGGTCGGTTTCCTCGATGCGGCCTTCCATTTCGAGGGTGGTGAGGTCGGGGATTTCGGCGATGGCGCAGCCGGGACAGACGTTGTCACCGACCTGATAGGGCTTGGCATTCATCCAACCCTGGGAGTAGTTGGTGTTGAAGGTGAGGATGCCGCCAAGTGGGGCGCGGATCTGCATCTGGGCGATGCGGCCCTTGGTGACATCGACGTCGTTTTGCGCCTTATCGCGGAGGCGGGTCAGGGAACCGCGCTTGGAACGGTCGGCGGCAGCGTGGAGATCGACGGTGGCCTGCTCGACGCGGAGCTTGGCCCGGGCCATGCCGAGGTCGATCTTGTCCTCTTCGCCCTGGATCTGGCTGACGATTTCGGTTTTGGAAGCTTCGAGGCGAGCCTTTTCGACGGTGTATTGGGCGTCAGCGAGGTCGCTTTTATCCTGCTCGGCGGTGATTTGCGCCTGGGCGATCTGCTGGTCCAGGGTGGCCTGGGCCTGGCGAAGGGCGGCGTCGTTTTGCTGAAGCTGCTGCTCGGCGGCGGAAGAGTCGAATTTGATAGCGGTTTCGCCCTTTTCGATGGGTTCACCGGCGGGAGCGAGCCAGGCGATACGGAGGGATGGAACGACGGGAGCGTAGATTTCGGCGGATCGTCCGGCCTTGAGCTCGCCGCGGGCACGGATGAGGACGAGGAATTCGCCCTTCCGGGCGGGGGCGGCGGGAATGGCGGCGCCTTGTGTTTGGCGGAGGCGGTAGAAGCCGTAGGCTCCGGCGGCGAGGGCGGAGAGGATGACGAGCCAGATGGCAGCCTTGATCAGGGATCTGGGTATGCGGCGGCGGGGAATAGGGGCCAGGGGCCGGGGGCCAGGGGCCGGGGATTGGATCGGCCCTTCCGGCCGGGCTTCTCTCTGGGGAGCTGGGCTCATTTAGTGCCTCCGGCGGTACCGAGGTCGATGACGACGGCGGCGGAGAGGTCGGGGAGGAGGTGGGGGTCGGTGCGGTCGAAGCGAAAGATGGCGGTGAAGGTTTTGATGGGGCTGCCGAGGGCGGAGGAGGCAACAGGGCTGGCGGAATCAAAATGGGCCGGAAGGGAAAGGTCAGGGTAGGCATCGAGATAGACCTTGGCACGGGTGCCGGGGGTGAGGGCGATTCCATCGGGTTCGCCGACGGAGCAGCGGATGGCCATCGCGGTGGGATCGAAGATGCTGACCAGGGGCTGGCCGCGGTAGAGTTGGTCGCCTTCCTGGGCGTGGCTCATGGTGTTGTTGCGGAACGTGAGCTCCTGGGCGGCCATGCCGGCCAGAGGGGCATGGATCTCGAGGACCCTGATGTTGTTCTGCATGCGCTCGACCATGACTTTCTGGCGATCGCGCTGGAGCTCGAGATAGCGCAAGGCAGCGGAGTCGGCCTGGTCGTGGAGGGCGTCCGAGCGCTGGAGGCTTTCCACGTGAAGGCGGGCGATGCGGACCTTCTCCTCGTTTTTGAGGCGATCGATCTCGGAAAGGATCGGACCTTTTCTGAGCTCGAGTTCGGCTTTGGAGAGATCGGCCTGCCCTTGCTGAAGATCAGAGGCGCGTTTTTCTGCGTCGGCGTGATTCTGGGCGCGCTTCTGGTCGACCTGATGGCCGAGATCGTCGTATTTGGCCTGGGCGTCGCGGGCGTTATCGAGCTGGGTGGTGGCGTCGAAAGCGGCAACCAGGTCACCCTCTTTTACTAAAGAGCCGTTGGGGATGAACCTGGTGAGCGTGAGGGCACCGCCCGGGCCGTAGATTTGCGGGACGAGGATCTTATAGGAGCGGGTGGCTTGGATGATTCCGGTGATGCGAATTTCGCGCTTCACGCCGGCGGATTCAGGCGTTTGAGCGGCAGCGTGGGCGATGGGAGGCGGAATTCGGCTGCACGAAGCCAGGAGAATCCCCGGGATAACCGACACTAGTCGGGCGGTGAAGTAGCGCATTCTTCAGTCCCAAGATTTAGACGACTATTTCATGCTAATGGTTGAGGGGAAAAACGGTCAAGCGGGTGTGAATTTAAGACGCGGTGTGCGAGAGGGGGATAGGGGGTCGGTAGTGTCGCTGCCGGAGCACCACGGCAGACGGCAACAGGCGACCGTCTACCCCACGGTGCTATCGGGAAGGCGATAGCCCGTCCCACGCTATATGCTATAGTCAGCACAAACCAATTGAGTAAGAGTTCCTCTGAGATGGGGAACGGGGATTTGCACCGGAAATGTGTGGAATCGCGGGCTTTACCCGGCTTAATACGGCTGGTTGGGGTGTTGCCGAGAGGATAACGGCGGCGCTGGACCACAGGGGTCCGGACCAACACGGGGTGTTTGAGGGAAGCGAAGCCACGCTCTGCGCGGTCCGGTTGAAGATCATCGACCTGGTCGGCGGCGATCAGCCGATGGTGACGGAAGACGGCGACACGGCGATCGCGTTCAACGGGGAAATCTACAATCACCGGGAAATCCGCGCCGAGCTGGAAGGGCTGGGGCACCGATTCCGGTCCAATTGCGATACGGAGACGGTGCTGCGGGCGTTCCGGCAGTGGGACACGGCGTGTCTGCAGCGGATGCGCGGGATGTTCGCGGTGGCGCTGTGGACGGAGTCGCGGCGGCGGTTGGTGCTGGCGCGCGACCGGATGGGCATCAAGCCGCTTTACTATTATCGGCACGGGGACGATGTTTATTTCGGGAGCGAACTGAAGGCGATTCTTGAGCACCACCAGGTGCCGCGGCGGCTGGATCTGGAAGCGCTGGAATTATACCTGGCGGTTAATTACGTGCCGGGGGCGCGGACGCTGATGGAGGGCATCTGGAAGGTGCCACCGGGGCACCTGCTGGAGTGGCGGCACGGGAAGTTGTGGACTGAGGCGTGGTGGAGCGTTCCGTCAGCGCACGCGGGGGGACAAGCATGTCCTACACTCGATGGGGCGAAGGAAGAGCTGGACTGGCTGCTGCGAGACTCGGTGCGCGAGCACTTGGTGGCGGATGTGCCGCTGGGGGTTTGGGCCTCCGGCGGGCTGGATTCGTCGACGATCCTGCACTACGCGGCAAGCGAGACGACGGGGCGGCTGAAGACGTTTTCGGTATCGTTTGCGGGACGAAGCTTCGACGAGAGCCGGTACTTCCGCGAGGTCGCGCAGAGATACGGGACGGATCATCATGAGTTCGATCTGAACCCCGAGCTCGAACTCGCGAGCGCAATCGAAGACTTCGCCTATTATTCGGATGAGCCGAGCGCGGATGCGGGCGCGCTGCCGGTTTGGTACCTCTCGCGGATGAGCCGCCGTCACGTGACGGTGGCGCTTTCGGGCGAAGGCGCGGACGAATTGTTCGGTGGGTACCTGACGTATGTCGCGGACCGGCTGGCAAGGCCTCTGCGGTGCCTGCCGGGCTGGGCGCGGCGGGTGATGCTGGGGGCGCTGGAGCGGTACGTCCCGGTTTCCGACGACAAGATCAGCCTGGAATACAAGCTGAAGCGCTGGATCGAAGGAAGCTGGTTGGATGCGGATGAAGCGCACTTC
>Ga0126381_100003392_pt1 | contig 17318 bp, 11 predicted proteins | sample PanSoiMetPlot_28_FD_96465 | JGI IMG/M metagenome (GOLD analysis project Ga0126381, IMG submission 96465) | Tropical forest soil microbial communities from Panama - MetaG Plot_28 | ecosystem: Environmental > Terrestrial > Soil > Tropical forest > Bulk soil | place: Panama | collected 2016-02-17 | reverse complement strand
GCTCGCGAGCGTCGCTACATCGAGATCGGCCATGTCGGTGATGGAAGGCTTGAAGCCTTGCTTGCGCGCGGCTTTGGCCATGTCGCCGGCCAAGCGTTCGCTGTTGCCGGACTCGCTCGCGAACACGATGGTCAGCGGCTCGGCGGGGCGTGCGGTGGTTGCGGGTTGAGGAGCGGAGGACGATTCGAGACCTGCAAGAAAGCCGGCAAGCCACGCGCGTTGGATCGGTGTGGCGGGCCCGACCACGCGATTGAGGATTTCGATCTCCTCCTCGGCAAACGGCGCGGTCTTTGGAATGGGCGAGGTGGCCATGATGATCGACCTCAGAATGGCAATAAGGGGCGCACGAGGATGACGGCAATCAGCAAAAAAGCGGCAATCAATGCCCACGTTTCCAGGGAGCGGGCATTCGGGGACACAGCGGATGTGGCGAGGCGGGTACGAGGCATACGCTGGAATAGAATAATTTATCTGCACCGGTGCAATATGGTCGTTAAAATAAGAATGATGTGCTTCACGTGCCGATATTAGAAGTATGAATTTTCTGTCTCACCACGTCGTGGGAGAGAAAAAGCGACGCTTGACAGCGCGCTAAAAACGCGGAATTTATTTAGAACAAATCAAGAACATGACGGTTATCATCAAGTCCATGACCGATCCTTGCCCCAAGCTTCACGATCTGCGCCGAGCGCTCACGTCTTGGCAGCCGTCTTGGCATTCTTGGCAGCATGACGAGCGTCGGCTGGGGCTCGGTGTTCCCGTGATCGATGCGGTGCTGGGGGGAGGATTGCTGCTGGGGGCGGTTCACGAGCTGTCTTCGGCTCGTCCGCGGGATCATGGCGCTTTGGCAGGATTCGCCGCAGCACTTGCTGCCCTGATCAACGCAAATAAAGACGGCCGGCAGATCGTCTGGATCCAGCACGACTTTGCCGCCGTCGAAGCAGGTCACCTCTATGATCTTTGCGGACTGCCGCTGTCGTCGCTGGTCGTCGTGCAGGTGCCGCGCGTGATCGATGCGCTGTGGGCGCTCGAGGAAACGCTCAAGTGCCGTGCGGTCGCTGCCGTGGTCGCGGAGATCGCGGAGGAAGGATCAATCGATCTCACGGCGACCCGCCGCTTGTCGCTTGCCGCGCGCGATGGCGGCGGGCTCGGGCTGCTGCTGCGGCATCGCCCTGCCGCGACATCGAGCGCGTCGGCAACACGCTGGGAGGTCGCGTCTGCCTCCGGTGCGTGCGACGCATTCGGCGGTCTCGGTCATACGACCTTCACCCTGTCTCTCGTCAAGAACCGCTACGGCCCGTGCGGCCGCTGGCTCCTATCGTGGGATCCGCATGAGCGCGCCTTCGTACCCCCGGCGCTATCTCTCGGTGTGGCTGAAACGGCTCGCGACCGATCGGCTCGCGCGCTGTCAGCTCGCGCCGCGTGACGCGCCGTTCGTCGTCGTCGCACCGGTCAAGTCCGCGTTGCGGCTTGTCGCCGTCAATGCGGAGGCCGCGCGCCTCGGATTGACGATCGGCATGGCGCTCGCTGACGCGCGCGCCATGTATCCCAAGCTCGGCTGCGCCGACGCCGATCCCGACGCCGATCAGCATTTGCTCTCAGCGGTCGCCGATTGGTGCGATCGTTATACGCCGCTGGTCGGGATCGATCCGCCGGATGGTCTGATCCTCGATATCACCGGCTGCGCGCATCTCTTCGGCGGTGAGGCGCCGCTCTGCCGTGACCTCATGCAACGTCTGAAGACGCAGGGGTTCGACGTTGCCGCGGCGATCGCCGATACCGTCGGGTGCGCCTGGGGAGTCGCGCATTATGGGGATTCTTCGCTGGTGCCGCCCGGGATTGCACGCGACTATCTCGCGCCATTGCCGCTTGCGGCCTTGCGGCTTGCGCCGGAAGTCGTCGATGCGCTCGCTGACGTCGGTCTCAAGCGCATTGCCGACGTGCTCGATCGCCCGCGTGCCCCGCTCGCTGCGCGTTTCGGTGCGAACCTTGTCCGCCGTATCGATCAGGCATCGGGTGATGATGACGAGCCGATCATGCCGCGGCTGCCGGTGCCGCCTTATGTGGTCGAGCGTCGCTTCGCCGAGCCGATCGCGCTTGAACAGGATGTGCTCGGCACGATCGAACATCTCGCCGGGGAGCTTCATCGCCTGCTGGAGCGGCGTGGGGAAGGCGCGCGGCAGCTGGCAGCGGCGTTGTTTCGTGCCGATGGCAAAGTCTATCGGATCGAAGTCGGGACCAGCGCGCCGGTGCGCGATGTCGCGCGCCTGCGCCGACTTTTCGCGGAAAAATTGGCGGCCATCGGCGACACTTGCGATCCCGGTTTCGGTTTCGACGTCATTCGCCTGTCCGCCATGGTCGCCGAACGCTGCGATGTCGAGCAGGTGGGCCTTGCGACGCCGGACCATGCAGCGGAGTTTGCGCATCTCATCGACCGGCTGGGCGCGCGTTTCGGCCTTCGCCGCGTCGTCCGCCTCGTTCCTCAGGACGTGCATATTCCCGAATTCGCGGTTGCCGCGGTGCCGGCCCATGCGGTGAAAACGACGGCCAATCTTGCCGTGCAAGTGGTCGAGCAGGATAGCCTCGGCTCGATCCGGCCGATCCGCCTGTTCGCGCGGCCGGAACCCATCGAGGCGATCGCGGAAGTGCCGGATGGACCGCCCGTACGTTTCAAGTGGCGGCGGATGACGCACGATGTCGCCCGCGTCGAGGGCCCCGAACGCATCGCCATGGAATGGTGGCGTGACAAAGAAGGGCGCACGCTGACGCGCGATTATTTCCGTATCGAAAGCCGCGACGGCGTGCGCGTCTGGGTCTATCGCGAGGGCCTCTACGAGCGCGAGACGACGGAACCACGTTGGTTCCTGCACGGACTTTTTGCATGAAGACGTGTGAGAAGGCGTGCGAGAAAGCGTGCGAGAAAGCGTGAATGACGGATGGTGCCATGGTTGCGTATGCGGAACTCGCCGTCACCACCAATTATTCTTTCCTGCGCGGCGCTTCGCATGCTCGGGACCTGGTCGAGCAGGCGAAGATACTCGGACTGACCGGCCTCGGGATCGCCGATCACAACACCGTCGCCGGCGTCGTCCGCGCGCATATGCCGGCAAAGGAAATGGGCCTCAGGCTCGCCGTGGGCGCGAGGCTCGTCTTTGCCGACGGCACGCCCGATATTCTCGCCTATCCGCAGGATCGGCCAGGCTGGGGCCGGCTGACCCGCCTGCTCAGCCACGGCAAACGGCTCGCGGAAAAAGGCGAATGCATCCTCAGCCTCGCGGATCTGCTCGCCCATATCGAGGGGCTCAATCTCATTGTCTGCCCCCCGCACGTGATCAAGGCTGATGTTCTCGCGCCGCTGCTCGCGCAGCTTCGACAGGCAGCGCCGCGATCGGTCTGGCTTGCCGCCGCCATGCTTTACCGCGGCGATGACGCGCGGCGCCTTGCGCGGCTTGCGCGTCTCGCAGCAGACGCCTTCGTGCCGCTCATCGCCATCAACGACGTTCTCTATCATGAGCTGACGAGCCGGCCGCTGCAGGACGTCGTGACCTGCATTCGCGAGCATTTGACTCTCGATCAAGCCGGCCGCCAGCTCGAAGTCAACGCCGAACGGCATCTCAAGGCACCGGCAGAAATGGCGCGTCTGTTCCGCGCGGCGCCGCAGGCGCTCGCGGAGACGCTGAAGTTCTTCGCGCGTTGTCGCTTCTCGCTCGATGAATTGTCGCACAATTATCCGACCGAAATTCCGCAAGGCTACAAGACCGCGCAGGAAGCGCTCGTTGCCCTGACGGAGGAAGGCGCGCGCCGCCGCTATCCGCATGGCATGCCGCTGCCGGTGCGTCACGCGCTCAATCATGAGCTCGAGGTGATCGGCAAACTCGGTTACGCGCCGTTCTTCCTCACTGTCCGTCACATCGTGGAATTCGCGCGCTCAAAGGGAATTCTCTGCCAGGGGCGTGGTTCGGCGGCGAATTCGGCGATCTGCTATTGCCTGTCCATTACCGAGGTCGATCCCAAGGAAGGGGATCTCCTGTTCGAGCGCTTCGTTTCCGCCGAGCGCGGGGAGCCGCCCGATATCGACGTCGATTTCGAGCACGAAAGGCGCGAAGAGGTCATCCAGCATATCTACGAGCATTACGGCCGCGAACGCGCGGGACTTGCCGCCACCGTGATCTGCTATCGCGGCCGCAGCGCCATCCGCGAGGTCGGCAAGGTTTTCGGCCTGTCCGAAGATACGGTCGCGGCGCTCGCAGGCACGCTGTGGGGCTGGTCGTCGCAAACGGCGCAAGACGACGAGGTGAGGGGCCTGGGTCTCGATCCAGAGGAGCCACGGCTCGCAAAAGCGCTCAAACTCGCGCAGCAACTGATCGATTTTCCGCGTCACCTGTCACAACACGTCGGCGGCTTCGTCATCACCCGCGATCGTCTCGACGAAATCGTGCCGATCGAGAACGCGGCGATGGAAGACCGCACCGTCGTCGAATGGGACAAGGACGATCTCAACGATCTCAACATCCTCAAGGTCGACGTGCTCGCGCTCGGCATGCTCTCGTGCCTGCGCCGCGCATTCGATTTTTTGAACGTCCACTATGGCGTCACGCAGGATCTCGCATCCATTCGCGACGAGGATCCCGTCATCTACCGCATGCTGTCGCGCGCCGATTCGATCGGCGTATTCCAGGTCGAGAGCCGCGCGCAAATGTCGATGCTGCCGCGGCTCAAACCCAACAAATTCTATGATCTCGTCGTCGAAGTCGCGATCGTTCGACCCGGGCCGATCCAAGGCAAAATGGTGCATCCCTATCTGCGGCGCCGGCAGAAGATCGATCCGGTCGAGTATCCGTCGAAAGAACTGGAAGAGATCCTGCACAAGACGCTCGGCGTGCCGTTGTTCCAGGAACAGGCGATGCGGATCGCCATCGTCGCCGCGGGCTTCACGCCGGAGAAGGCGGACAAGCTGAGGCGCGCTATGGCGACGTTCAAGCGCATGGGCACGATCAATCGCTTTCGTGACGAGTTCATCGAGGGAATGATCGCGCGCAACTATCAGCGTGAATTCGCGGAAAGCTGCTTTCGTCAGATCCAGGGTTTCGGCGAATACGGCTTTCCCGAAAGCCATGCGGCAAGCTTCGCGATCCTCGTCTACGCCTCCGCCTGGGTCAAATGCCGTTATCCCGATGCATTCGCGGCCGCGCTCCTCAACAGCCAGCCCATGGGTTTCTATGCGCCGGCCCAGATCGTGCGCGACGCGCAGGAGCACGGCGTCGAGGTGCGGCCGGTCGATATCAATCGTTCCAACTGGGACTGCACGCTGGAGCCGGATTCTGATGCAGAACTATCGCACATCGATTTTGTGGAGAGCTCGCCAAGTGGTCTCCCTCTCCCCGCTTGCGGGGAGAGGGGTGGGGTGAGGGGGGCTCTCAACGATCTCGAATTGCCGAGAGCCCTCCTCACCCGACCTCGCTCCGCTCGGTCGACCTCTCCCCGCGAGCGGGGAGAGGTGATGCCGCTGCACCGGCGAAGTCCAAATACAAAACTTCATCCGCGTCATGCCGAGATGAAAGACGACATCCGCACGACGCACGCGGTACGTCTCGGTTTCCGGCAGATCAGCGGGTTCTCGGAGGAGGACGGATTAAAGATCGAGCAGGTCCGCTGCACCGGGGCACGCGTGCCCTTCGATTCCATCCGCGATCTGTGGCTGCGCACGGGTTTTCCGCCCTCCGTGCTCGAACGCCTGGCCGAGGCCGATGCATTTCGCTCGCTGGGCCTTGATCGGCGCGACGCGCTGTGGGCGGTGCGCGCCTTGCGACGTGCGGGCGACAAGGATGATCTGCCGTTGTTTGTGCGCTCCACCATGCCGCAATGCGAGCCGGACGTGGCGCTGCCGCCGATGCCGCTCGGCGAGCACGTGGTTGCGGATTATCGTCATCTGCATCTGTCACTGAAAGCGCATCCGGTGGCGTTTCTGCGCGCCGATCTCGCCGCGCGCGGCATCCTGCGGCATGAGCAGCTCGCAACGATTCCTTCCGGCCGACGCGTAACGGTCGCCGGTCTTGTGCTCGTGCGCCAGCGGCCGGGCACCGCGAGCGGCGTCATCTTCATGACGCTCGAAGACGAAACAGCAATCGCCAACGTGATCGTGTGGCCAAAGATTTTCGAAACCTTTCGCCCCGTGGTGCTCGGCACGCGGCTCGTCAGCGTGACCGGGGTGCTGCAGAACGAGGCGGGAGTCATTCATGTCGTCGCCGATCGTCTCGACGACCTCTCGCAACTGCTACGTCGCCTGTCAGATCAGGGCGATCAGCCGTCGTCGCTCGCGCGTGCCGACGAGGTCAAGCGCCCGTCTGCACCCCGTCCGGGCCGGCACCCCCGACGCGCGGCCATCGGCATTTTGGAGCAAGAGCCGGCTCTGATGGGGGCGGCGGAAACGGCGGCAGTCATGCCGAAAGGGCGGAATTTTCACTAGCAACTCACCAGTGTAGTGTCGCTTTAGTAAGCGCGGATTCCAATCACTCGCACACCCCTCTCCCGCCGGCGTGTACCCCGATGAGAGCGCGGGAAAAATGGCGCGAGTGTATCTTGCGACCATCACACTCTGGCGCCACACTATATACCAAGTCTGTTGGCCGTTCGTTGGGGGAACGGACATATGCGTTTTAATTCCATAGGACTGACGATTGCATCGGCATTCATTGCGGGCTTGCTTGCCTGTGTCGTGGGAGCGACTAACGCCGTTGCCCAGGAGCCGGCGCGGTTGGCGCTTCTGATCGGCAACAAGAACTACCCATCGAAAGTTGGGCCGCTCAAAAACCCACACAATGATGTCATCCTCGTCGCAGCAGCGCTGAAAAAGATCGGCTTCAAAGTGACCGTCGTCGAGGACGCCGACTATCGCACGATGGATACGTCGATTAAGCGTTACGTCGCAGCGGTGCGCAACGCGGGAAAAGAATCCATCAGTCTGTTCTACTACTCGGGCCACGGGGTGGCCAACCCGGAGACACAGATCAACTATCTGATCCCAGTCGATGTGCCTGACCCCAACGACACCAACATCTGGTACCAGTCCTTCCAGCAGAATGACGTCATCGACAAGCTGTCGAAACAAGCGCCTGGTGCCACGCATTATGTAATCTTCGATGCCTGCCGCAACGAACTGAACCTCTCTGATCCCTCAGCGAAAGCGATCGGTGCGGAAAAGGGCTTCGTGCCGGTGCAGCAGACAGCTGGACTCCTCATCGCCTACGCGACGGCTCCGAACAAGACGGCTTCCGATGGTGGCGAAGGCGGCGGGCCATATGCCAGGGCGCTCGCCGAAGAGCTCGTCAAGCCCGGCGTCGAGGCGGTAAGCATGTTCCGCAACGTACAGCTTAGGGTGAAGCAGGCGATCGGCCAGGATCCCTGGCTGTCCTTCCCATCGCTGCCAGAGGTTTATTTTGCCGGTCCAAAAGTACCGGACCAAGTTGAGATGACGTTTTGGAATTCGGTGAAGGACAGCGCAAGTCCCGAGGTGTTGGGCACTTACCTCCAGCGCTTTCCCAACGGTGAGTTTGCCGCTATCGCCCGTGCGCTCATCGAACACCATGAGCGTCGCCTCAAAGCGGAACAGGCCGCCCGCGAGGAAGAGCGCAAGCGCGAGGAAGAGGCGCGCAAGGCAGCAGAGGTCAAAAGGCTCGAGGAAGAGCGTCGCGCGCGTGAGCAAGCCATCGCGGAAGAGCGTAAACGCGCGGAGGAAGCCAAGAACAACGCGGAACTGAAGCGTCTGGAGGAACAGCACCGGCTCGAATTGGTCGCGCGGACCGAGGAGCTGCGGAAAGCATTGGAGGAGGCGCGTATTGCACGAGAAGCTGCCAAAGCTGCCGAGGAGCAACGGTTAGCAACGCTCAAGGCCGCCGAGGCCGCAGCGAAAACGGCCGAGGACGCCATCGCGACAAAGCGGGGGGCTGAAAAGAACACGGACAACACGAAGGTCGCGGCCCTACCCAAGGTGGAAAAACTGCAGGGGGCAGGTGGATTCGATGGTTCGTGGAGGATCGTGCGTCTCAGCCAGAATTGCGGGATGCAAAACTATTCGTTCGCGGTTTCCGTCTCGGGCACTACCATCAGCGGACATGCAGGAGGTGGGCCTCTGCGAGGATCCGTTACAAGCTCCGGGGCGTTGCGCTTCACCCATCCGTCACAACCTCATCCCGAACTATTGAAGGTTTATTCCGGCACAATGCACGGCAGTCACGGCAGTGGAACATTCGTTACAAGAGGGGGAAATTGCGACGGCACATTCACTGTGAGCAAGTATTGACACCGGCAAGCTTCTGTCACGATGGGGTTCGTTGAGGCATCACGATGAAATTCTCCCGACGTAAGCTTTTGCATCTCGCCGCCAGCACCGTCGCATTGCCGGCGCTCTCGCGCGCCGCGCGGGGACAAGTCTGGCCTTCCCGGGTGGTGCGTCTTCTGGTCGGGTTCCCGCCTGGCGGTGGGGCGGACGCGGCCTCCCGGATCGTCGCCAACCGGCTCTCGGAGATTTGGGGCCAGTCGGTCATCGTGGAGAACAGAGCCGGCGCCGGCGGCAACATCTCGCTTGATGCCGCCGCCAAAGCCGCGCCCGACGGCTACACCATGGCACTCGCGACCGTCGCACCCCCGATCTACGGATTCTTGCTGGGCTCGCTCGGCTATGATCCCATCGCCGACCTCGCGCCGGTGTCGCTGCTCGGCAAGTATCCGACGATCCTGACGGTCTCCAACGCATCTCCCATCAAGTCCGTGCGCGACTACATCGCCAACGCCAAAGCCAATCCCGGCAAGGTCACGTTTGCGACGCCTGGTGTCGGAACAACCGGGCATCTCTCGGCCGAATTGTTGAAGCGTGTGGCCGGCATCGACATTACCCACGTGCCCTATCGCGGGGTCGCGGCGGGCGCGATGACCGACCTGATCACCGGGCGGGTCGATTCCATGTTCAACACCACGGGCTCGCTGCTGCAGGCGGTGAGAGCAGGTCAGATCCGCGGGCTTGGCGTGACATCGGCGCAACCATTCGAGAACGCGCCGGAGCTTCCGACCATTGCCGAGGCCGTGCCCGGATACGAAGCGATGTGGTGGTACGGCCTGTTCGTGCCGGGAAAGACGCCGGAGCCGATCGTGCAGAAGATGAATGCCGACGTCGTTACGATGCTCGGCGACTCGTCCGTCAAAACGAAGTTCGAACCGCTCGGGCTTGCCGTTGCGAGCTCGACCCCCGCGGCACTGGCTGCCAAAGTCCGCGCCGACGCCGAATTGTGGGGGCCGATCATCAAGGCCGCCAACATCCGCGGCGAATGATCGAACCGGCGCATCTGAGATGAAAAAGGCCCCGGCACGCGCCGGGGCCAAAGGGATTGAGCCACGGCAGCAACCATGGCGCCATGATCATACCACCGAACACGGTATTGAAGTAAAGTCATAAAATAAATCCTCGGCAGGGCATCTCATTTTTGGCGGTCAAAAGCCGTTGATGCGTCCGAATATTTCCCAAAAGCGGACGCTGTGCACCGCGCCGTCGGTAGCCGGCTCTGGGTGAATTCCAAGTATTTGTTGCTTACGGTCCCATCATACGACTTTGGCGGGGAGGGTATGGTGGGAGGCAATTCTGTAACTTTCAGAAGCAACGCCCAGATCAACTCCACGCGCCAAGTAGTATCAGAATACTCTACCGACAAATGGGCTCCGGATGCGGATCATTGGATTCACACGGCGCGGCACGAGGCGGGGCATGCCGTCGCGCTCGTGTGCATGCATCGAGAATTCGGCAGGGACGTCGATTGCTTCGAACGGATCCTCATCCGGCCGGGGGCGACCGGCGCCTACGTCACGCGCCAAGGACGACGCTCGGATTGCTTAGGGTGCGTTGAGCGCGGTTCGGAACTTTTTTCGCCGCGGATGGCCGATCGCGGTCCGCAACGAGACAAACCCTTGCGATCACACGATGCCGTGCGATCGGCGGCTGCCGATCTGGAGATCAAGATTGTCGCCGGATTAGCGGGTCCGCTCGCCGAAATGTGCTCCTGGAACGAGACGGCGGATTTTCACTCGCAGGAGTATCGCTGGGCGTGCGAGGACAACAAGGCGGAAATCCGACAGATCGAAGACGACATCGACGAACTCCGCGCCATGACCGGGCGCGGTACCAAGCGATCGTTCGAGCAGCAGAGCTATCACCTGCTCAAGCGCGAATGGTCGGCGGTGATGGCGCTCGCCGATGAGCTGATCAGCAGACGCATCCTCGACTATCACGAGGCGCTGGCGGTAATCGAGCCCTGGCTCGGGCAATCAGCACACCGCGTTTGATCAACGCGGCCACTGGAATCGTCGACGCTGCCTGCTATGTTAGGGGAGCGCGGTCAGGGCGCGTCCCGTCCACGGAAAGGGAACCTCCTACCTGAACGGCAATGCTAACGACCAACGATAACCCTCTTTCCGCCCGTCTCGTGGACGCCGGGCATAGCGAAAGAGGTCCGTCATGTCCGATGAATCTGCGGAACGCAAAGCCGATCGCTTCGTTTACCCGCTTCCGCCCAATCCGAACCTCGACAAACAGCGAAAGCTTGCAAAGGCGCTGGCGCGCGACTACTGGCGCGGAGATCCGGACGCCATCGAGCGCGTACGGGCGCTGCATCCGAAACCGCCGGCGGCTGACGAGTTTGCACTGAGCGACGCCCAGCTTGTGATGGCGCGAGGATACGGGTTCTCGAGCTGGCCGCAGCTCAAGCGCAAGATCGATTCGCTGACGCAGTCGCCGGCGGACCTGTTCAAGGCCGCGGTCGAAGCTGGCGATGTCGATCATGTGCGACAGCTGCTCGACTCCCACCGGGATTTGGCCGCTCGCATCAACGAGCCGATGTTTGGCTTCGACAGCATGGCCGTGCACGCGGCGCGGACCAATCTTGATCTGCTGGACCTCCTGCTCGCGCACGGCGCCGATCTCAATGCCCGGACCCGCTGGGAGAAGGGCGGCTTCGGAGTGCTCGAGCAGGTCAGCCCGGAGCAGGCGGTCCCATTGATTGCCCGTGGCGCCCGCGTCGATATCTGGGCGGCCGCCAATCTCGGTATGATGGCGGAGCTCACGGCGCTGGTCGCGAACGACCCGGCTCTGGTCCACGCCAAAGGGGGCGACGGCAAGCGGGCGCTGCATTTCGCCCGGACCATCGAGATCGCCCGATTTCTGCTCGCGCATGGCGCCGAGATCGACGCGCTCGATGATGACCACGACTCGACCCCGGCCCAGCACCTCATCGGCGAGCATCCGGACGTGGCCGCATTTCTGGTTGCGCAGGGCGCCCGCTCCGATCTGCTCCTGGCCGCTGCGCTCGGCGATCTCAACCTGGTGCGACGCCATCTCGACGCCGATCCCGGCTCCATCGCCATGCGGGTCGACCAGGATTGGTATCCGATGATCGACACCGCGACCAACGGCGGGCATATCTATCAATGGACACTCGGCTTCCATGTTTCCGCGTTCGACGTGGCGCGCAAGCGCGGCCACGCCGAAGTCCTCGCGCTGCTGCTTGCCCGCGCGCGCCCGCTCGAACGACTGCTGGATGCGGTCTGGTGCGGTGACGCAGCGCGTGCCGAGGCCGTGCTCGAGGCCGATCCGCAGCTCGTTCAGCGGGCGCCCGAGAAGGTGCGGCGACAGATAGCGCAAGCCGCCCGCAACAATAATACCGCAGCGGTCTGCGCCATGCTCCGCAGCGGTTTTCCTGTCGCCGCTCTCGCCCAGCACGGTGGTACGCCGTTGCATTGGGCTGCCTTTCACGGCAACCCCGAGATGATCGCGGAGCTGTTGCGCCACGATCCCCCGCTCGACGTGCTCGATCACGACTTCAAGGATCCGCCGATGGGCTGGCTGGTTTTTGGCGCGTCGCATTGCTGGCGCGGCCTCTCGACCGGACAGCACGCCGCATGCGCGCCGCTGCTCCTCGACGCCGGCGCCGAGGTCAAGGAGGCTTGGCTACCGACCGGTGACGAGGCGCTCGATCAGGTGCTGCGTGCGCACTTTCTGGCCAACCGGGATCAGCGCTGAGGGCCTGTCAGCAGGCCTCAGCGGGATCATCTCCCACTGAGGCCCAGCAATTCCGGGCGATACTCAAAATGCATGGTGTCGTAATGATACCATTTGCCGCCCCAGATGAAGCCATGGCGCTCGAAAATATCGACGATCTCGGCGGGCATTCGATTGCGATACGGAATCGGATCGCCCTTCCTTTGCCAAAGCCAGTAGTCGGAGAATTTCAGGTTCAGATCGATCGCCGCGGCATAGGCGTGCATGCTCATTTGGCCCGTGTCCGCCACGGGCCGACAGGACGACACGCCGGCGATCGGGTAGGCGGCCTCCTTGATCGCTGCCGGCAGCTCGTCGATCTCAGCGGAGATCGCCGCAAGACGTGACGCGATCCCGTTGACGGAGGTGACGCGAATTTTGCGCCCCGAGGTCTTGGGCAACCAAGTTATCGTGACCAGACGACCTTGGACTTCGCCTTTGCGGCAATCGCCGTACATCTTTCGAAAGAAGTCCTGGTTGCGGAATCGACCGGGGTCGACGTTGACCTCGGGTGCTTTGGAAAGGTGACCCTTCGGATATGGCATCCTGAACTGGTCGAGGATGGTCGCGTTTCTCAGGAGGTGGTCAAACGGCTTGTCCTGTTCTTGATTCCCCACCGGCGTCACGGTTCCGTCCGCCCAGAACAACTGAGTGTCGTCGTGACCTTTCAGAAGGGCTGGATAGGCTGCCACCAATGCGTCGAGCGCGTCCCTTGGAGATGCCGCCAAGACAATTTCGGTCCCGCCTAGGCTCGCGAGCCAAGCCGCCAAAAGAGTTGAAGCACGAGTCAGCATCCTGGCGCCGACCAAATCCGACACGCGCGCCTCTTCGCCCTACCTCAACCCACGCATGCGCTGCAGCAGCTCGGGTGTCGGATAGGAATCAGCCGGAAATCCGAGCTTGATCTGCATCGCGCGGATGGCGGTGCGCGTCGAAGTCCCGAGCTTGCCGTCGGCGCCGCCGACGTCGAAACCCAGCTTGATCAGCAGCTGCTGCAGCTCCCGCGTCTCTTCGAAAGTCACCGGCGGGATCGCGCCGGTGCCCCGATGGATCACCGGCGCGCCCGCAAGGCGCGTCGCGTAATAGGCGGCGGTCGTCGAATAGACCAGCGAGTTGTTCCACTTCAGATAGACCTGAAAATTGTCGTAGGCGAGAAAGGAGGGCCCGAAGCGCCCCATCGGCAAGAGCAGCGAAGCCTTGAGTTGATCGGCCGGCAGCGGCTTGCCGTCGGGGAGCGTGACGTCGAAACTCGCCCATTTCGAACGCGGGAGTTGGATCGTGAGATCGGCTTGGTCCCACGGCAGATCGGTCGGGACGTGAACCTCCTGCAACCATGGTTCGCCACGCTTCCAGCCGAGGCTGATGAGATAGTTGGCGGTCGAGCCGATGACGTCGGCCGCGCTGTGCAAGAGGTTCCGCCTGCCGTCGCCGTCGTAGTCGACCGCGTATTTGAAATATTCCGACGGCATCATCTGGGTCTGGCCCAGCTCGCCTGCCCACGACCCGATCATTTCGGAGGCCTGCAGATCGCCGCGCTCGATCAGCCGCAGGCTATCGAACAGGTGCCCGCGAAACATCTCCGCGCGGCGGCAATCATAGGCGAGACTGACGAGCGACTTGATCGCCTGATAGTTCCCCATATTGGCGCCGAAATCGCTCTCGAGGCCCCAAAAGCCGGTAATGACGGCTGGCGGAATGCCGTATTCTTTCTCCTCCCGCGCGAACGCCGCCGCGTTTTTCCGAATCACATTCTGGCCGCTGGAGACCCGTCCACCCGCGAGCATCTTGTCCGAGAATTCGAGAAATGTTTGCGAGAAGATTCTTTGGCCGCGATCGATGTTGACGATGCGTTGGTCGTAGACGAGAAACGGCGAGGCGGCAGCTATAGCGCTTGAGGAAATACCTTGGGCCGCGGCCTGCTGCTTGAAGCGGGCAAGCCAGGCTTCGAAGCTGCCTGACGTGCGGCAGTCGACGTTTGCCGCCAATGTCGGCGCAGTCTGGACCGAAAGCGCCGCGAGTGCTGCAATCAGCAGCGCCCACGGTTTGAAACACACCCGCATGATGATCGACCTATCGTTGGATTGAGACGCCGTCCCGCGGGGTGGATATTAAAGTCGTCGCCCCGCACAAGCGAACACATTCGACGACACCAAATAGCCGTGTGGGACAAGACATGGCGGTTTTTCGGGGCGCTGCCGCCCGCGCCCTGAAACGACAGGCAATATGTTGTTTTTGCGCAACATTTCGGCTCTGCGCATATTGCATAGCACCTAAGGGGTGCTGCTATATGATGCCGCGCGCGAGGAGCAAGGACGTATGAGCGATGAAACGCGACGAGTGTTGATCGCGGGCGGCGGGCCGGTCGGATTACTGTGCGCCTGGTTGCTTGGTCGCCGCGGGTTGCCCGTACGTGTGTTCGACGACAACGACGCCCTGCAGGCTGATCCACGCGCCGCCACGACCCATCCGGCGACACTTGATCTGCTCAGCGACGACGGGCTGGCCGCCGACATGGCGCGGATTGGTCTGGTTGCGCCGATCTTCCAGTTTTGGGACCGGCCCACGGGCGAACTCGTCGCGGAATTCGACCACGCTATTCTCGGCGGCGATACGCGGCACCCTTTCGTCGTGCAGTGCGAGCAGTTCAAGACGGCGACGCTCCTGCTCGAACGCTTGCGAAAACTTCCCAACGTCGAAGTCCTGTTCGGTCACGCCGTCGCCGACGTCGCCCAGTCGGGCGGCGCGGTGAGCGTCAATGTGCGCGGTCCGAATGGCACAGCGAGGCACGAGGGGGCCTATCTGATCGGCGCCGACGGAGGCCGCAGCACCGTGCGCAAGCAATGCGGCATTGCGTTCGACGGGTTCACCTGGCCTGAACGGTTCATCGTGCTGACGACGCCCTACGATTTCGAGGCGCAGCGCGGCTATTGCTACCGCAGCTATTTCGCCGATCCCGAGGCCTGGTGCAATTGCTTCAAAGTCTCCGCTGACGGACCTCCCGGTTTATGGCGGACGGTGTTTCCGACGGACCCGACCCAAAGCGACTCCGACTTGACGAGCGATGCCGGCGCGCAGGCGCGGTTGCAGAAATTCTTTCCTGCGCCGGCGCCGTACGAAATCGTTCACCGCAATCTGTACGTCACCCACCAGCGTGTCGCCGGGACCTTCCGTAAGGGCCGCGTGCTGCTCGCCGGCGACGCAGCCCACGTCAATAATCCCATTGGCGGCATGGGCCTGAACGGCGGCATTCAGGACGCCGTCAACGTCGCCGACAAGCTCGCCCGCGTTCTTCTCAACGATGCGCCCGAGCGTCTGCTCGATGTTTACGATCGGCAGCGGCGCACGGTCGCGGTAGAGTTCGTGCAGGAGCAATCAATCGCCAACAAGAAGCGGCTTGAAGCGCGCGATCCCGACGTGCGACGAAAGAATCTGGACGAGCTGCGTGAGATCGCCGCCGATCCCGCCCGGGCGCGACAGTTTCTCATGCGCTCCGCGATGATCACCAGCCAGCAACGCGCGGCAGCAATCGAGCTCGCGGAGGCCTGAGCATGGACGCACCCGCCAAGATCCCGACGATGCAATCCTATCTGTCAGCATCCGCCAAGTTTGCATCGGACGCGGACACGCCGCGGGATTTTCTCGCGCGTTGTCTCACCGCGCTGGACGCGTGGGAGCCCAAGATCGGCGCCTTCGTCAACCTCAACATCGAGGGAGCGCGCGCAGCGGCAGAACGCGCGACCGAACGCTGGCGCGCTGGTAGGCCGCTGTCGGCGATCGACGGCATGCCGATCGGGATCAAAGATGTGATCGAGACCGTCGATATGCCGACCGAGATGGGCTCGCCGCTTTTCGCCGGCTGGCAGTCAATGAAAGATGCAGCCAGCGTCGCGGCTTTGCGTGAAGCCGGCGCCGTTATTCTCGGCAAGACGGTGACGACCGAATTCGCCGCGACCGAGCCGCGCGGTACCCGCAATCCGTGGGATCTCAACCGGACACCGGGCGGTTCAAGCAGCGGCTCGGCGGCAGCAGTCGCGGCGGGCATCGTCAGCGCGGCGCTCGGCACCCAGGTGCTCGGATCGGTGCTGCGTCCCGCGAGCTTCTGCGGATGTTTCGGGTTCAAGCCGACGGTGAATGCACTGAACCGCGAGGGCAGCCACGACTATCAGAGTCAAAGCTGCACGGGAGTCGAGGCCGCGACGCTGGATGAGGCGTGGCAAGTCGCCTACGAGATTGCGCTGCGCGTCGGCGGCGACGCAGGCCATCCCGGCCTCTCCGGCCCAGATCGGGCGCCGGCCGCCAAGGCGCCGCGAAGACTGGCATTTCTCAAGACCGCGTCCTGGCCCGAGGCCGCCGCGGGTGCCAAACAGCGCATGGATGAGGCGCTGTCGCGCTTCGAGATCGCGGGCGCCGAGATCCGCACCGCAAACAATGACCGCAAAGTCGCGGCGATCGAGGAGGCGATCCGCGACGCGCGGGCGCTGTCCACCCGGATCAATAATTGGGAGATGCGCTGGTTTTTGAAGACGTGTGCCGAGCGCGATCACAGCAAACTCAGCGCCAGCGTGCTGGAACGGCTGCGGGAAGGCGAGGCGATGACGCAATCAGACTATTGTAACGCTCTCATAGAGCGCGCGCGTGTTCGTGCGGTCCATGCCGAGCTGGCCGATAGTTGTGACGCCTGCGTACTGTTGTCCGCCCCTGGTCCCGCGCCGCTGGGGCTGCAATCGACAGGCAATCCCGGCTTCAATGTTCCCGCTTCGCTTCTCGGAGCACCGGCAATCTCGCTGCCGGTGTTCGAGATCGAGGCGATGCCCGTTGGCCTGCAGGTCATGGGGTTCGCCGGCAATGATGCGGCGGCATTTGCGACCGCGGCCTGGGCGCTGGCGCGATGCCAGGACCCGCCGGGGAAAGCTGCCGCCGATGGATGAACGCGCAAGCAGCGGCTCGCATTCCGCGCTCGATCGCTATCGCACGGAAGCCTCGGCGCTGCCGCGCTGCTATCACGATCTGCACGAGCATGTGCTGGCCTTGGAACGCGACGGCCTGCTGCGGATCGTCGACGAACCCATCAACAAAGACACCGAAATGCACCCGCTGGTGCGCTGGCAGTTCCGCGGTGGCATCCCGGAAAACGAGCGCAGGGCCTTCCTGTTCACGCAGCCGACGGATTCCAAAGGTCGACGATTCGAGATTGCCGTGCTGGTCGCCGGGCTTGCCGCCAATCGCGAGGTCTATCGGG
>Ga0126381_100003391_pt1 | contig 17320 bp, 20 predicted proteins | sample PanSoiMetPlot_28_FD_96465 | JGI IMG/M metagenome (GOLD analysis project Ga0126381, IMG submission 96465) | Tropical forest soil microbial communities from Panama - MetaG Plot_28 | ecosystem: Environmental > Terrestrial > Soil > Tropical forest > Bulk soil | place: Panama | collected 2016-02-17 | reverse complement strand
TTGCAGCGTGATATCGTGATTCACTTCGTCGACAGCCGCTTTGACGCCTGGAATGAGTGAAGCGGCAGGCCCGCTGGCGCGAAGCACGAAATTGACCCAGCGCATCGGAGGCAACTGCGACAGAGGGTAATACGCAATCGCTTCTCCCTCGGCTCTCAAGCTGGTGTACTTCGTGTCTTTGACTACGCCGATGATCTGGATGGGACCGCTGATCTCGTTCCATCCGTTCCGAAACGTCTTGCCGACTGCGCTTAACGGGCTGCCGAAGAACTTGCGGGCCATCGATTGGTTGATCACGGCGACCAGCGGCGCGTGCAGCGTGTCGTGGTCATTGAAATCGCGGCCGGCGATGAATGGCGTCTGCATGGTGACGAAGAATCCGGGGCTGATCGAATTGATCCACACGACCATATCCTTCCGCGATTTCGGCACATACCCTTCGACATGGACGATCTGGTTCGAGTCACTTCCGCTGACCGGCGTGATATCGGCGAAGCTCGCGGATCGGACGCCAGGAACAGCGGCGAGACGCCGCTGCAATTCCTGGTACAGCGGTAGCCGGCGGTCGAGCGGCACGCTCGCGTAACGAGGGTCGACACGGATCAGCAGAACCTGCTTCTTATCGAAGCCTGTATCGAGCGTGGCCAGCTTTGCGAACGTCTTGAGCATGAGCCCGGCACCGACCAGAAGGGCCAGCGACAGAGCGACTTGTACCATGACCAGCATCTTCCCGAGGCGGAACCGGGCGTGCGATTCCACCACGCCGCGCGCATTGGCTTTGATGGCGGAGTGCGGGTCGACGTGGGCACCCTGCCATGCCGGCGCGAGTCCGAACAGGATACCCGTAGCGACGGCGACCCCCATGGTAAAAGCGAGTACGCGAACATCAATCGAGAGATCGAGAACGACGGTCGAGTTACTGGTGTCCAGAAACCGCACGAGCATTCGGCTCGCCCACTCAGCGAATAAGACGCCCAGGACCGCACCCATCGACGAAAGAAGCAGGCTTTCGGTAAGCAACTGCCGAATCAGCCGGGCGCGTCCTGCGCCGATTGCCATCCGAATCGCAATCTCCCTCCGCCGCGCTGAAGCACGGGAGATGAGGAGATTGGCGACATTGGCACAGGCGATCAGCAGCACCATGCCGACCGCGGCCATCAGCGTGTAAAGTGCGGCCGTGTAATCGCGCCGGATGCTCGAATATCCAGAGGCGCCAGGGAGCAGGTCAAACCGCCGGTTCAGATGGTATTTCTGCGCGTCGGGCGGGTACCCGGAGGGCATTGTCGCGGCAAGGATCTGCGGGGCAAGCGTATTCAAGCGCGCTAGAGCCTGTTGCTCGGCGATACCCGGCTTGAGCCGCGCAAAAACCCATAGCCACCAGTTTGCCCGCTTGTCGAGTGCGGAGTTTTCGCGAACAAGCGTACCCTCGGCGCACAGAGGCATGTAGACGTCAACCGCTTCCCCAACCTGAATACCGGTAAATCCCCGCGGAGCGACACCGACGATCCGAACGGGATGGGTGTTTAGCGTCAACCGACGGTCGAAGACGTCGTCCGTGCCTCCGTACTCCCTCTGCCAAAAGTCGTAGCTGAGCACGCCGATCACCGGGCAACCTCGCTTATCGTCGGCTGCGGCGAACGTTCTCCCGAGCAGCGGGTTCACTCCGAGCGTGCGGAAAAAGTCTCCACTGACCCAGCTGGTGTTTGCGTTGCGAACCTCGCCTCCCCCAGCCAGATTAAGTCGAATGGGGCTGTAGGCGAAGGCCCCCGAGAAGACGTCCTGGCGGTCACGAACCTGCTCCCAAATGGGGTTCGTAAACGTCGTGCCGCCTTCAGTCTTCATGACGAGTTGGACGAGTTGTTCGGGATGGCTCACCGGCAGCGTTTTTAGAATGACGGCATTGATCAGACTGAAGATGGCTGTATTGGCGCCAATGCCGAGCGCCAGCGACAGAATCGCGATGGCGGCAAACCCTGGGCCGGAGCGCAAGGCACGGAGCGCGTAGCGGAGATCCTGAAGCACGTCGTCGATCATGTATTGTTCCTCCGATGGCATTCATCGGGTCGAACCGCGCCGTACGCCGGGAAGGCGAGTCTCTGGCGCAGAATGCCGCTAAGGATCACTACTGCTGAGGCGAGCGAAAGTTACACCGGATCCCTTGCCACGGCCAACGCGTTGACAACCGCGAGTTGAGCCGCCTTGCGACCCGATTCAATGTCTAGTTCCTGTCCAACTCGGCCTACAAACGCCGCCGCTCCATTTTTTACGGGCAACATGCCGCTTATAAACAGCCTGTTTTCCGTTTCCAGTGCGGGCACGTAGTCCCCGAGAGGCCGCGGAGCATCCGGCAGGCCCAGTTGTAACAGGCGCAACTTATCTTCTACTGCTATCGCTCTAGTGTTCACTCTCGTACAATCAGAGGCCCGATCGCGTCCGCGCTTCCCGGGCGCCACTGGTCTCCCAGCAACTTGTAGTTCATCCGGGGAAAGAAGCCGTAGCGTTGTCCCATCTCTCCACTGAGCAGGGTCATCCTCTCGATGGTGCGTGCATTCTTCAGGTTGCCCGCGTCGATATAACGGAAGGGGGTGCCCTGCGCGAGGTCGAAAAAGGCCTGCTTCGCTTTGGCATCGTCGGCGACGACGAACACATCGCTTAGCGTGTCTCCGAACCGCGGCGCGTCGAAAACTTCCCACCAAACATTTTTGAACGCGCCCACTACGCGCGATTCCGGGAGGTGCGCCTGGATCTGTTGCGCGCCGCTGGTGTCCCACGACAGGATGAAGTCGCTGTAGTCATGGTTGAAGGGGTTGGTGATGTCGATGATCAGTTTCCCGCGCAGAGCGGGACGCAACTGGTCCAATTGATCAAACAGGCCATCGCGAATGAATATCGCCGGGAGGACGATCGGAGCGTTTGTGGCCTGTTCATAGCTGCCTGCCGCGATATTTGCGCGGCGTAGTCCCGAAGCGATTCGTTTCGCTCGCGACAGATCACGTGAGCCGAGGACCAGGTCATGGCCGGAATCGGCAAACATTGCCGCCAGCCGTACCCCCATCCTTCCCGTTCCAAGTATTCCAATCTGCATGTCCTTTCTCCTTCCTTTTTCTTTTTGGTCGCGTTGTACGTTGAACCAGGAGAGTCGTCGCCGCCACAGCTTTAGGCGTCTTGCGGTCTGTTTGCGTCTCCTTTTCCTGCATTCATAAATGCCGGCGCGGCGAAGACGAATCCCCACTCGCGAAGAATGGGGTTACCAATTGGTAAGGGGACTGAACATCTGGCATGCGGTTCGGGGTTATGATTTGCAGAGGCATTGATCGTCGTTCGATATGGTCAAGAGACGAAAAAGCAGGGTTCCGCCGCCTCCTACCGGATGTCCTTTGGGTGACTGCATGCGCGTGCTGGCCGGCGCGTGGACGGCTCATGTGATTTGGTATTTGCGGGGAGGCGAGCGCTGTTTTACCGAGCTTCAATCAGATATCGGACGAGTCTCAGCCAAGATCCTCACCAACTGCCTGCGAAAGCTAGAGCGCGAAGGGATCATTGCTCGTTTGACGAAGCCGACATCTCCTCCGACAGTATGGTATTGCCTTACGCCGGTCGGGCAAGAGCTTTCCGGAGCGCTCGTCAATCTCATCGATGTCGCCCAGCGGCTCAAGCGCAGTCATTTCGCGATTTCCCAGAACGGAGGACAGATCCCACCTCCTATTCCGGGTGCGTGAGGAGGAATCCAGTTGACCAGGGGAAAAAGGGCAACCCGGAGGCTGTTCGGCAATTCCGGTAATGGATATGAGTTCTTCCACCGTGATTTCGTGCAGGTCGGCTGCTCCACCCGGCAACCATCCGCTGGGTATCATGCGTGCACGCGGTGCAACTGGCTTGATCGACGGCACATCAAACTTAGGAGGGGGTGCGCTCTCTTTTCCTGGCGGATTGTCTTGGGCAGTTGCGACGCCTGCGTTACGAAAACTGCAGCTGTCGTTAACGGCATCATACTCCCCTCACGCGCCGCAAACTTCCAATCATATGCCCTCCAGTCTATTGCAACTGGGCCGCAGCCGAAGGCTTGGTGAACGTTGTCATAGGAAACCGTCGTGTAGGGCAGTTGACGGACTGCCGCCCTGGGTGAAAGTGTCGGTTCCGTCGGACGCAGCATACGTTCCGCTGAAAGCTGAGCGACGACGGGGGCTATTGCCTTCGGCAAATAGATGAGGAATAGTATGCTCATGATTCCCACAATCGCGGCAGACTTCACCCTGCCGATGCTTCCGAAGTTCGATATGGAGTTCAATCTCAGCGACCACACCGGCAAGACATTCTACGACTTCCTGAAGAGCGACCTGAAGGACAAGATGAACGGCAAGAGACAGTCCACCGCCGACGGCGATCTTCTCAAGACGGGCAACGGCGTCTCCGTCAAGCTGAACGACCGCAACTACAACATACACGTCAATTTCTACAATGACCCGAAGAGCGGTCGCAGCTACGGCTGGACCGACGGGCTCGTCGGCGACTGGCCGGACCTCGCGATACTCAATAACACCGAGGCGATCACGAAGAGCTTCAGCGACCAGCAGCTCCAGGATTTCTATGCCACCCTTGTCCAGATGGTCGGCAAGTGCGACGTCGAGGGGCTCTCGAAGCTGGGCGGCATGGCCGAGAGAGTCGCCACAAACTTCCTGGCGATCTACAGCGCCGAAGAGTATCGGGCCACCCTGGGCACGAGGAACTGGGACGACGCCCTTTTCGAGACGGTCATGCTCGGCGCGTTCCACGCCGGTCAGAAGACGCTGACCAAGTTCTACATGGGCAAGTTCTCGACCCGCTCCTATATGCAGGCCCCAGGGATCTACGACGACCACGGCACACCGGAGGTGACGCCGGGGACGGCGAAGGCCGCCCAGTTGAACGACTACTGGCAGTTCAGCGCGTCCCCTGATAGCCGCAGAAGCGGAATCAATCTAACCCGCCCCGACTTCGAGAACATGGGCACCGTCATCACGTCCTACGAGAGCAACAACTCGGACCTCAAGGCGATCGAAGCCGTCGTGAATGGCTCCGGCAAGAACGTAATCAAGGACATCACGCAATATTTCGCCAACGACAAGGCCAAGGCCTCCGATGCGGACAACCTCGCCGGACGTGTCGCGAGCTTCCTCGTCCAGGTTCGCAATGACGCCGAGAAGATCACGAAGACCGTGAAGATCACCGACTAGCCGGCTCGCGTCCGCAACGATGACGGAGCGGCTTGAGGGACGTTATCGGCTCCTATTTTTTGCCCCCTGCCGCTCCAAAGATGCGACAGGCATCGTCAGGTGCTCCGGGCTTCGGGATCATCACCCGCCGCACCGGCTGTGGTTGATTCACGTCGAGGCTGGGAATAAACTGCTGGCGGAAACGGCGGCGACTAATGTGCGGAAGTGGTCGTTCTCTGCCCACCAACCGACCTCGTTCGTCGTTACGTTTCGGTACAAACTCCTGCCTGCAAGCGGGAACGTGACTGGAGACAATCCGACGGTCGTGCTGCGGCTTCCCACCGAGGTAGAGATCTCGATTGCCAGACTTCGGGCGCTTGATTGAAACCTGGTGACCTGCTTGGGTCTGAAGAATCGCCGTCACCGTAATCATGGCGGGCGGAACACAGCCTTCTCGTCCATTACTGGCATTCGGCGTCGCTATGAATTTTGGATAATGGGTAGAGTCGAGGATGGGCGCGAGCACCGACGCAGAGCGCCGCCCCTTTCCCATCCCCGCTCATCAAACCGGACGTGCGGATTGCCCGCATCTGGTTTCACCGCAAGACTCACGAACGAGGTTTGACGCGGGCTCGGCCGAGCTGCAGAACGCCCAGCTCAGTTTTCCGAGGGCGTTCCACTCAAGGTCGAGGATGCCTCGCAACGCCTCTGCATACCATGGGCCGAACATAGGAGGCGGGGCGGCGGTTGAGCGGGCGACTTCTGCGCCGCGAGTTGCGCCGCTGCCAACGCCGCCAACACGGCGAGACCGACGACCATACCCATAGTGCAGGCCTCGTATGGCGTCAGGAGAACTTGAGCAGATTCAGTTCTTACTAGGGCATGTCTCGATTCAGACTACAGACACTTGGGGAGCAAGCAACGTATTCGATGGGCGGTCAACGAACGAATCGTTCATCGAGCCGACGCTTGGTGCATGGAGTACCTGCGAGTCGAGAGCAAAGGTCACACTTGCCGGTTGATCGCCCTGAGCAGGTGGGCGAGTGCGTTAGAGGAGTTGAAATCCGTTCAGACGTTTGGCAGCGTTTTCGTCAAACGTCACAGTTGCCGAGCACCCCCACCAGGCACCTAAAGCGCCGATCAGAGCGTCTTCAAACGTCCCAGAACCGTTTCTGAGCGCAATTACAGCCTGATATACTTCCTGTTCGTTTTGAACTTCAAGGGTATCGGCCGCCAATATCATTTCGATGTGATCGGCGACTTCCCCACGTGTGCGCTTGTACAAACTTCCAAGAACCCAGACGATTTCGAGGATAGACACAAGGCTGACAAAACCAGGATCCTCCTTCGTCCCACGGCGCTCGATGATTTCGGTCGCCTTGGGCGACTGCGTCGGATCGTCTTGTACCAAGTAGCGCAACAGGACGTTCGTATCAAGACCGATCATTTCTTCCGCCGAAATCTCTCCGAAGCGCCTGCCCCGATTGCTTTATCAATGTCTTTGAGAGAGACGGATCGTGGCAGCTTGGGAACGCTGCCCCTGAGGCGCTGGGTTGGGACCTTGGGCAGAATGATCACACCGTCTGGGTGGAAAAAGAATTTGAACCGGTCACCCGGCTTGATCTGCAGTCGTTCACGAACCGCCTTGGGAATCGTGGCCTGCCCCTTACTGCTGAGTGTTGCTTCCATGGGACCTACCGCTCTTTACATTTTACCAGAAGTAAAGGCACATTTCGCTCTTCGTGTTGCGTCGCCCGGTTCACTGCGACCAACGTTTCCGCCCGCCTCAGCGTCTTTTTGGTCATTCTCGTTTTGGCGCGGATGGCAGCCGCCAGGACGTCAAAGTCCGATCCCAAGCGGTTTTGCCAACGGTGCCGCGCCAATTGTAAACGCCGGAGACGCCATATTGGCAGAAATCGAGGCTGGACCGGCGAGCGATGTTTGGCCAGGCGCCACAGGGCCAGCGTCTTGAATTCGCCTTCGGTGATCAAAACCGGCAGCGCGGAGTCTCGGAGCGGCCGTTCATCGATTCCCGGAACGACGTACAGCATGTTGGATCGACCAGGCGGGCTGAGGTGTTTTTGCTTTGCTTTCAGATTGCCGACCGAATCGTATTCGAGATCGGGCTGATCGCGCCGCAGCCGGTAGTCGCGGACATGGCATGAGCCTGGCCGGAAATAGGGAATGAGGAAGCCGGCATAGTTGCCGCTCTTACGACCGATGATTTCGCCGCCGGTCAGAGAATCGACTCTGCACAGCCCGGCGAGTTTGGGAGCCTAGCGCGGCTGCGGCGCGGATCGATAATAGGAGGGGAGGACCCAGTGAACACCGCAACTCATTCCCATAGAGAGATTGAACTGCTCGCCCATCAATTTTGGGAGAAGCGCGGGCGGCTGTGCGGAACTCCGGAAGCAGACTGGTTTCGGGCGGAGCGGGTACTGAGCATGGAACAGCATGGCATCCTGTCAAAAGTGGCGCGCACGCTTGGATCGGCTGTCGGACACGCCGTCGGTATTGTGACGAGTCCCGCGGGGCACCAACATCATACTTCTCAAATCAAGTCTGGCCCAGCCAGATCCTGACTTCTCGCTTGAACAGCCATCCCGCGGGCCCGATTCTGGGCTCCGGCGGCAAGGCTCGGTAGGGCGGCGAGACCAGTTCCGCCCCGAGTTGCACCCGAGAAATAGCAACCGATGAGAGCGCCAAATGCCGGTCGTTAGAAATTGGGCTCTATGTTGGCGTTCGCCGCCAAATTACGCGCCTTGATCAGCGGGATAAACGGATTGTCACTGAGTTTTACCAGCCGCGACGGTTTGGCGCTGACTTGTTCGATAACGGGTGAAGCGCCCTTGACTAGAGCTTCCGACGGTACGCGATAACCATTCCCGGTCACGCGGCTGACATAGAAACCCGGAGTCTCCAATTCACTCCAAGACACCTCGTGATGCGATGCATTGTTTAGTTCGGTTTGTTGCGAATCCATACTAACCTCCTTATACGCAAATTTCCAGAGCCTTATCCCGTCGAATAAAACGGCTCGGCTAATGGATGAGGACCGCTGGCCGTTCTGGGAGTTCCGCTCGTCACAGAGATTCGGCCCCTCAACGATCGGACTTATTAAGTTTTCGAAGCAAACTTCGGTGGGATGACATCCATCCCGTCACGGCTGAAAGACGTGCGTTTCGGAAAGACCGGTCCTCAACGCGCCTTAAGACCTCTTTGCCGGATGAAGTCAGGCGCCCGCGTCGCCTATTTGTGGATGATGCGTTCCCTTTCGCCAGTACCACTAACACCCCGAAATGAGGCCATACGCGCTAGGGGTTGAGGAGGGCGCACAAATAATGCGCTGAGCCGGGCCACCACTCACCCTAACCAGATGGCCGATTGTTCGGCTGGCATCTTCGGTCGGGTAGCCTCCCCCCACGATTCGGTCCTTCCCTAGGGGAACGAATGCGTGCTAGGGCCTCTTTGGTAACGGCTAAATATGTATTGGGTCTATGACTTGCCCGGTTGGTTGTTCGGCGCTCTCACGGTGTTACTATTTTCCGCGTTCGGGATTGGAGGGATGATCTTAACCCGGAGATGGGTGCCGTCGCTCCATCATTCGGAGGTGTCTCACAACGACATTGTGGGCTTTTATTTCGGCGCAATCACGGTGCTCTATGGGATCACGCTTGGCTTGTTGATGGTCGGTGTTTGGACGACTTTCTCGGAAGCCCAACAGAAAGGCGACCGCGAAGCCAGTTGCCTGGCCGCCTTTTATCGCGATCTCAGCTATTTTCCGGAGCCGAATCGAAGCCAACTACAAACTGATTTGCGCCGCTACACCCGGACTGTCATCGATGTGGGCTGGCCGCTGCAACAGAGGGGCATCGTCCCTAGGACTCCTAACAGGATGGAATTGGACGATTTGGGAAAGCATCTTGTCAGTTTTGCACCTGCGACGGAGGCACAGAAGAGCTTACTTTCGGAATCCGTCCATCAGTACAACGAGCTTGTGGAGTGGCGGAGATCTCGCCACGTCAGCGTGACTGCGGGACTTTCTAGTTCTTTGTGGGCGCTCGTGTTGATCGGAGCTGCGATCAGCATTTCGGTTACGTGGGCATTTCACGTGAGAAACAGAAGAATTCATCTCTGGATGACTGCAATACTGTCGTCGTTGCTCGGAATGATGGTTTTTCTCCTGGCCGCGATGGATCATCCGTTTATGGGGAAAATATCGGTGTCTTCGAAGCCTTTTGAAATTGTTTACGAAACCCTGATGAAGACCGACCTTCCCGGCGGCAGCCATGCGCGAACACAGTAAATCACGGCCATTATGCAGGTCTCGGGTGCGGACGGCGAAGACAAAGTAGAATGCCGAAGCAGCGACTCCACGTTTTATCCGGAATCCCCGTTCCTCGGTCGTTGGTTTGGAGACGATTCATCGTGATGTGCGTCTCGTGGCACCTCGATCCTCCAATTGTCGTCTTACGGCATTGCTGTCAGTCTCACTGCCATCATGCGTTGGTGCCGCACTGTGCTCCCTGAAATGGGGAAGAAGTGAAAACGTTACGCGCAGTCGCTCCCGCAGGATCGATTTACTTGTGATCAAGAATCTATGCGACTCAAGAACGACCAGAGAAAGTTAAGTTCAGGCGGCAAGTGAGTGGCTGTGGATAGTCTCGGTTCAAGATATGGTTTGGCATTAGTTTATAACGGATTAGTATGAGCGCCGCACGCTTTATTTTCAATGATCCTATATTAATAGGTACTCTAGTTCCTAAAGCCATTGCGAGGCTGTTCGGTATACTTATGTTCACTGGTATATAGGAGAGCTTATGTCGAGTAAGACCGATACGACTACGAGTAAGGATGATCCGCTTATGAGTAAGAGCGATCCGACTAGAGGTGATTCGCTTAAAACTGATGCGGCGAAAGGTCCGGTTAGGAGTGATACAGTCAAGCCGGAAGTTGCAACCCGCACAGCCTTGGCCGCTCACCTGGCGTCAGCCGAAACAGCAGGTGCGACCATGTATGAAGACGTGCGCCTGCGTCTCGATGACGTGATTAGAGTTCCGGTACACCAAGGCCCTCCGGGCCCCCCGGGGCACCCTGGTCCTCAAGGTCCCGCGGGAGCAGCGGGCCGCGATGGCGCCCATGGTCAGCCTGGGCCACAAGGACCTCACGGCCCCGCCGGACCTGCCGGAAAAGACGGGCATGAAGGCCCAATGGGTCACGTCGGACCGATGGGGTCTCCAGGTCCTGCCGGACGTCCCGGGAAAGATGGACACGAAGGGCCGATGGGGCACGCTGGACCAACGGGTCCTGCGGGCCCGGCTGGACATTCCGGGAGAGATGGGCACGACGGCGCGGTGGGGCCTGCTGGTCCACAAGGCCCTGCGGGTCACGCCGGACCTCCCGGCAAGGATGGCAAGGAAGGCCCGATTGGCCATGTCGGACCTGTGGGGCCCCCGGGCGCTGCCGGTCCTCCCGGAAAAGAGGGACACCAAGGGCCGCAGGGTCATGTTGGACCAATGGGACCGGCGGGTCCTGCCGGTCCTCCCGGAAAAGACGGACATGAAGGGCCGCAGGGTCACATTGGACCAATGGGACCGGCGGGTCCTGCCGGTCCTTCCGGAAAAGACGGACATGAAGGGCCGCAGGGTCACGTTGGACAAGTGGGACCGGCGGGTCCAGTTGGCCCTGCCGGAAAAGATGGACACGAAGGCCCTCAAGGTCCCCCGGGACCGGCGGGTCCTGTTGGTCCCATTGGCCATCCCGGAAAAGATGGACATGACGGCGCTCCCGGCCCGGTCGGACTACAAGGCCTGCCTGGCCCGGCTGGTACGGTTGGCCACGCCGGTCCGGCGGGCCCAGCAGGTCCGCAAGGGCCGGCTGGTCCGGCAGGCCGCGATGGAGCGGTTGGCCCGGCTGGCCCACAAGGTCCTGCGGGACCGGCGGGTCATCCCGGCATCCCCGGCCCTCCTGGTATAACAGGTCCCCGTGGTTTGAGTGCGGTGGCTGCGCGAATGGTGTCCGAGACAGCCATCAGTTCCGGGCTCAACGGTCCTGGCCTAAACGGCAAGGTACGGCAAACATCGACATTCGACATTGCCGCACCGAACGTCCAGGCAGGCCGGAGGGTGACGGCGGCTTGGTACAACGTGGTCGGCAACTTTAAAGACTTGGCACTGTTCCAAGGTATCAAGGTTGAACCATTGAATACGAACGACACAAATTCGGTGCGACTGACGTTCCTGGCGAATGAAGAGCCGTGCCACGTGGTGATCCAGATCTTCGCCGAGAGCGAATAAAAGGACAGTGGTTCGCACAGCTCGACTGGGCAAGCGGGAAGTTGCGGGGCGGGGAGAAGCTAACTTCTCCCCGCCGCCAATGGCGGCTGCCACTATGACAGTGGAAGAGGTAACGGCGCAAGCCTAATTTCGCTCGGATGATAGCTCGGGGCGCGCCCTCCTGTACCCCTTCCGGCTGTTTCGGAGCGCGGAGAATTCCCGATTTGAAGACGCTGCGGCGTAAAAGCCGCGCCTGGAATCGGCGGATAAACCGCGACCAGGTCAAAATCAACTGGAGGTTCGACCGTAAAGCCGCCCGCCGGAAGTTTGGCTATAAACACAAGTCTTCCAAGTGGTCACAGACCCACTAGTGAACGTTGCGTTGCTGTCGTCCGCAAGCGTAAGGGAACGAGTGCGCTTCGCTCCAGGTAAAGATTCAGCAATCGTAAAGGGTGCAGTGCTCCGGTATATTGTTGACGCGAAGGCCCGTCGAACCGTGATGGTTACGATCACGTCATTGGAGGACAACGCGGTTTCGAAATCGAGAAGCCGGACGGCGGGGAGTTGCCTGGAGCGGCAAGCGGCAATGATGCAACGAAATGGAGAGGGATCCTGCCCGCCTCGGGCGACTATGTGATTTCGGTGGGCGGGGTGGCAACGCAACTGACAGCCTGCCTGTTGGCATCAGAGACGGGCTCCTCTGATGCCAGCGTGTCAGATTACGTCACCGTCGAGTTCTCTAATATACGTCATCGTATTTCCGGATCGATGTACTGGAAAATCGAGGAACTACTGGGATTACAGTGAAGATAAGCGATTGATAAGTAAAGGGAGTCGAAGCCTCCGGAGCAGAAGGTCGTAGGTTCGAGTCCTACCGGCCGCACCAAACGAACTGGCTCTTATTTCTTCTCCACCAGGACGTCGCTCGCCGAGGCTTCGGCAATCAGGCGGTCGGCATCCTCGCGGAGCAGGAAGCGGTCCGCGACGGCCTTCTCGGCCGCCGCTTTCACGACATCGACGTACGCGCTGTGGTTGCCGTAGCGCTCCTCGAGCGAAAGCCGCGGGTCGCCGGACGCGGTGCGCTCGGCCTTGGTTTTGGCGAATGGGATGAAGCTGCCGTTCAGCAGGCAGATTTTGTCCTTGTCGAATCCGGACGCGATGACGTTCCAGCCCGTATAGGTGCCGAGGGGTGCCTGGAGCAAGACGGACGGAACGCCTCCGACGTCGTTACCGTCGGCATCAACTTTCGGCACTAGCGTAGGAAGCACCTGCTTCACGACAGGAGGCTGGCGGGTGATCAAGCCGGATTCATCGACGTAGTTGAAGTCCGAGCCGAAATCGTAGTCAAAGACGGGATTCACTAAGCCGTCGGGCGAAGGGACGCCTGGTATATCCGGAAAGCCCATCGCGGCTTTGTTGGCGGCGACGAGCTGGTGGTCGGCAAGCTGCGGATAACGGCTGGGGGGCGGCTCGGCGCCCTTGGTCACCCAGTCGATCAGGGCGACGGTGAGAGCCTTCATGGTGTCGCTCTCAGGATTAGGGTTGGTGGGAAGCACGCAGCCATTCGGCGGGGTGACCGGAGTGGCGTTGAATCCGCCGCGCCCGCCCCCATGGGTCGTTCCAGGCAAAAAATAGCGGCGCACGTTGGGCGGCAGCGGAATGTCGGCTTTGGCGTCGGTACCCACGAGATCGGGTGATTCGCGCAGAAACCAGAATTCGAGCGCGCCGAAGGTCTCGAAGATTTTGGGACAGGTTTTGGTGCTGGTGCAGCGGTCTAGGAGCCCGGCCGACGGGCGCTTGCGCGCAGTGTCGGCGTAATCGCCCCACCACAACACACCTTCGCTGCCGGGCTGAAATGGGCCGGCGTAACCGCCGCCAACGGCGAACCGGAAATTGAGCGCTAGCTGGCGCGCGGCGATGTGGGGACTGGCCCCGTCCCATACGATGCGGCCGGCTTCGTCCTGGTTGAAGCCGAGGTGGATGTAGCTGCGGATGAAGTTGCCGGATTGCGAATCGCCACGGCTGATGATCCACTTGATCTTTTCCGCGAGCGGGTTGGGCGTGCCGGCATCATCGCGTTCGCGGTAGCGCAGGAACGACTGTAAATCGCGCGTGGCCGCATAGCCGATGCCCAGGATGAGCGGATCCTTGGCGGTGTAGATGATGATGTACTCGGAGGCGGAATCGAAGCCTCCTTTCACGCAAAGCTTAGCTGGATCGGGCAGGCCCGGGAAAGGCGTCGTGGTGCAATCGGCGAAGGCCCAGTCGGCGGCGGGCACAGGCCTGGAAGGTGCCTCGGGCGAAGTCCGCCGCAGGAGTTGGGCTTTGGTGGTATCGAGCGTGAGTGGTCGCTGATACGTGAGCCCGACGTACCGGGTAGGGCGGAGATCGACGGTGGCCGGGTTCCGCGGCAGATCGATCAGACGCTCGAGCACCGGGCCGCTCAAGGGCGAGCCGTCGGATTTGCGGGCCACGGGCACCACGATGGATTGCGCGCCCTCGAACGGCGGGAGATCGCCCTGCCATCCACTTAAGAGATTGACGCGGCCGTCGGTGGAGCCCATGGGCGCGCCGCGGCCGCGGTTGGGGACGGTGTAGTACAGGACGCCATTCGACTTGGACATGTCAATGGGTTTGGCGAGGGTGAAGGTGGCGCTGTATTCAACCATACCGCGGGCGTTCCGGGGCGCGAATTCGATGTCGTTGATGATGCTGTTGTGCGGATCTTTCGGGTCGATCTCACCGTAGAAGTGGCCGCGGAGGATTTCGTAGGCGCCGGCTTTGCCGAAGAGCTGCCCCCCAAAGGCCGGAGATTCGCGCTTCTCAACGACCACGCGGGTGACGCGCGCATGAGTGCCGGCCGCGCAGACCAGGAGGACACAGGCCGCGAGTCGGTTCGGTTTCTGCATAGCAGACATTATCTAACTCTGTATGGGGTCCGGAGTGGCCGGAACAAGCATGCGGGATGTCGTCTCACACAGGACTTTGAGGTGCAAGCCTGTGCCGGCTCTAGCGCCATGGCGAGTGCCAGGAAGGAGCAAAACAAAGCATTGAAGACGATTTTCGTATGCGTCCGCAGTGGTCGATTCGATCCAACCGGGTTAACAGAATCGCAGGCAACTGGGCAATCGGTCTAATGACCAAAATTGCGAGCTGAAAAGCTCATAGGGAGGCTGTCCCTTGTGGCGTAAGCTTAGCCCTGTGGAAGGACTCCGACGATTCGCTAAGACCTAACAACACCGATCTTAGGGATCTCCGCGAGATTGCCACTCTCGAGAACAGGGACAATACAGCAACCTTGATTCCTCCGGATAGGCCCATCCAATCGCCACGGGATAGCCCGGCATCGCTACGATTCTATGCGCCCTCTGCTAGACTTCGGCACATGGCCTGAGCTGGTACGGCCCGGAGGTTTGCATTGGACAAAAGCAAAAGTGCCGGTCGTTTTCTTCATTACGCCTTTTACGACTGGACTCGCGAAATGTCGCCGGCACGGCGGATGATCACGATGATGGGCCTCGTGCTCCAAGGTTACGCTGTCTGGGCCCTTTGGAGTCGATCCTTGGTTTGGCCGCTCAGGTGGCCTTCCACGCCCTTTCTCTATCTGGCCGTGTGGGTGTTGTACATGCTGGGCTATGGCATCCTCAACGCGATGCTAACTTCGGAATTCCTCCGCAAAACCCAGTTGGAATCCGACGAAACCGCCGCGCAGAGGATTCAGCGGACCCTTCAGCCGGAGGTGATCGACCAACGACCGGGTTACCAATTAGAGGCGTTCTACCGTCCGTTTCGCGCCGTGGGGGGCGACTATTTCGACGTAATCGATGTCTCGGAGAACCTGACGTTATTCGCGATGGCGGACGTGTCCGGCAAAGGGATCGCGGCTGCGCTGCTGGCATCCAACATCCAGGCGTTGGTGCGGAGCATCGCTGTCTCGGAAGCGGACGTAGCTGCACTTGCCCGTCGCATTAATCAACATCTGAGCCGATATACCCCGAGCGATCGCTTTGCAACGGCAGTGTTCCTCCTCCTGAGCCGCGATTCAGGCGAAATCACCTATGTGAACGCAGGCCACAATCCTCCGCTACTCTGTGGCGCCAGATCCGCGATTTTCATGGAGGCAACCGGGCTGCCGCTAGGTTTGTTCCCAACTTCAACCTACGAGAAGCATGTTGCGACGCTAGCCCCAGGCGATACGCTACTCCTTTACACAGACGGATTGACAGATTCCGTCTCCGGAGAGCGTCCGCAAGACCTCCTCCGGATGGCTGTGACTACGGGTGATCCGCGCAAATCGCTGTCGAATCTGAAAGCCCTAATCGATCCAACGCTCAATGAGGATGACATCACCGTGCTCGTGGCCAAGCGCGTAACTGCCGGCTCCGCCGAACAGCGAGGGATGTTGAACGCTGTCGGCGAATGACGCATCGTGTCAGGAGCGGCTGACGATTGACGATATCGTTCCGAGTTAAATTTGTCTCCTGAGAAGCAGCCACTACTGATGCTGTAGGACGGTGACCGTGCCGTCGGCGCTGTTAGATACCACCAGGGAAATCCGGCCCGTGCCGAAAAAGTCGGCCGCTGCAATTCCGTACGGCTCGCCCGGCATGGCGTACATATTGAGCTTATATCCGGCGCCGTTTGGCGTGAGGAGAGCAAGTTTCGCACTGTTCACACAAGTTACCGCGATGTCGAGCAGGCGCCCACCCGTAAGGTCCACAGCGGCTACTTCCGTCGGCTGCGCGCAACCGCGGAGCGAGAAGGGGGACCCCGCTAGCTGCGTGAATCGTCCCGTGCCGTCGCCGAGCAACACCGTGACGTTCGCCTCGCCGCCGCGAGTTTTGGCATCCCGGTCATAAGGAACGATGATGAGGTCGAGTTTGCCGTCGCGGTTCACGTCGGCAATGCTCACCTCCCAAGGTGCTGGCGCGGTTTTAAACGGCGAACCAGGTGCCTCGCGGAAACTACCATGGCCATCGCCAAGAAGGACGGTGACGGAATCGCCGTCCAAATTGGTAGTAACAATATCGGGTTTCCCGTCTCCATTGAAATCGGCGCTGCGAAGGCGCTGATAGGGGCGCTTCCCGACGGCGAATAACGGACCGAGTGCGAATCCGCCGCGCCCATTCCCGATCAACATTTCGATCTGGTTGTGGCCCCAGCTATCGGTCACCAGGTCGATTGCGCCGTCGCCTGTGAAATCCCCGGCTGCCAAGCCGTGTGGATGCGGGTAGGAATCCGTACGTATCGGAGAGCCAGCCGCTGGATGAAAGCCGCCTCGCCCATCACCAAGAAAAACACTGATGAACGGCGTCTGCGTGTTGACAATGGCGATATCGGGATTCCCGTCGTGATCGAAATCGGCAATGGCGAAGTCGTTAGGTTGTGAACCGCATTTGAAAGGAGAGCCAGGCGCGGAGCTAAACCGCCCACCACCTTCGTTGAGGAGAATCGTGACCTCGCCTGCTTCGAGATTGGCGACAACCAGATCGGGGCGCGAATCGCGGTTAAGGTCGGCGGCCGCGACAATGGCCGCGTGAGCTCCGGCAGGCAAGACGGTCTGCTGAAGCGACACCTCGGCGGCCGAGGCGGCAACGAGTCCGAGCAGCAGCAACTTCATGGATTCTGAGACGGTAGAGGTGGTGCGACCGTTAACCGCCGACCCGCGACGATAATTTTAACGCCGTCCATAATGCGGCTGGCGGTGGTGGGAGGCCGTTAGGATGCGACTCTACTTCGGACAGCCGAGCTTGCTCACCGGAAGCGCACTGGCCGCCTGAGAGTTCGTCACCGATGCCGGCATTTGGCCGCCACTCGGGATGAACCACACGACGACGCGCCGCTCCTCGGCTT
>Ga0126381_100003390_pt1 | contig 17321 bp, 15 predicted proteins | sample PanSoiMetPlot_28_FD_96465 | JGI IMG/M metagenome (GOLD analysis project Ga0126381, IMG submission 96465) | Tropical forest soil microbial communities from Panama - MetaG Plot_28 | ecosystem: Environmental > Terrestrial > Soil > Tropical forest > Bulk soil | place: Panama | collected 2016-02-17 | reverse complement strand
GCGTCTCTAGCCCACCTCGCGAGTCGCGGCGTGCGCGTCATCGGTGTCGAGCGTTTCGAGCGCCTGCATCAAAAAGGTGCGTCCACGGGCGAAACGCGCATCATCCGAAAGGCCTACTTCGAGAACTCGGCCTACGTGCCGATGCTGAAGCGCAGCTACGAACTCTGGCGCGAGTTGGAAACCGCGACGCAGCGACAACTGCTCGATTTGGTGGGCCTGTTGATGGTTGGAGCGCCCGAATGCGACACGATCGCGGGCACGCTCGCGGCCGCGCGTGAGTACGATCTGCCGCTGGAAACGTACGACTCGGCGCAGATCGCGCGACGTTTTCCCGGAACGATGCCGCGCCCGGGCGAGGTAGGACTCGTCGAGCATCAAGCCGGCATCGTCTTTCCCGAATCGGCGCTCGACGCTCATTTGACCGTCGCGGGGGCGCACGGTGCCGAAATGCGCTTCGACACGCGAGTAGAGTCGATCGAAAAACGCGACGGCATTCATCGCATCGCGCTCGACGACGACACGACGATCGAAGCAGCGCGTTTGGTAATCTGCCCGGGCATGTGGGCGCAGCAACTTATGCCCGATCTCAAGTTACCGTTGCGGGTGCAGCGCAACGTGCAGATCTGGTTCGAGCCGCTCAACGCACATTTCGATCGCGGTGTCTTTCCGGCGTTTTTCTTGGAGCGAGCCGACTTGCCGGCGCCGCTCTATGGCTTTCCCGCGATCAACGGCGCGCTCAAAGCCGCGCTGCACAAGTTCGGCAACTTCGTCGATCCGGAAAAAGTGGAACGGCGCATTCACGACGACGACGCGACGATCGTCGGCGGCGCGCTCGACGACTGGCTCGAAGGCGCGGCCGGAAGCTACTTGCGCGGGCGCGTTTGCACGTACACGCTGACGCCGGACGGCAACTTCATCGTCGACAAGAATCCCAACGATCCGAGCGTGACGATCGCGTGCGGGTTTTCAGGTCACGGCTATAAATTCTGCCCCGTCGTGGGCGAGATCGTCGCGGATCTCACGCTCGATGGCGGCACGCGTCACGAGATCGGTTTCTTGGGCATAAACCGGTTCAGCCAATCGAGCATGCGCGCCATCTGATCGGTTTGCGCCTCGAGACGATCCACGTGGTGGCCTTCTTCCGGATAAATCACTAACTCGCACGGGACGCCGTTTTCCGCCAACGCGCGGTGAAACTCCGGCGCCTGGCCGGCCGGCGTGCAGCGATCGCGCGCACCGGCCATTGATAACGTCGGCGTCTTGGCGCGATCGGCAAAGAACACCGGGCTGCGCGCTTGATACATACCGTTGGTGCGGTACGGGTCGTCTTTGAGAAAGCGGCGATTGAACTCCGGAATGTTCGCCGTCCAATGATGCGAGAAATTGTTCGTGACCGGCGACGTCGGAATCGCCGCCGCAAAACGCTGCGTTTGCGTGACGAGCCAGCTCGACATGTATCCGCCATAGCTGCGTCCCGTGACGGCGATGCGACTCGGATCGGCGATACCGTGCTCGATCATCGCTTCCACTCCGAGGAGTATGTCGTGCGTATCCTCACCGCACATGTCGCCGCGAACCATACGCGCGAACTCCTGCCCGCGCCCACGGCTGCCGCGCGGATTTGGATTGAGTACGGCATAACCGTAGTGGGCGAAGATCGGCACGTAGTAATAGTGCATCGACCAATCGTTGCGGAACGAAAACACGGGACCGCCGTGAACGTTGACCACGAGCGGATACGGCCCGTCGCCGGCCGGACGAATCAGCATGCCGTCGATGTCGAGACCGTCGCGCCCCTTCCAGGTTACGCGTTCGGCGCGGCCGCCGGTTTGGGAGATAAAATCGGTGCCGTCGTGGCCGAGATCGCACAGTACGCGCTCGGTGCCGTTTTCCACAATGACGATGCGCTGGTAGCGCCCGTACGCTTCGACGACGGTGACGAACGCGCCGGCGTCGCCGATGGGCCACGCGAGCGGCCAATAGCTGCCGGCCGATTCGTTCGTACGCCAAAGCTCGCGCGTACGGCCGGTCGCTATATCGAATTCACCGACGGCATTTTCTAGACGATCGATGCCGGCGTACAGCAGCCGTTGTGCGTCGCGCCACACGGCGTGCGTGACGTCGATGCGCGTTTCCACCGGCTGCGGCTGCGACGTGGGACTCTGCGTGTCGAACAACAGCAGGTCGCCGGCGACGACCGTTCGATCGCTGCAGCAGGCGACGATCGCGGTAACGTAGCGCCCGTCGGGCGACGCGGACGGCATGCCAATTTCTTCGTGCGGCGTAAAGAGCTCGCGGCGCTCGCCGCTCAGCGCGTACGTGACCAGCGACGAGCTGTACCACGACGACTCCGACGGATCGTTAGAGACGATCGCCGCGATGCCGCCGCTTCCGCACCACACCGCTTCCCACACGTTGTCGCCCGCCGGCGATTGCCACAAGACGTGGCCGGTCGTTGCGTCCACCGCGTAGGCACGGCGCCAGGCCTCGTCGTCGCTCGATCGCTCGACGTAGGGCTGCCACGACGGCTTGCCGTTCGATCCGTTCGACATCGCTCCCGAACCGGCGGCCCCCGACGCATCGGCACCATGGCCCGCGATGCGTACGAGCAGCCGCTGAGAATCCGCGTTCCACGCGATCTCTTCAACGATGCCGTCGACGCCGGTTTCGAGCACGTTCGCGCCGACGACGATTTTCGTTGCTCCGCTGACGTACGCGAGTTTCCCGCTCGCCGACCATGCGGCAGCGCTTGCGACTCCCGGAAGCGTGTCGAGATTTTGCGGCCACCCAACGCCGACGTCGACGATTCCAAGTGCTAGGTGCGGGGTGCCTTCCAGCTTTTCGAGCATGTGCCCCGAAAACACGATGCGCTTGCCGTCAGGCGACGGCGCCAGCGCGATCGCATTTCGCAGGCGGCCTAACGCCGGTTCGTGAGCGTGGCGAAAATACTCCCAAACGTCGTCGTAGAGGGCCATGAGGCCGCTCTACGGTTTTGGGCGATTCAAAACCTCGTACGGGCATGACGGCGGGATCATGCCTTTTATGACTTCGAGCGTGCGCGGAGGATCGGCCGTTGTCAACCGAACCTCCATGTGTCCGAGCTTGCAATCGCTGCCGTCGACCGTGTAGAGCTCGTCGTTGGCGGACTCTCCACAACGGTGTTCGAGACGAGTTTCGAACTCAGTAATGCGATCGAACCGGGCCACGTCTCTCGGCGCTAGCGCAAACTGGAAAACGAGTTCGTACCGTTCAGTCATGCCCGTAGACTACCACACCGCTCGTTCATAAGAACTCGCGAAATCCCCAGGTTTCGATGACGCAAGCTTAAGGCTATACGGAAAAACGGAAGGCCGCGCGCTGCGCGGCCAACCTTGCCTTCCATCGTTCGACTTCGCTCAGAATGACATTAGATTCCCGTCTTGACGGTGACCCACACCGATCGGAACGGAAGGCTATATTGCTCGGATCCTTGTGCGATTGCGTTGGTAGCGCCCCCCTGCGCGGCGCTTCCGTAGTAGTTCTGGGGTTGGAAAACGCCGTATCCGATGAGACCCCACTGAGAGGCGGCGCTATCGAACAGGTTATTCACGCCAAGGCTCACGGTCGTCTCCCCGCTGGTCTGCGATACGCTGGCATTGGCCCACCAGAACGGATCGCGATTAAACGAGTTGTACGAGCCGAGGTAGTTGGCGTCGATACGCGCCGCAAAACCCGTTTCGTTCTGGTACGACAGGCCCATCGTCCCCTGGCGCAGCGGTACGCCGTAGATCTGGCCGCCGTCGAGTAAACCCGTATTGTCTATTAGGATGTCTTGCGGAACGCCGACGTACGCGGCCGATTGAATGGTGTAGGACGCATTGAACGCGACGTTACGCGCCAAGCCGACGCCCCCCGACAGAACGATACCGCGATACCGCGCACCCGCCGCGTTATATGTCGTCGAGAACGCGAGGCTGTTGATACTCGGGTTGAGTCCGGGGCACTTCGCAAGTTTGGCGATGTACTGATCGATGAGATTTTGCGGTACCGTTACTTGATGGATGGAAGAGATGGGCACCAAACCCGACAGCAACGCCTGGTTTTCCCATGTTTGATAGAGGTCGGCTTGGATGTTGGTAAACCGGTTGAAACGATGGCCGTACGCCAACTCGATATCGTTCGCATCCTCGGGCACGAGGTCGGGATTGGCCACCGACGCGATCGACGTCAGCGACGCGGAGCCGGTCGTCACGGGCGGGCAGTTCACGCTCGACGGTGCGCCGTAGACGGGCGGAGCGAGCGCGAGCAGCGACGGATCCGGTTCGCTATACGACCGGCCGTAAGTCGCGCGCACGAGGTCGCTGGTCGTGGGACGGTAGACGACCGAAACGCGCGGATCGAAATGCGTCGAAGAGGTATCCAGCGAGCGCTGAATCCAGAAGTTTCCGAACACTTGCAGTTTTTGGCTCGGCGTCCACGTGTCGCGTACGAAATAGCTCGCCGTCGCGAGATAAAGCGGAGGATTGCTACCGATATCGTTCACCGTGTTTCCGTTCGGAAACGAGTACGGGAACGACATGTTCGTATTGGCTTGGCGCAGCCACGAATAGCCGAAACCGAGGTCGTGTTTCGATAACGAGAAATCGTCACTGATCAGAAAGCCGCGATTTTTGTACAGATTCTGATAATACGGTCCAGGGCCCACCGTCGTGTACTGTCCGAGCGGCTCCGCCGGCCCTTTCTGCGGAGTGTAGTTATAAGCGTCGGCAAAATACTCAACCGTAAACGTGCTCGCTCCCAGGCCTTGCTGCAGACGCGCGTCGTAGTCTTGATTGCCCAGCCAGCGCACACGATCGACGCTGCCGCCGAACGGCCCGTAGAAAGCCGTTGCATACTGCGGCGCCGTCATGCACGTGTATCCCGGAGGCGTACTCACGAGGACGGCGATCGTGTTGTGACACGATCTCCGTTTGCCGCCGACGAGAATCGTATCGACGCCTTTCGAAAAACCCGCAATGGTTTGCTCCGCGCCGAACAATACGTAGGGCCACGTCTGATAATCGTTATCGCCCTGACCGGTCGAGTTCGACCAATCCGTCGCCGAATATGCGGTGAGCTGCAGCGACGTCCTGGGCGTGAATTGATATTTTACCTTACCGACGAAGTCTTTTTGCGAGTATTGGCCGGTGACCCAATACGTGTTGAGCGTATTGTTGACGTTTTTGGCGGTGAGATCGGGCGGCGGGTCGTTTCCTTGAAAACCGGGGTGCACCGTGCTCGTCTGCAGCAGCCCCGGTTGCGTGATATAGCCACCAGGAAACGCGCCGGTCGTTCCCTGCGAGCCCCAAGCAAATGCATAACCGAGATTGCCGATGGTTCCGGTTCCCAGAAATCCCGTCATCAGCTTATCGTTGGTGCCGACACCTTGCGTGACCGAGAAGTGATTCTCGCGAGTTGGATTGATACTTTGAAGGTCTACTGCGCCGGCGATGGTCGTCGCACCGAACAGCCCATTGGCGCCGCTGCCGAAAACGACCGTCGAACCGCTGATTCCCCAGAACGGCGAGACGTTGTAATTGTAGCCTCCGCCGAACGCGCCGATCGGACCGATCGGATGGCCGTCGAGCAACGTCGAGGTTTCGGTGGGGTCGAAGCCGCGAATCGAGACCGACATGTCGTCGCCGACCGAAGAACTCGTCGACGTGATGACGCCCGGTACCGCCGTCAACGCATCGCCCAGCCTCTGGTAATCGTATGCTTGGATAACTGCTGCGTCGACGTGCGTGTTGATCGTCGACGTCGCCTGCAGCGCCGCCGTGCCCGAGGTCGTCACGTAGCCGATCGTTTTGAGACCCTGCGGCGCGCGTAACAGTGCGGCCTGAAATGAAACCTCGGCACTTCCGGCCGCGACGATCAAATCGGGCGAAAGCCGAGCGTTCTGATAACCTCTCGCGCGGATAAGCACTATGTAAGTACCGGGGGGCTCGGAGTCGAACTTAAAGTCGCCGTTCGGACCGGTTTCGGCCTTTGCGACGACCCGCCCATTGAGGTCGAGCTCGATAGTGGCGCCCGAAACGGGCAAACCTCCCTGCGTATCGAGTATTCTCCCGGTGATTTTCACTCCGGACTCCGCAGCGAATGCGAAGGCAGGTAGGGTCGCCAAACATACGGCGACAACAATGGCAAAAAGACGCATTTGCTTCATTTGGCCAGCATAACGTTGCCAATCTTATCGCAGCCTTATACGCGCATTAACTCAAATTGATTGAAATCACGTTCATGTTCGATTCATTTTGGAGAGGTAGACTGTGTTTTCTGTGACGTCATTTCGCATCGCGGCAATCGCTGCGTTACTTGTCGCCACCGGCGTTGCGCCGACTCAGAATACGACCTCGCCCCTGCAGTCGCGGATCAAGCATGTTTTCGTGGTTTTTCAGGAAAATCACTCGTTCGACAACTACTTCGGGACGTATCCGGGCGCGGATAATCTGGCGAGCGCCGCAGCCCAAAGTCACGGATTCCGGCAGTTCGATCCCATCGGTAATAGTTGGGTGACGCCGTTCCGGATCACCGATCCCGATATCGAGAGCCCATCTCAAGCGCGGAAGGCGCTCGCCGTCAAAATGAACGGCGGCAAGATGGACGGCTTCGTCGCGGAGCAAGAGCGTTTGGCCGCCAAGAAGTTTCCCGGCAACCGCGCCGGCGCCCGCGCGGCAGGCCTTCAAACGATGGCCTATTACGACTGCGACACCATCCCGTATCTCTGGAAGTACGCTCACACGTTCACCTTATTCGATCGCTACTTCGAGGCAATGACGGGCCCGTCCACGCCGGGGAACATCGCTATGATTGCCGCCCAGGCCGGACAGACACAAGGTGCGCGCAGTCCCGCGCAGCTCGGCAAACCCAACGACAAAGGCCAAGGCGTTCCCACCGCCAACGATTTGGACCCGGCATACGGACCGAGTACGGAGCTCTATCAGGCTCGGCAGATTTCGCAGCAATACGCTACCCTGATGCTGACGCTGACAGGAACCAACAGCTCGCAGGCCACCCAAGATACCGCCGGCGTCTCCGAGGATCTCGGCGCGGTCATCGCCGCCGGTCACGCGCCGGTACCCTGGGGCTGGTATCAGGAAGGCTACGTCTCGCCGACCGTCGCGACACCGGGCTACGTCATGCATCACAACGCGCCGCAGTACTTCGGCTATCTGCGTAACAACGACGTGTATTGGAACAACGTGCACGGCACGCAAGCAATGCTGCACGCACTCAAGAACGGTTCGCTGCCCGACCGCGGCATATTTTACGTCAAGGGTGGAACTCGCAACCAGTTCGGTTGGAAACCGGCCAACCCCGATCCGTACGTACAAGCGCAGTACCGCGGCGACGACGATCATCCCGGACCGGGCGATGCCGACGCCCAGATCGCCGAAACGTTCGTCGCGACGTTTGTGAATGCGATCGCGCGCAGTGCGTATTGGAACGATTCCGCCATTATCATCACGTGGGACGATCCGGGCGGCTTCTACGATCACGTGCCGCCGGCGGGCTTCGAAACGTGCCCCGACGGTAAGCCGTGCGGCGACGGCCCGCGCGTTCCGTTCATCCTGATCTCGCCCTACGCTCGAAGCGGAGCCGTCGTACACGATTCCGCCGACACGGCCTCGGTCGTGAAGTTCGCGGAAACGATCTTCGACTTGCCGGCGCTTTCCTCGCTGCCCGACGAGAAGCCGTTCATGCCGGAAGGTCCGCGCGACGGTAATCCCGCGATCGCCGATCTCAGCGGCGCGTTCGATCCCGCGCGCTTGAACGGCACCGTTCCGCCGATTCCGGCGAGCCAGGCAGAAATTCCCGATGCTGAGGTCAACGTATTTCCGCCCAGAATGAACTGTGCGTCCCTCGGGATCACTCCCGAGGTGCTGTCCAACGCACCATCGACTCCACCGCCGGGCTTTATGGCTCGCGTACCGAGAAAGGCACCGTAAATCCATGCCGTTAACCGCCGCCGCGCCGCCGCAACCGGTTCAAGTCTTCAGCGGATTCGACTACATGACGGTCGACCAAACGCGTCACCGTGTGTTTGCCGCCCACTCGCGGAGCTCGCGTCTGCTGATCGTCGACGGAAACGCGGGAACGGTGACCGGCCAAGTCGACGTCGGACCGATGCACGGCTTGGCCGTGGACCCTGAAACCGGTGCTATTTTTACCGGGAACGGAACTGACAATACGGTAACCAAAGTCGATCCGGTGGGAATGAAAGTGCTCGCGACGGTTGACGTTCCCTCGAGTATCGACGCGCTTGCGTACGATCCAAAAGCGAGGCGAATTTACGCCGACCAGGACGGCGGCGGCGACGTCTACGTCATAGACGCAACGACGATGAAGCGGCTGGGCAGCATTTCTATCCCGAACGGCGACTTGGAATCGGTTGCAGTCGATCCCTCGACCGGACGCGTTTACCAGAACCTCTCGGGGGGCGGCGGCTTTGCGATCATCGACGGCGCTGCAATGCGCGTCGTCAAAACCGTGAAAACGCCGCAACTGCAGCGCCCGCACCCGCTCGTGTTCGCGGCAACGACGCAGCAAGTCATTACAGGCGGCGTCAACGGCGTGATCTCCGCATACACGCCGGACGGTACGCACGTCGGGGATACGCAGGTACAGCCGCGAATCGATCAGTGCAGCACAGGTTCGGGAAAGTTGATTGCGTGCGCGGGCCGCGGCATTATTACGGTGCTTGCCCCCGTCGCCGGTGCGGCGCCGAAACTGCTCGCGACGCTCGATACGGGGCACGCCGGAATTCACACCGTGGGCGTCGATGAATCGACGAGCGACGTCTGGGTGGTTTGGTCGGACGATAAAGGCGACTGGGTGCAGCGCCTGAAATGGTCGCCGTAGTCGGATGGCACGGCTACTGGTCGTCGAAGACGATAAACCGCTGCGCGAACTGCTGCGCCGCGGGTTGGTTGAGGACGGCCACGTCGTCGACGCGCTGCCCGACGGAAGCGAGTGCGAAGCATATCTCGCCGACGGCGCGTACGACGTCGTGCTGCTCGATTTGAATCTGCCGCACGAAGACGGGCTGTCGATCCTACGGCGGCTGCGTTCGGGCGGCAACGCAACGCCGGTTCTTATTCTCACCGCGCGCGACGACACGCGTGACGTCGTTGCCGGACTCGACTCCGGCGCCGACGATTACCTGCGTAAACCGTTTACATTCGACGAACTCGAGGCACGGTTGCGGTCGCTCGTACGCCGCCCCCGCACGTGGGCCGCCGACGTTCTGACGTCCGGCGATTTGGTCTTCGATCGCGTTACCCGTCACACGCGGCGCGGCGACCGCGAGATCCCGCTCACGGCAAAGGAAAGTATCTTCCTCGAAGCGCTCATGCGCGCGCACGGCCGCGTGGTTACGCGACGCGCGCTGGAAGATCGCTTGTGGGACCGCGAAGCGGATCCGTCGTCCAACGTGCTCGACGTCTACGCGCGGCGACTGCGCAACAAGCTGACCGTCGACGGAGAGCGCCAACTGATCGAAACGGTCCGCGGGCTGGGCTTCCGGCTGACGGGCGACGAATGACGCTTCGCCGCCGGTTCGCGCTCACCGTCGCGGCCACCATCGCGGTGACGGTCGCGCTCTTTGCTACGCTCTCGATCGTCGTTCTCGATCAGACGTTGCGATCGGCATCCATCGCACGCATGCGCACGGCGGCAAGCGCGATCGCGACGGCGGTAGACGTACACGGCGGTCGCCCTTCGGTCGACGCCGGCGATTTGCGTCAGATCTCCGCGATGCACGGTGAGACTCCGTTTGCAATTCTCACGCGCGGCGGGGAGGTGCTGGGTGGATCGCCCGTTCCGATATCAACGAGCGGCGTGACCTTGGTCAACGTTCCCGTGGTTCGCAACGGTCGAACGTACGGTAACGTCGTCGTTTGGCAATCGAGCGCGTGGATCGGCGACTTCGATCGCGCCGCGGCGATTTTATCCGCGATTGCCGGCGTCCTCTTGATGGCCGTAGGCGTTGCGGTCGCGACGCGGGTTGCGAAGTCGTTCGAAGAGGTGCACGCTGCTCTCGAAGCCGCCTACGCTCGCGAGCGCCAGTTCGTCGCCGACGCGTCGCACGAGCTCCGGACGCCTCTCGCCGTCGTGCGCGCCGAAACCGAGCTCGCGCTGCGCCGCCCGCGCAGCGACGAGGAGTACCGGCGGGCGCTCGAATCTATTTCGCACGAGTGCGGACGCTTGGAGGCGCTCGTCGACGAGCTGCTTGCCGCAGCGCGCGCCGAACTCGACGCGTACGAGCGCGAACGTCTGGATGCGAATTCGATCGTTCGCGAGCTGAGCGACCGCTTGAAGCCGGCCGCGGCGCTGCGCGGCGTCGAAATCGAACTCGCTACCAACGGCGACGCGTATTTCTACGGCAACCCCGCGATGGTCGAGCGTGCGCTCCTGGCGGTCGCGCACAATGCCATCGGTTTCGCGCGGCGCGTCGTTCGCTTCGGCGTCGCACGCGAGGGCGCCGACGTTCGCATCGACGTGGCCGACGACGGAACGGGATTCAGCGCCGAAGCGCTGGCACACGCGACCGAGCGATTCTGGCGCGGCGATCCGGCGCGCAACCGCAGCGGAACCGGCTTAGGCCTCGCGATCGCGCGCTCGCTCTTAGAAGCCAACGGCGGTCGCATCGCGCTGGCGAACTCCGGCCAAGGGGGCGCGGTGGTTTCGCTTCACCTTAAGGAATCATAAGGCAGTCTTAATGTAGAATAATGTTCGTGGGGCCCTCGAGACCCCTCCGTGAGGGAACTGCCGCCATGAACTTCCGCCCGTTACTCGCCACTTTCGCGCTAGTTGCGATCGCGTCGTCGCCGCTCGCCGCCACTGCCACGACGACGGTAGCTTATATTCCGAATACATCGTCGACCGTCACACCGGCGTGCACGACGAAAGACGCTCAACAGCCGACCGACGCTCAACGCGCGAACGTTCCGTCCAATAACTGGTACATGAGTCCGCCGCAAAGCCAAATGACGACGCGCGTGCCGTACGGCCGAAGCGTTAACGACTCCCCGAGCCCAATGAGTCTGTTTCCGATCGTTTTCCAGCAGCCGGTCGACAAGGACAAAAATGCGAAGCCGCTGGCCGTTTCTACCTGCGACAAACCATAAATCGGATTTCACGTAGGGTTCACCTAAAGCCGCTATCCTAAGCCAATGAGGATAGCAACACTACTGCTCGCCGTTCTGTGCGCCGTTGTCGCGGCCGACGCAGTCCCGGCACGCGCACAAACATCGGGAACGAACGACGTCAAGACGGTCGTCGTGGTTATGCGCCACGGCGTTCGCTCCCCAACCCATCCCGACGAACTACAACCGTACGCGCGCGACAAATGGCCGGCGTGGGAAGTCAAGCCAGGCTATTTAACGCCGCACGGCGCACTGCTCGTGCAGCAGCTCGGAACCTTTTACCGCCGCACCTACGCGAACGTACTTGGCGCGAGCGGATGCCCGGCAAAAGGCGACGTTTTCGTCTGGGCGGACGTCGACGAACGCACCGTGAAAAGCGGCGAGTCCCTCATCAAAGGATTAGCACCCGGCTGCGGCATCACGGTCGGTCACGCACCGGCCGATCCCGACACGCTCTTCGATCCGCTCCCCTCGATTGCAAAAGCCAATCCGGGCGAATCGATGGCATCGCTGATGGGTTCGATCGGTAACGATCCGGCACAACTCAACGCGGCGTATGCGTCGCAGTTCGCGACGATCGACACCGTGCTGGGCTGCACGCGGGGCGCATGCAAAACGGTTTCGAGCGTGCCTACTGCCGTCGACTCCAAGGGCGACGACGGGTTGGCCGGCATTAACGGCGGCATGGACATGGCCGCGGACGTCGCCGAAAACATGCTGCTCGAGTACACGGATAACAAGCCGGTCGTCGGCTGGGGCCGCGTCGACCACGCGCGACTCTTGACGATGCTGCAACTGCACGTGATCAACAAAAAGATCGAACACGGCGGCTACGCAGCTCGTGCGCACGTTTCGAACATCCTCTCGCACGTGCTCGATATGTTGCATAGCGACACGCATAAAGCGTACTTCATCGTCGGACACGACACGCAGCTCGCCGAGTTTGCGGGAATCTTGCATCTCTCGTGGCTGGTGCGCGGCGACGCAATGAACGACACGCCGCCGGGCAGCGCCTTGCTATACGAACTGCACGCGCCGGCGAGCGGTGCGCAATACGTCCGCGTTTACTTCGTCGCGCAATCGCTCGACGACATGCGCGCCGGGCGAGGCACGAATCCGCAACGCGTTCCGGTTTACGTCCCCGGCTGCCCGAGCTTCGACTGCCCCGTCGATACATTCTCGAACGTCGTCAACGCGGCAATCGATCCCAAGTTCGTCGGTACGTGGAACCCGTAGCGCGTTAGCGCTACCGGATTACCCGGCGGGGCGGTATCTCTTCCTCCGGCGTAGACTCGGTCGGTTCTACCTCGCCCGTTTCGGAACGAACGCGACCCTGCTCGCTCGGAGCAAGTATCGTGTTGACGCGCTCGCGATCTTCGTCGCGTGGAGTCACGCCGATAACGATGCCGCCTTCTTTAACGCCCGCTTCCAGTTCGCGCGCACGATGCTCCGGAATACCCGCGCCGATCAGTGCACCGATGACGCCGCCGACGATTCCGCCCGCGCCGATACCGGCGAGAATTGCCGCGATCGGTCCCGCCATCAGCGGCAACGCCGCACCGCCGGTAATAACCGTGCCGGCAATCGTCGTCGTCATGGCTGCTGCGATGCCTCCCAGCGTTCCGCCGATCAGTCCGCCGGTCGCGGTGCCTTCACCTACCTTACTGCCGGTCGATTCGGCGAACTCTTTGGCACGCGTGCGATCGCTCATAATGACGCTGATCTCGTCGTCGCGATAGCCCAAGTCGTGGAGAAGCTTCACCGCTTCTTCTGCGTCGTGCCGGTTGTAGAAAATGCCCGTTTCAATCATGGGCCAAAGTTACCAACCGGGGCGTATGAATAAACCCAATCAGCAGGGCGTCGCCCGCTCTACGTTTAGCGAACGGCGCCGGTAACGCTGGTTCCCAACAACGCGGCAACCTGTTTGCCCAGCGCATCGCCGTTGAGTCCGACGGCGCTGCGCTGCTTGTCTTGCGAGTCGTGCTGCACGAGAACGTTCGGTACGCCGATGCGCTGCACGCGCAGATCGAGCCCGCGATCGGCGACGAACTCCGCGACCGCCGAACCGAATCCGCCGGGCAACGCGTGTTCTTCGAGCGTGATGATATGGGTGTGATCGTTCGCGAGATCGAGCATCAATCGTTCGTCGATCGGTTTCGCAAATCGGGCGTTGACGACGGTGGGCTTGCGTTCGCCTTCGATCGAGTCGTACGCGTCTAAGGCAATGTCGACGGTGTTGCCGTAGCCGAGGATCGCAACGCCGGTGCCGCGACGCAGCACTTCGGCTTTTCCCTGGACGATCGGTGCGACCGGATCGTCGTGTTTGCCGCTGGTTGAACCGCGCGGGTAGCGAATAGCCGCCGGCGAGTTGAGCGAAATCGCGTGCTCCATCATCGGCAGCAGCTCGGCTTCATTGCGCGGCGCCATGACCGTCATGTTCGGGAGCGCTCGTAAATACGCAATGTCGTAAAGGCCCATGTGCGTCGGACCGTCGTCACCGACGAAGCCCGCGCGATCCATGCAAAACACGACCGGCAGATTCTGAACGACGACGTCGTGCACGATTTGATCGTACGCGCGCTGGAGGAATGTCGAGTAGATCGCACAGATCGGCCGCAATCCGTTGGTGGCCATGCCCGCAGCCGAACACACCGCGTGCGCTTCGGCGATGCCGACGTCGAAATAGCGATCGGGAAAACGCTTGCCGAACTTCGCGAGACCGGTACCGTCGGGCATCGCCGCCGTAATACCGACGACACGCGGATCTTTTTCCGCCAACGCAATCATCGCGTCGCCGAAAACGTCTTGGAACTTCGGACGCGCGCCCGGACTGCTCTTTTTGGTGCCGTCGCTCGGCTCGAACGCATTCGCGCCGACGCCGTGGAACGTGCGCGAGTCGCGCTCGGCCGGCTCGTAGCCTTTGCCCTTGAGCGTGCGGACGTGCAGCACGACCGGACGATCGAAGCCGACCGAGGTGCGCAGCGCGTCGAGCACGGCATCGTAGTTGTGTCCGTCGACGGGACCAATATAACGGAAGCCGAGCTCTTCAAAAATGACCGCGGCCTTCTCGGTGGGCGAGATGAAGCGCAACGCGCCGATCTCGGCCGATTCGATGGCTTTTTTCGCAGCGGAACCGAGCGGGATGCGATCGAGGACCGTCTTTCCGGCCTTACGCGCGAAGTTTGCGAACGGCTTGGTGCGCAGTACGGAAAGATACGAAGCGATCGCGCCGACGTTCGGCGCAATCGACATCTCGTTATCGTTGAGAATCACCGTGAACTGCGTCTTGAGATGGCCGGCATTGTTGAGCGCCTCGTAGGCGAGCCCTCCGGTAAGCGCGCCGTCGCCGATCACCGCGACGACCTTCTCGTCACCGCCGGTAAGATCGCGAGCCTGCGCCATACCGAGCGCGGCCGAGACCGACGTGCTCGCGTGTCCCGCGCCGAAGGGATCGTATTCCGACTCGCTGCGCATCGCAAAACCCGAAAGCCCGCCACCCTTGCGGATGGTATGGAATCGATCGCGGCGGCCGGTAAGGATCTTGTGCACGTAGACCTGATGGCTTACGTCCCACACGAGGCGGTCTTGCGGCAGGTCGAGGACTTTGTGCAGCGCCAGCGTCAGCTCCACAACGCCGAGATTCGGTGCGAGGTGGCCGCCGTTGGCGGCACACGTGCGAACGAGAAGATCGCGGATCTCGCTAGCGGCGATGTCTATTTCTTCGCGCGAAAGCTTCTTAACGTCGGCGGGAGATTCAATCCGTTCCAGCAGCATCGGCGTGATATACGGGCGAGCGGGCAAAAGTCCCGCCCTTTTGCTCGAGGGGTGTCCTCCCTGCGGCTCGGGGTGATTCATATTTCTTAATGCCCAGATTTAATCGCGCACACGAGGCATCCGCTCGGCCTAGCTTGACATCCTCCCCGCCATAATATAACATATCAGTTATATAACATGTCTGTTATTAAAATGAAGCCTGACAGCAAGCGGTTGGATGCGACGTTTTTCGCGCTGTCGGATGCGACGCGGCGGGCGATTCTCGTTCGATTAGCAAGCGGCGAAGCGACGGTCAACGAGCTTACCGAGTCGTTCGCGATCAGCCAGCCTGCAATTTCACGACACTTGAAAGTTCTGGAAAACGCCGGCTTGATTCACCGCAGCCGGGATGCACAGCGCAGGCCCGCGCGCGTCGAGCCCAAGTCGATCGGCGACATCACCGCATGGATCGAGCGCTACCGCGATCTTTGGGAAACGACGTATCAGCGCCTCGACGCCGTCCTCGCCGACGAGTTCAAATCACGCAAAACGAAGTAAGGAGTAATCCCATGACAACGACGATTCAGGTAACGACTCCGTCGGATCGCGAGGTTCGCGTCACGCGTAAGTTCGACGCACCGGCGCCGCTGGTTTTCGACGCACACACCAAGCCGGAGATCGTAAAGCGTTGGCTCCTCGGACCGCCGGGATGGAGCATGCCCGTATGCGAGATCGATTTGTCGGTAGGCGGCCGCTACCGGTACGTCTGGCATAACGACAGCGACGGACGCGAGTTCGGCATACAGGGGCAGTTTCTGGAAATCTCCGCTCCCGAGCGCATCGTGACCGTCGAGACGATGGATGGTATGCCCGGTGAAACGACGGTCACCACGACGTTCGAAGATAACGGCCCGGAAACGCATTTCACGATCGTCATGCAGTTCGATTCGAAGCAAACGCGCGACGCGGCACTCGAAACCGGCATGACGGACGGCATGGGGATGAGCTACGACCGGCTTCAAGATCTAATCAACCACGTCTAGAGCATCGCGCACAATTTCCGCGGCGAGCGCGGCGCAGCGCGGCCCGTGGCGAGCTAACCACATCGCCTCGGGCCACAGTCGCGGGTTGAGGAGCGCCCGCGCGGGTTGAAGCCATTCTTCCGAAAGCTCGCGCAACGGCGTGTCGAGTACGACGCGAACGGCTGCAACGCGAGCCGCGCGGAGCAATCCCGTTTCCATGTCGACGGCCGCGTAGCCGCGTTCCGACCACGCGCGCCGGTCGTCGCCGGTGATGAGGTGCGTGGTCGTAACGATCGGATCGTTTACGGGTTCGATGCCGCGGGCGCGAGCGGCAGCGATCAGCCGTTCGCTTAACTCAAGGTCGCATTGCATCGACGTTCCATGGGGGCACAGCACTTCAAAAGGAATCACGACCGTACCGGTACGCAGATGATGGTGCAGTCCGCCGGCAAGACCGCAACTGATCAGTGCCCCGTGCCACCCTTCGACGAGTTCAGGGTGACACGAATGCGCCACCTTCGATAACGCAACTCCGGCCTCTATCACGGTACGATTCGGCATCGCACGCCGCGCGGATTTAGCCTCAACGCTCGTAGCGGTAACGACCGCATAGTCATCGCTCACGGCCTCGCCTTTCGGCTCGCACGCGCAAGGTCTTGCTTGCATCGCATCCAACCATTTGGCGCATGGCGGCGTTCCGCGATCTCGACGAGTTCGAGCGAGTCTTCGTAGCGTTTCTCAAAGATCTCGCCGTCGACGACAAGACGCACTCGGTTGCCAAGTCGGGCCTCGTGATCGTATTTCGCGTGAGCGATTTGGGCATAGACGTCGTCACGGACAGTACCGTCGAGCCACGTCCCGGCGCCGCGTATCAGGTCTACACGACGCCGCGGTTCGAGGGGCGCGCGACGGTCGTCTACGAGACGACCAGCGACGTCATCGACCGCGTGTACTCGGGAACGCTTCCGGCAATCTTGGCGCTCGTTTTGGGCAAGGTTCGACCACACGGAGAACACCTGTTAACGATCGTCAGAGCGCGCGGAGGACTCGAACACGCCATTCCTCTGTATAAGACCTGGCGCCGGCATCATTACCATCAAGGATAACAATGCATTTGATTCTTACCTTAGCGCTCGCGGGGAGCATCGTCACGCAAGCGGTCGACTCGACGGTAAAACCGCTGATGGCCAAAGACGGCATTCCGGGAATGGCCGTGGGCATCATCGTCGACGGAAAGCCCTCCTTCTTCTACTACGGCATCGCCGATAAGCAGACGTCGAAGCCGGTTTCGGCAAGCACGATCTTCGAAGTCGGCTCGATCAGCAAGACGTTTACCGCCACGTTGACGTCGTACGCGCAGCTGCGTGGCTTTTTGTCGCTG